>Ga0335072_10007724_pt1 | contig 15651 bp, 19 predicted proteins | sample Lox_Sample_21_FD_206725 | JGI IMG/M metagenome (GOLD analysis project Ga0335072, IMG submission 206725) | Soil microbial communities from Loxahatchee National Wildlife Refuge, Florida, United States - Lox_Sample_2.1 | ecosystem: Environmental > Terrestrial > Soil > Wetlands | place: USA... | reverse complement strand
GAAGCATAGTGCTGGAACGACGGCGCTGTACCGGGCGGCCGGGAACGGGCACGAGGCGGTGGTACGGCTACTGCTAGAGTATCACGCGGACGTCGACGCGAAGAATAGAGGTGGAGCGACGGGGCTGTACTGGGCGGCCCGACGCGGGCACGAGACGGTGGTACGGCTCCTGCTAGAGCGTCACGCGGACGTCGACGCGAAGGATAGTGATGGAGCGACGGCGCTGTACGAGGCGGCCTGGAACGGGCACGAGGCGGTGGTATGGCTACTGCTAGAGCATCACGCGGACGTCGACGCGAAGGATAGTGGTGGAACGACGGCGCTGTACTGGGCGGCCTGGAACGGGCACGAGGCGGTGGTGCGGCTTTTAGAAGCAAAGCGAGAGTAGAGTGAGACTCCCCACCTCCTCGCTCACCACTAGGGAGTTTATATTTCTCATATACTGTTTTTCAAGATTCCTTTTGGCTTTCAACGGATACGTCAGTGGTGGCGATATTTCGTCATTTTGAACATGAAAAAGATATATAAATAATAAGTCAATAGCGCTCGTCAGAAGGAGAACATTGACGATTTCAAATTATTCCTCCGTGGCTGGGTCGACTCCGTCCTTCGCGAGCAGCAGCTAGCGCTTCGGGATTCGGAGAGCAGTTCTAAGGTTTCAGAAGATCCAGCTCCAGTTACAGAAAACGTAGCGGCGGAAAACCATGAGAGCGTCTCTGAAGAGCTCGTGGAACAGGTAGAAATCCTTTCTACAACAGAGGCTACCTGGGACGTAGTGACAAACAAATTAAACGATCACAATAACAGCGGGAAAGGTTGTGAAAACTGCGACGAGGGACACTTGTTAGTAATTCAAGAACCCAGAGACACGACAGATCCTGTCATCTACTACAGTCTGATTGGCTCGGCAAATTAGGTTATGATGCACGGGGCTACTCGAGAGAAGTTTCGAAAAGAAAAAGGCCATATTCTGTTTTGAAGTCAGCAGCTTCATCACCGCCTCGTGCCGTTCGCTGCCGCCTGCGACAGCGGCGTCAGGCCATAGTTGTCCTTGGCCTCCAGCTCAGCGCCCTCCTCAAGCAGCAGCTTCACCACCGCCTCGTGCCCGTTCTCGGCCGCATACGACAGCGGCGCCCGACCATAGCTATCCTTCAAATCCGCGCTTTGGCCATGAGTAAGAAGGGTATTTGCTGCTTCATTCATTCCAAAGTATGCCACTAAGTGCGGTTGCAAAGAGCATCCCTCGGTATAGCGCTAATAGTTGGATCTCCTCTGACAATCGAAATGTAGACATGTAGTCTTCAGCTCTTCAGCTCCTCAGCCTCACCGTCGAGGATCGCCAAAGTTCTCCTCCAGGTCTGCGTTCTAGGATTGAGTAACAAAGACAGGGCTTACTTCTTCCCAACGAGAGCTCGCTGGTACATCCGCTCCGTCTCGCCCAGCTTGCCTTGGTCAGCGTACAGAAGCCCAAGGTTGTTGACGGTGTCGAGGGTCGACGAGTGGTCTGGGCCTAGGGCCTGCTCGTACCTGGCGATCGCTTGCTGGTACATCAGCTCCGCCTCGCCCAGCTCGCCTTGGTTCTTGTATAGATTCCCGAGATTGTCGACGGTGTTGAGGGCGCGGGAATTGTGTGTGTGATAGAGAGGCCTGCTCGTACCCGGCCAGCGCTCGCTGGTACATCCGCTCCGCCTCGCCTAGCTTGCCTTGGTCAGCGTACAGAAGCCCGAGATTGTTGATGGTGGCGAGGGTCGACGAGTGGTCCGGGTCCAGGGTCTGCTCCTTCATCAGCTCCGCCTCGCCCAGCTTGCCTTGGTCAGCATACAGAAGCCCAAGATTGTTGACGGTTTCGAGGGCGGTGATGGTGTGTGATACGGCTGTCGATGCTTCTCTTGCCTAGCTTCGCTAATATTAATGACGAACAGTCATGGTTAATCTCGAAGTCCTGTCTGAAGTAGCGGTAGAGGAGGAGGAGGAGGAGAAGGAGGAGGTGACAGAACACTAACAGCCAGCCTGTAACGTGGATATATGGATAATAGGGGGCTCTTCATGCAACAATTGAAATACCGGCCTGTTGTTAGCCCTTTGATGTGGCATTGAGCCTTGCTCCAAGGATTCGGAGAGAAGCGATATTTCTGGGGAAAGATCTCGGCTAAGTTTCCTATTCGTCCACTCGTATGCGTCGGATACGGCGGGCCCGCCGTACACCACGCTTTGGTGACGCGACCGGGCAACTATAAGGGCATCATTCTAGATCTCATAGGTTCAATTCCGCTGCCTGGAAGATGCACACCTATGAGGTGCACGCCCGTGAGGTACACGCCTATGAGATGCACGCCTATGAGATGAACACCTATGAAGTACACGCCCATGGGCAAGCCCGCGAGATGCACGCTGATGAGGTACACGCTTATGAGATACACGCCTGTGAGGTGCACGCCCATGAAGTACACGCTTATAAGGTGCATGCTAATGAGATGCATGCTCATGAGATACACGTCTGCCTATGATGTGCACGCCCATGAGGTGCATGCCCATGAGATGCACGCCTGTATGCCCATAAGGTATCACCAAACACCATGGCTACAGGTATGTTGTCCCCCTTAAGACACTGTCCCTGCTAATCGCCTGCATAACACCAGCTGATAGCATCCCAATGGCACTGGATCAGCGTGAGACTCGCCTGCCCTCCCAGCGCTACTTACGTCGCCTCGGCCGCGCCACTGAGATCGATGAGGACGAGATCCTCGCATGCGATAAGCAGATTGGTCACACCCTCCGCGACTATTGCGCCAAAGGCAATAGAAAATGTCTCACTGTAAGTCTACATGCTCCTGCGCTGCGCGTGCATTTCGCTGATATCATAGGTCCCTGCTTCCTATAAGGAGAAAGCTCGTCTCCTTGATTTACTGGCTGAGCTTCGTTTCGTTATCTATGAGCTGCTTCTTCTCGGAATTCCTCGAACCGCTAGTGCCGGTGCTCCCCATTAATACCTACGCGCCAGCCGAACTGGAGCTCAATTCACGTCTGCGACACGGTTGTTACGCGTTACACGGCACGTCTCAACTTGAATCCTCGCTCGTTCTTCGCCACAGAACAATATTTGGATGTAACGTGTGTGAAAGAGCCATAGGTCTACCATGAACTAGTCTAAATAGAAGAACCTCGACCTCTAAGCTACTTGTTGAAAGTAGAAAGCCTTTTTGCCATTCCTCATCCCACCTTTTCAATTTCTTCAGGATGTGTCTCTAGTAAGCTTTTGATTGGGACCACAGTCTACTCTTTCTTCATAGTGTCTTTCACCGCAGCAATAGGCGTAGCCTTGACAAGGCCCAAGCTCCCCCTCTCTAACCTTGGCACGAGGCCATCAATGGCATCGGCACTGAAGTTATCAATGTGGAGTATATCCTCTTTTCGCAACATCTGCCTTGCCTGGATGGATTTCAACACGCGCTGCTCCTCCTCAGTAAAGTTGGCTTCGAATTTTCCTTTCCCCTTTGCGTTCGGGTCGACACCATCCACCTTCTGCAGGACCGCTTCATGGACGTCGGGGGCTATGTCTTCGAAGGCGTTAAGGCAGAAGTCGAGTGTCTTGGAAACCTCGGCTTGGGTGAGCTTGCCGCTCACATCAGCCGTTCCTTGGATGACTAAAAAGGCATGTTAACAACATAATCATGATGACAAATTCCAAGCAGGGCAGCGTACTCGGTCTGAAGAACGCGAAAGCTCTGTCAAAGCCATCCTCATCCCAATCACTCAAGACAGGTTCATCATGTTGCCTGATTTGCTTGAGGGCACTCAAGACCACAAGCAGGAACCGGGTGTACCCTTCCGAAACTTTACTCGAGTGCCATTTCAGGGCGGTCCGCTCGTCGCAGTCACCTCTCCTAACTGCGCAGATTGTCAATGCAGCCGAGAGAGCGCTCGCCAGGGCTAGGTGAACACCAGAAGAGAAGAATGGGTCAATGAAGCACCCTGCATCGCCGGCGATACGCACGTACGGACTAGCGTATGCGGAAGCGGTGTAAGACCAATCTGATGCTGCTTTGATATCCGATACAAGCTCGGCCTTGGATAGGAGCGCCGAAATTTCGGGGACAAGTTTGAGAGACTCTAGGTAGAATTCCCGGGTAGATGGAGAACCCATAGCCCTCTTCTTGGCGGTGGCGAGCTCTTGGTTCAAAACAACTCCGACGGACACAGTACCATTGTGCAAGGGGATATTCCAGCACCAGCCACTTGCGTCTGAGGAAATTCCGAGTCATTAGCATCACTAAGATTGTATGGAATGAGTAGGGGGTGATAGGAATAAGTACCTGTCAGTGCCTGGAAGAACGGAACATTCTGCCTGCTTGTGCCCTCCGCATATTGACTGGCACCTTTCCAGTAACCCCAGCTTGCGACATTTTTCAATCCTTGGTTATACTTCCGATTCTTCATGTATTTGGTGGACACCAAGCCCGCCCGTCCACTTGCATCTACAAGATATTCGAATTTTATCACGCCAGAGCTGCCATCTTTGCGTGACCAAGTGGCGGAAACTGGCCGCCCAGGAACGTCGGTCTTGAAGTCTGTAGATGCACCCTCCCCGTCCAAGGGCACGAAGTCAAGTGTGTTGACTTTGACGCCATCAAAGATTTTCGCGCCACTCTTCCCTGCATGCCTGAACATCAATTCATCCGCCTCGGAGCGAATCACGTTCCAAGCATAGTTATTCGGTCCGCCAGCGGCAATAAAGTCGGTATCTACTTGCGCATTAATGATCACCACTGTAGTTCCGAAGGTGGAGGCAGAACTCACATGCCGTACGCTTCTGATTCAGTTTGAATGCTGCACCAATCTGTTTAGAGAGTTTCAGTTCCAGGGATCCTAGATACTAGTAGTAATCAGTTCAAAAGTGCTCACCTTCTTGGTGAATCCGTAGCTGTCGAATTCGGAGTCTATGTCAATGAAGCGCAGAAAGTGGCGTATCGATGCGAGCATGCTCTCGCCGATGTGGTATCTAGCAATGTTAAGTTACACCTGCCCATCACATTATCTGTACAAAGCCGAAGAAACAGGTGATCAATGCCCTCTACTTGTACCCCTTGCCTTTGAGGTCTTCCCAATAATAATAGGGAAAAGTTGAAACATTCCTCAATACTTGCATGGTGATTATCATCACCAACGACGAAAAAGGAATATGAGGAAGAAAGACTCAAAACGGATAAACAGATACAACGCAATTAGAGAAGAGCCATAAGCAACTCACCTTGGAAACACATCTGCCTCCAACAACACAGTATTGACACCCTCACGTGCCAGCGCTGCAGCTGAATATGAACCCGCTGGGCCACCACCAACCACCAGTACGGTACATTCTTCTGGAATAGACATGGCCTTATTGCTGCGGAGTCGATTACGCAAGTGAGTAGAGTACGATATATTGTCAGGATAGCAGAGAGAGAGAGAGATTGGAACCAAAAAAGAGGCTAAGCATGGGGACACAGATGGAGACGGCAAATTGTTTATGAGCCGGAAGGAAGGGGGAGGCGCAGGGGAATGTCCTCTTCATTGGCCCGTGTTCAGCCAACCAGATTGTGCTGGAAAGCCACGACTGTAACTTGTAAAGGTTCTAGGCAAAACAAGCGAGACTGCCAGGCCCTAGTCCCTCCTGCATGATCGTTCGCTTCGTAAACTCAAAACATAAACATCGAACGAATCATGCGGCGCGAACATATCGCAATCTCGAGTAACTACTGGTTGCCTGAATCTAAGATTGGTAGGGTACCGGCTCTGGTCATCATAAGTTCTCCTGTTTCACAATTGCACAGGATTAAGTTACTGATTGATCCTTCAACATGGACTGAATTTGTTCCCGACCACGATTGGAAAACTCTACCAAATCCCTAGCGCAGCCCAGCTGATTCAGCCACGGATACTAGTAGAAAATCCGCGGTCGACCAGTCCCCGTTCTGATCTAAACGCCATTTGAGCAGGCTCACCGCCATATGCCACAAAACCCAGAGCTGCCCAGACAAGACAGCCACATAGAATATGTGATGACAGAAGCAGTCGAACTATGACCGCGTCCTACACTCATCCCACGCAGTGCCTTAGCTGATACTACCTTGTGGCTTTTCGAAGAAACTATTTCACCGCCTCGTACTTTCTATGATCCTGCAGCACCGAAGCTAGGTTGCCAACGCGTGTAAGCGTAAAAGGATGCTCTTCTATTCCAGCGCTCGTCAGTCTATTGCCAGAATGCTGTCCGACAACAGCGTGTCTGGATGCCCCGGTTCCAGTAACTTTTTGCCCTCTATAGCTTGTCGGTTCACCTCCTCCGCCGCCTCATACTTGCCCTGGTCCTGCAGCATTTAACGCCAGGATTCTGGTGCTCCACAGTGTGTCTGGATGCTCACGCCACAAAACCTTCTCCCTGCCGTCTAGCGTTCGACGATGCATCTCCTCAGACGCCTCATACTAGTACTTGCGCTGTTTGTGAAGCACAAAAGACAGGTTACTGGCCCTCATCACCGTATCTGGATGCTCTGATCCTAGCGCTATCTCTGCGCTATTCAGCGCTCGTCGGCACATCTCTTCCGCCGCCTCGTATCTGCGCTGCTTTAGCACGGTCACCAACATGTCTAGATGCTCTGGTCCTAGCACCATCTCCATGCTATCTAGCGCTCGTCGGCACATCCCCTCCGCCGCCTTATGCTTGCCCTGGTCACACAGTACCATTGCCAGGTTGCCGACGCTCCTTACTAATGTGTTAGGATGTTCTGGTCCTAGACGCTTCCTCCTGCCGTCCAGCGCTCGCCGGCTCATCCTCTCCGCCTCCTCGTACTTTCCCTGGTTCTGCGGCACCAAAGCCAGGTCGCTGACGCTCGTCAGCGTGTCTGGATGCTCAGGCCCCAGAAACCTGTCCCTGCCGCTTAGTGCTCGCCGACTCATCCTCTCCGCCCGCCTCGTACTTTCCCTGATCCTGCAGCACCAAAGCCAGGTCGCTGACGCTCATCAGCGTGTCTGGATGCTCAAGCCCAAGAACCCTGTCCCTACTAGTGTCTAGTGCTTGTCGGTTCATCTCCTCCGCCGCCTTATACTGGCCCTGGCCACGCAGTATCAATGCTAGGTTGTCGAAGCTTACCAGTGTGGATGGATGGCTCAGGCACCAGAACTCTCTCTCTGAAGTTCAATACTCGGCGGTTCATCTCCTCCGCCGCCTTATACTTGCCCTGGCCCATCAGCACCCACACTAGGTTGTTGAAGCTTGTCAGCGTGGGTGGATGCTCAGGTCCCAGAACCCTCTCCCTAACGTTCAATACTCGTCGGTTCATCTCCTCCGCCGCCTTGTAATTGCCTTGGCCCTTCAGCACTAACGCTAGGTTGCTGAAACTTGCCAGCGTGTCTGGATGCTCAGGTCCCAGAACTCTCTCCCTGCCGTTCAGTGCTCGCTGGTTCATCTCCTCCGCCGCCTCGTACTTGTCCTAGTGACGCAGCACCCCTGCCAGCCTGCTGACGCTCGTCAGCGTATCTGGATGCTCAGGTCCCAGAATCCTCTCCCCGACGTCTAATGCTCGCCGGTTCATCTCCTCCGCCGCCTCGTACTTGCCCTGGTCACGCAGCACCCATGCCAGGCTGATGACGCTCAACAGCATGTGTGGATGCTCAGGCCCGAGAACCTTCTCCCTTCCGCCCAGAGCTCGTCGGCTCATCTCTTCCGCCGTCTTGTACTTGCCCTGGTCCTGCAGTACCAACGCTATTGAAGCTTACCAGCGTGTCTGGGTGCCCAGGCCCAAGAATCTTCTCCCTTCCGCTCAGAGCTCGTCGGTTCATCTCCTCCGCCGCCTTGTACTTGCCCTGGTCCCAAAACACTGACGCCGGTTTTCTCAGCTCTAAAGAACATGTCAATGATCATCAACCATGTGCCAGATTCCGTGCTACTGAGCTAGTTCTTGACAAGCTGTTTAACCTCCTGTCCAGGATCATTGATTCCAGGTAATTTTGCAATCTGAAGGTACTAGTAGTCCTGTTCAAATCGCGAAGCATTGCTTGCATGAACCCAGAATATTGAGATCGCTGGAGACTTTCCACGCCGGCGGTACGCATATTCTGGCGCAATCTGCGACTTGCTATGATAAGGTCGGCAAAATTCATTTGAGGAAGACTGAAATGCTTACCCAATTCCGCCTAGTCCAACCAAAGCGACGCAGTTATGCCTCTTTTCTGACTCAAGTCTTGTACGTACGTCCATGCAAAGGCTTACGAGTCAATTGTCTCAATGCATAGCGCCAACGAGCTTTTCTCCTGCTCAAGCTTTGCAAAGAGCGCAAGAATCCTCTTCTCCTTAGCCACTCCATCCAAAGCCTTCCACAACTTCCTCACTCTCCCATCTCCAGCAGCTGTAGAAATCTTTCCCAGAATTTCCTGTAACTTCTCTGCTTCACCGACACAGTTGCGGAGGATAGACTCCACTAAGGCTGTCTGAAGCGGAGGATTATGCTTGATCGGCTGCTCAACCTGAACAGACTGCTCGCGGATCTTCAAGTACAGGTCGGAGATGATAAAGGCGATTTTGAGGCTTTGTTCGGTACTAAGTTGAGAAGCGGTAGGTACTAGTAAGGCACTCACTCTAGCTATGCTGTAGCGGGTGCTGCCGCTTGGCGGTCACGTAGCGATACTACTACTAGTAGCACTACATCCCTACTGTTATTGCCTTAGTCTATTACGGTATGAGAAACCTTGAAATAGTAGTACGTGTAGAGGCCTGATTTCGCTATTTACTACATCAGTCGAGGGGTTCTAGCACCATTGCTTCTCCAATGTGTTAGTGCCAAGGAGAAGGCCAACGCCGGGTCATTGACAGGGTTGTTTACGAGTACGCACGGCGGCTTTGCCGTTTCTCAATAATTTCTCCGTGGTACCCTCGTAGATGTTCAATCTGGTGATCCTTCCTTGTGAAGCCTTTCGTCCCTTTTCGGGTGCAGTTTCTCTTCGGGCAGTCGATGAATTGCTTGTCATGTGTCGTCTGCATCACATCCGCTTCGCGGGTGAACCGGCGTTTGGTGGGTCGGCCATCCGAGTCTAGGCAGTCCGGGTGCATATTTGCCTTTGGCTGGACCGGAAACCGGGCTATTTCTGCATGGCCACTGGAAATAGCTTTGTGAAGTGACGTTCTACCCTCGCTACCCTGAGCTTGAACGAGTTCCACGTCAGCATTCTTGTCAACGAGGATCCTGGTAATGCCTTTCTGTCCATTCTTGATCGAATTCTCGAGTGGCGTTTTCTCATTCGAGTCCTTTGCTTCAAGTAGTCGTAGTAGAATGGCAACAGCTGCCAGTGCTTCCTGGCCCTTCCTGCCAACCGCTTGGTGGAGGAGTGTGTCTTGATCCTCCTTTCCATTCCTTACCGCCAAATGTAAAGGAGTCTGCTTATCATTGTCCGAGGTGGGGGCTCCAATTGACGGAGTAGAGCCCTTTGCTCGATCAGCAACTTTCGAGGTAGTACTAGTAGTGTTCGTCATTTTCTCTCGTCTGAATAATCGTATTGCTTGAGCTTCGAGAGACTCTGGATGCTTCTAACTTCTGGTAAGTACTACTAGTACTAGTAGTAGTAAGCAAGGGGTTCCTTGATGAGAAGAGAAGAGAATCGCTTACAGAACTTGAAGAATTCGATAGAGAACCTTGGTGAAAAAACGTAGGTAGGCAAATGCAGAGAGTAGTAGTAAGTGGGGTGTGGAGCAGTCCCTTGTCGTATCAGAAACGCGCGAGTTATCTCACGTAGAGGGGGTTTCTTTCAGGTCGTAGATAGTGAGCTTTGGTGGATAGTAGAGTTGGTCTTTGGTGATCGTATTTCGTCAGTTAGTAAATTCTGGCTAGGCAACTTGAAGGTAGGTGGATTGAGGTACTACTAAGTCAATGCCAGTGATAAGGAACTTACTAGTAATTCGACAGAATTCAGTTTCAGTCGAGGAAAGAGATTGGCATTGGGCTTGACGGATTTAGAGCTGTGGGGAACTCGTAAAGCGCTTTTAGGCTCCAACGTGACCGGATGCAACGCCTACATTAGTACCTGCCAAGCCTTATCCCCCAAAGTACTACTCCCTTCCCCCCGGCTTTAATCAGCTTGGGCCAAGGATAACGACAGGGATTGTAGCAAGGATCTAATACCCGGGGGAGGGTACTACTACCTACTAGTAGTAGTATCGTGCCTACATCGAATAAATCAGCACACAGATGCCAGAGCTTGCTCCAGAGCTGAGGCTTGGCCAGTGAGCTGAGTAAGAGTCCGGAAGAGCTTGGATAAGGTCATCCGCTTCCAGCGGCGGGAGTGCCGAATCAGAGGACCACCTTGGACAGCCATCACATCCCGGCACTGCAATTTTAGCGTGGACGGAGTGACAACGTACTACTAGTACTACTGACCCATTCTACTACTAAAGTACGTAAGTACTAGTAGTAGGATTGTGGCCATCCCCTCAGCAATTTGGCGTAGGAGGAGTGGAAACGGTTATGTGATTCAAATGCTGCCATTAAATGTTGGGAATGGGCCGTCGTTACTACTACCATGCCTCCCGCGTAGGTTGTGATGCCGTTATACTACGTAGCTGAACGGTTGCCAAACCTCGATACCGAGTTAGGTAGCTGAATACCACACTGGAATTCAGGTACACGCCTATGAGGTGCACGCCCAGGTACACGCCCATGAGGTACTACTACATGCCTATGAGGTGCACACCCATGAGGTAGTACTACACGCCTACTAGTATGAGGTGCACGCCCGTGAGGTGCACGCCTGAGGTGCACGCCCAGGTACACACCCATGAGGTACACGCCCACGCCCATGAGGTGCACGCCCATGAGGTACACGCCTATGAGGTGCACGCCCATGAGGTACACGCCTATGAGGTGCACGCCCGTGAGGTGCACGCCTGAGGTGCACGCCCAGGTACACACCCATGAGGTACACGCCCACGCCCATGAGGTGCACGCCCATGAGGTACACGCCTATGAAGTGCACGCCCAGGTAGTACTACACGCCCATGAGGTACACGCCTATGAGGTGCACGCCCAGGTCACCGCTCGCGCCAACTTCCGGCCCGCCCACATCTGGGTCGCGCGTTGCTGGAAGAAGCCGCGAAAGGGCACCAGGCCCGTCCCCGCAAGGCGTCTTCTCAGCACCAAAGCGCAGACGGAAAGTCGTCTTCGCGCTTGGCCATGGGGTTTGCCGACGCGGAGGCTGTGGAGGTAGTACTACGTCCCAGTGAAGATCACACCGAGTTAGCGTGGGCAGGAGCGTTGGTGACGCCGTAGGTGATGGTGGTGGTGCAGGTGTCGGGATCGAGTATTGTCGAACGAAGAGAGGGGTAGGAGGAAGAGCAACTCGCCGAACGGTGGGGCTATCAGACGGTGGGGAGTTCTGGAGCAGGTCTTGTTTTCGCGTGGGACTTTCGCAACCAGGTTGGAGGATTTATCTGATGCTCTGGGTGAGTCGCAGCGGCCGTGACCAAAAGGAAGTTCAACGTGCACGAGGCGGCTGGTTTAAGAACGTGATGGGCGAGTGACGTTTTTGACTAACGTGCTAGATGAGTCTTTTCCGGTGGTTGGAGTGTCTGTCGCTTGAATCGCTAGTGTCTTGGAACGAAAAGCCTGATTCCTCGAAATCGCGATGTTTCATGACACACCATCCGCCTGTTCGCGAATCCCAAGATACATAGTCTCATCCTCAACTCTGTGCACTTCCGGCGCCAGTCCCACATGCTGAGGGTGATTGACGTCAGCGCCAAATGCCACCTTCTCGTTCTTATGCCTTTCTCTCAGCTCCGAAGGTGTTAGAGCACAACCACCGTAAAGTGTCGTGTCCCACCATGGTCCACGAACTGCATTTGCTATTGTGAGGAACGTTGCTCGTCGTAATGGAAGATGGCGCATGACTTTTGCGAACAGGTTGAAGCCTGTGAGTAGAGGCACGCCGACCAGTATCGCCACGACTATTACTAGGATGTACATCCTGATGATATATACTGGGCGAGGTGAGGACCCGATAGTCGGTACAACACAGGTGCCGTAGTAGCCTGTAGTGGAATACGAAGAAATCCCCTGTGCCACCAGTCCGTACAGGTTGTTGAAGTCTTCGAGAGACGGCGCAACGATTTCACTCTGGTTATCGGCGTTGATGGCGTACATCAGGCCTACCTGCAGCGTTTGCCTGCCGAAGACATAATCATCACGCATGTATATAGTCCAAGGGACGGCAGTCATGTAGAGGTGGAGCACATCGAGGCCAGGATCGTCCAAAACTGCAGTGTTGTGCCCTGGCGCTGGTTCGCAATCGGTCATTTGATCGTTCTTCCAGGTACACTGGCTGACTTGCCAATTCAGAGACGGCGTGCATTTGACGAGTGATGTCCATGCGCCATTTGGACCTTCGATGATGTGAATACCGGTCTCCATCTGATCGAAATTGAGCGTCTGATTGCTAAAACCTGCAAGGATGAAATAAGTTGATCCACCGATGGGAACAGTCCCGTCCTGGACCCAAATATCAGAGTCACTCCAGATATAGGTCACACCATCCCAAACGTCAATATTACTTAGTTTTGTTCCATTGGGCCAGACGTAGTCAAAAATCCATTCACTAGACCCCGCGTGTTGGTTGAACGAGATATCATCAGTGTAATGGCAGCCTGAGTCCCAGTTGATGGTCATAATCCCATCGTAGGTGACCCCCTCCTCATAGGTCAGGTTCGCAGTGGCGCCTGGACCTAGCGGTGATGGAACAGTTTGAAAAACGCCGCTCTGCTTCACCAGACTAGCTTGGAAGAGATCGATTGCTCCGGTAAGGAAGAAGTCAAGTTGGCCAAAGGTTGGGTAGCAGGGCTTCGTAGGGCAGGTGTTTGTTCCAATCTCAATGCTCATGACCATGGCACCGCCAAACTCCGTTGGTAGACCCACAACACCGGTGCCACGCACAGGCGCTGAATATTCATCAGTCGTAATGAGTAGCGTGCCGATGGGCACCATGAAAGCTCCAGCAAGCATCAAGATTGCTTGAACGACACTTGAGCCAATGGAGTATCTTCCCAGTGTCACCACTGCTAGAATACCAGGGTCCGTCATTCGGTCCATATCACTAATAGTGACTTTCTTTCTAAAAGATACCGCGAAGGGGTGGAGCAGGGAAAGGTCGTTGGAAAGTCTGCGGATCATGATACCCGCTGGAGCGAAGATGGCTGAAAGCGCCAAACCTGAGTAGAACTGGTCGACCTTTAGAGATCCAGTCCGGAGCACGCGATGACCAACGCCCAAAGGTGGGCAAGAGAGCGCCCATCCTGCAATCGCCAGACTGGCGATCCCGTAGACCATAATGCCTACGACAAAATACCTGATCGGATCGACGAGTATGAAGAGCCTGCGGCCGCGAGCACCTGCAGGAGGTGCGGTCTCGTCCACAGAAGCAACGGTCTTGTAGGCAATCTGACGCTTGTCCGACATGTTTGCAGGATGTATGGTTGCAGTCAGCAGCACATTGATTTGAGGTGTGAGCGATTAGAAAGATTGGCCTGAAGGAGCGTCTCGAAGACAGAGCCGCATTTTCTTGGCGGGAATTTGGCTGCTTCGCTTTTATCAGTCGAGGGATAAGCGAGCTTAGGTAGGTCTGGAGCCCTCCTAGACAAGCAGGCGCTGACACTGTGGTAGGTAACTTGCGTGAATACGAGGTCAGGGCGGAAGAAACAGAAGCTCATGGCCATCCAAAACGCCCTGACCGTAAATGGAAGTCCCCTGCATAAAGGCGTCTTCCCAGCGGACCATGTCACCATTAATGTGGGGAATTGACCACTTGCTTGAATGCATGTTGGTACTGTTATTTCCGTCAAAGAGGGCGGATGACAATCTTTGTGTTGTACCTGCGCGCAAACAATGATCAAGATGAAGCCACCTAAATCCGGTGAATCCTTCTGGTATGATCTACCTCATGAGCCGTCTGGTGCGTCCCGCGATCGACTGTTGACTCTCGATGTTGATGGTCGGCGACGAAACGTGGCAGACAAGAGCCACGGGCCACGCTACGTCCGAGCTTCTGCAAGCCCCTTTCTTCGCTTACTACGTTAAGCCGCGTTCGAAACCTCGCGTGGGCAACAGGTCCCCACTCCGACGGCTGTGAGAGCTTAAAATCGTTCGGTGGATTCCTAACAGCAGGATCCATCCCGGCGCTGCGGTATGAGGCTGGACCCGAATATCACCACGGTGAGTTATTTTCTCCATGCCCCATCGCGCTCTCAGCTGGACTGGGGCCTACGCTGAGCGCCGTTAATCTCCCTTTTCGCTAATGAGAACGAACAGCCCTGGATGACGCATTAGGCGGAACAACCTTTCTGGACGAACTTACTGTCCAATCACTAGGAAGTCTGGATATCAGGGCTGGTATAGCACTGCTGATTGCCGTCTCCAATGTTGCAGCCGCGGAGCCAATCCATGGGTATATGGATGGAGTGACGAAGCTTGAGGTGGAATCTGCATGGGTGCCTTCAAATGGCAGCGGAACACTATAAGATGCTGGCGAAGTTATTGTCGATGCTGCAGATGATGCGATGGTTGGGGCTGGGTCCACGGGTGTGCCGTTGGAATTGATGGTGCCGCCGGTAGATCGGATTGATTGCCAGGTCCCGGTCGTGCCCGAGTATGTGTGTATTGGGAGCCCGTCGAGTAGTCAGTGGCGGCGATAGACTTCAGGTACATGGTGTAAGGAAGGTCTAGCAGCGTAGTTTGTAGGTCTTCCGGCCCACTGGATCGTGCCCGGTGGGTTGGAAGGGTCGCCACCACTCCATGCACCGACCTTTATGAACATCTGCACTGACCAGGTTGCATTGCGAGACGAAGCTTCACTCTACGGAGGCAGACAGCGTTCCCTACTTCATAGTGCAAGCACAGCGTTGTGAGCATGCGGGAGAGGTCGTCGAGGAAAGGCATCCAACAGCGAAGACGCCACTGACAACTGGAAGGGAAAACAGGTCCTGGGTCACGCTAGGCAAGTAGCATGAAGTAAGAAGCGAGAAGCAAGGAGTAAGGATGGTTTTCAGGACGAAGCTAGATGGACCAGCCACTTGTAACACGGCAGGGAGTCGACGCGGCACATGAGATACCTGACAAAGTGAGCTGCTTGGGGGGCCGCTGTCGAGGGCTCAAACCTTCCGAAAAGACTGCTGTCTTGTGCCTGCAAAGCTCCCGGGCGATCCCTTCTTTGCTGGAGCATCTTTTTCCTCGCGTCCAGCTTATGTTCTCTCCGCTTCTCTTTCGCAATCTACTCATTCCCGTATGTGGATAAGCGACCTGATTTCGATAGCTTCCACATGCTCTCGACCGATCACCCACAGGCCCGCTTTGAGAATTATGTATCCAATCGAGCGGGAACACAATACTGTGTTAAGCGTATGCCCCCGCAACCCTCCCTAGAGTCCATCCTGCAGCCTGGACTCCGCAATTTTCCACCGCGATCACAGAATTGTTCGTAGGTTTGTCCAACAGCACACTACTCTTGTTTGGGCTATATGGAACCCTCTCAAGTCAGGACTTCTTGCCAACCATCACACAGAACTACTCTGATCGGTGACACTTCCCGCAGTCGCAGCCCCAGGAGCATGGTGTTGGAGGCATTCTTGCCCTTTTCCCCCAG
>Ga0335072_10007723_pt1 | contig 15652 bp, 11 predicted proteins | sample Lox_Sample_21_FD_206725 | JGI IMG/M metagenome (GOLD analysis project Ga0335072, IMG submission 206725) | Soil microbial communities from Loxahatchee National Wildlife Refuge, Florida, United States - Lox_Sample_2.1 | ecosystem: Environmental > Terrestrial > Soil > Wetlands | place: USA... | reverse complement strand
ATCTCGATCATCCACCCCGACGAGTCCGGGCTCGACGACTCACCCAAGTACGACGGGGTGTTCGGGTGGATGAGCCACTACCGGCCGGGCTACTTCTGGCTCGTGGAGCGCTCGCGCCGCTTGCGCTACGACTCGCACGCGATCATCGAACGCTACGACGAGCACGTCGAGGACGTGCTCGTCAACGTCGTCTACGCGCTGTCGCTTTACGCGCTGGCTCGGCTGACCGGCGACGACACCTACCTGCGACGAGCACAACACACCGAACGCGCGCTGCTCGATCGTTGCTGGGACGAGCAGCGGGGCCTGTTCTGGGATCTGGCCGGGCGCGGCCACAGCCCTCAGCGCATCTCGACCTGGTCCTCGCTCGCGCCGCTCGCGCTGCCCTCGCTTCCCGAGCCGATCGCCCGCCGACTGATCGAGGAGCATCTGCTCCACCCCCAGCGCTACCGCGCCCCGTTCGCCATCCCATCGGTGTCGATGGAGGAGCCGAGCTTCCGCGCCGGATGGCACCTGTTTCGCTGCTGGCGCGGGCCGTCCTGGATCAACACCGTGTGGCTGCTGGCGCCGGCGCTACGGCGCTGTGGCTACGGCGAGGAAGCCGACCGCATCCTCCGCTCGTGCGTCGAGCTGGTCGAACGTCACGGCTACCGCGAGTACTACAACCCGGTGAACGGTGAGGGTCTGGCCGCGCGACGGTTCGGGTGGTCGACGCTGCTGATCGATCTGCTCCCGCTGGGAGCTGACGCCCCGGGCGCCCCGATCGCGACGCCGTTCCACGGCAGTGTCCCCGGAGAGCTGTGGGCGATGGGCGCCGAAGCGGCCAGCGAGACGCGCCGCCGGCTGGAGCGTGGCCCGGTGGCACGCTGGGTCAGGGGCACACGCTCGCGTAATGGCGCCCGGCCACGTACTCCGCCCACTCGGCGCGGGTGAGGTTGCGGCCGGCGAGCGAGCAGGCGCGCCGCTCCCACGTGGTGAGCGACATCGGCCAGGTGAACGCGCCACCTTGACTGTCGACGACGAGCAGGCCGGCTCCGCTCGGTTCGAAGGCGGCTGCCGCGGTCGAGTTCGGGTCGGCACCGAGCCGGGGACCCTCCTGCTCGAGGCTGGCCGTGAGCCAGACCTTGACCGTGCCGTCCTGCGAACCCGTGATCGCGAATCGCTGCCCGGTCGGATCGAACGCCACGTCGGCGATCCCCGATGAGTCGGCCAGCAGCGGCGGCGCCAGGCGCTTGCCGCTGTCCGGGTTCCACAGCTCGACCGTTCCCCCCGCCGTGCCCGCGGCGAGCACCGATGCGTTGGGCGCGAATGCGAGCGACACCGTCTCGTCCCCCGGATCCGACAGCGTCCGTAGCATGCGCCCGTCGACCGCGTCGAACACGCGCACGCCGCCAGTGAGCAGACTCGCCGCGAGCAGCCTTCCGTTGGGCGAGAAGGCGACCACATCCGATCCGTCGCTCCCGTCGTTCGCGCCGAGCTGGGCGGGCGAGGTGAGCATGACCCCGGTGCCGACGTTCCAGATCGCCATCATCGCGACCGGCGAAACCAGCCTGTGCTCGATCGTCGATCCGACGCTCTTGTCGCTGGCGGCCACCAGCTGGCCATCCGGCGAGAACGCGAGCGACTGGATCGCCTCGATCTGACCTGGTACCGGCGCGAGCCCGGCGAGCGACCGCTCCAGGCGTGGGGCGCCGGCCAGACTCCACAGCTGGACGACGCCGCCGTGCGCGCCAACGGCGAGCGTTCCGCCGGCGGGAGACCACGCGAGCGCCGTGATTGGATCGCCCGCGGAGCCGATCGTGAAAGACATCTCGCGGCGCAGGGTCGCGGTCGAGAACACGCCCACGGTCCCGGCACCGGTCGGCACGGCGAACTGGGTTCCGTCGGGCGAGACGGCCAGGGCCGTGGCCGGCGGGGATACCGGGTCACAGCACGGCAGGCCCCCACCGAGCGTCGCGCTCTGCCCGAAGCCGCGGGTCCCGGTCAGGTCCCATTCGAGCACCACTCCACCGATGTCGGCCGTGTACAGGGTCGACCCGTCCGGGCTCACCTGCTCGTCTTGCACATGACCGGCCGGACCCGACAGCACGGACTGCTCGACGACGGTGCGGGGATCCCAGATGATCACCCTCCCATCGTCGCCCGCCGTCATCACGGTCGCGCCGTTCGGCGCGTAGACGACGCTCGCGACTGGGCCCGAGTCTCCGTGGATACCGGCGCTGCGCACGCCGGTGGCGCCGTCGACGAACGACACCGAGCCATTCTGTGATCCAATCGTGATAGTCGTTCCGTTGGGACTGATCGCGGCTGCCGAGGGCAGCAGCGGGACCGGCCGGATCGCCACCTCACTCAGGCGTTGCATCGTGGCGGCGTCGTAGGCGACGATGTGGCGCGTGGTCACGACCATCAACCGCGTGCCCGCGTCGATGAGCCGCACCGCCAGCAGCGCACCGACCCCGAGCTTCACCGTCCCGAGCTCCTGGCCGCTGGGCAGTGACCACCGAGACAGGTAGGCCTGTCCCGGCTGACCGGTCGGATCCAGCAGCCAGTACGCGTAGTACACGGTGCCCCCGTCCGGCGCCACGAGCGTGCTGCCCTCGGGGATGTCCGCGGCCAACTGCTGGCTGAACGGGGGTCCGATCGAGAGCCGCTGGCGCAGGGCCAGCGTCCGCGCGTCGCGTACGACGAGCGACGAGTTCGAGGAATACACGAGCAGCGACCCATCGGCCGAGTAAACGGGCGGCTGATCGCCCGCGAAGTCGCTGAGCTCCGGGCCTTTCTGCGCCCGGGTGCGGGCATCGTAGAACCCGACGGTCCCGGCGACGCTGTCGGACACGGCCACCGTACGTCCATCGGGGCTGACCGCGACGTGCGGGGTCGAGTTGGTCGGAAGCGGGAACGTGCCGAGCACGGCCGGGGCGCGGAGCAACGTCGATAGGAGCGCGCCCTCGGTCTGCGGCGAACGGTCGAGCGCCACTGCCTCGCGGGCGAGAAGCGCCGCCAGGTCGAGCCGGGGTTCGCCCAGCGCCTCGACGCCCAGCTGCCGCCCGAGCGCGACGTGCGCCTCAGACAGCGCGAGCCGCGCGTCGCTGGAGGCGCGTTGCGCGCCGACCACCGCGATCACACCCGCGACCACGGTGAGGACGAGCAGCACGCCCGCGCCGACGAGGAGCGCGCGCAACCGGCGGTTCTGTGCGCGCTGCCGACCACTCTCACGCTCCGACTCGAGGCGGCTGGCGCCGATGAACTCGCGCTCGAGGCGGTCCATCCGTCCGGGGTGCTGCGAACGAAACTCGAGCGCGGCGGCGAGCCGGGCGCCCCGGTACAGGTCGCCGGGGTCCCGTCCGCGCGCAGCCCACTCGGTGGCCGCGACGCGCAGGTGCGCATGTAACTGGCGGCCGACTCGATCTTCGTCGAGCCACGCCCGGTAGCGTGGCCACTCGCGCAGGAGCGCCTCGTGCGAGAGCTCGACCGTGCCCGCGCCGACCGTGACCAGGCGGGCGTCGATCAGCGCGTCGAGCACACGCCTCGCACCCGGAATTCCCTCGAGCTCGGTCAGCTGCACGAGCCGGCGCTCGGGAACGCCCTCGCCGAGGTCGGCCAGCCGCAGGAGCACGTCTCGAACCACCCGACGCTCGCCGCCCGAGAACCGCGTGTAGGCGGCCTCCGCGATGCGGGCCACGCCGGTGCGCACGCCACCCGTGGCGCGGTAACCCTGCAGGCGGAGCACCCGCCCGTCCCGGGCCTGCCACAGCTCGAGCAGCGTCGTGGACAGGAGCGGGAGGCTTCCCGGCTCATCGGCCACCTCGGCCACGAGCACCTCGACGAGACCGTCCTCGACCTCGAGCCCCGCGCGAGACGCCGGTCGTTCGATCGCCTCCCTCAGCTCGGCACGGTCCATCGGCCCCACCAGGGCATGGCTGCGGCTGAGAAGCTCAGCGAAGCGCGGATACGCGCTCAGCCGACCGTAGAAGTCCGCCCGCAGCGTGCATAGAACGAGCACCCGGCGCTCGTGGTCGCCGGCCGCCGCCACGAGCCGCTCGAGGAACTCCGCGCGCTCGTTCTCCTCCTCGCACACGGTGAACAGCTCCTCGAGCTGATCGACGGCGACGACGAGCCGCTCGCCGCGACCCAGCCGGGTCGCCGACTCGTCAACCGGCCCGCCGAGCGAGCGCTCGAGCTCCCGGACCGGCTGCTTGCCCGGTCGCAGCAGCACCTGCCTCCAGCCCGAGCTCCCCGGGAGCCCACCGGCCCGCAGTGCCGGGAGCACCCCCGCCCGGAGCAGGGACGACTTGCCGATCCCCGACGGGCCAAGAATCCCTACCAGCGGCCACTCCGCCAGGCGCGCGATCAGCTCGGACACGATCCGGTCCCGGCCGCAGAAGAACTCGGCGTCGGAGCTCTCGAACGCGGCCAGTCCCTTGAACGGACACACCACGGCCGCCCCCTGGACCGCGCGATCGCCCCCGAGCCCGGCATCGTGGTGGAGAATCATCCGCTCGAGCTCCCGCAGCTCCGCGCCCGGAGTCAGTCCGAGCTCGTCGCGCAGCCGCGCGCACGCCTCGCGGTAGCAGGCCAACGCGTCGGCCTGTCGGCCCGAGCGGTAAAGAGCGAGCATCAATTGGCCCCGGAGTCGCTCCTGGAGCGGAGCCTGCGCGGTCAGCCGTTCGAGGTCGACGACCACCTCGGCCGCGTGACCGAGCTCGAGCTCGGCGTCGATCCGCTCCATCTCGGCGAGTAGCCGGAGCTCCTCCAGGCGCCTGACTTCGGCCTGCACCCCCTCGACCGCGGCGAGGTCCGCAAGCGGCGGCCCGCGCCACAGGCCGAGCGCTTCGCCGAGCCGCACCGAGGCTCCCGACGGGTCGCCCCGCGCCAGCAGGTCCCTTCCCTGTTCGAGCAGCGACTCGAACATCGCGGCGTCGAGCTGTTCCGGCTCGAGCTCGAGCGCGTAGCCGCCACGAGAGGTGAGAAGCATCGCCCCGGCGCCGTCGCCGAGCGACCGGCGAAGACGGGACACGGCGACGTGAATGGCGTTGGCTCCGTTCCCAGCTCCCGACGCCGATCGCGCGAACAGCTGTTCGATCAAGCGCTCGGTGCTCACGGTCTTGTTCGCGTGGACGAGCAGAATCGCGAGCAGCGCGCGCTGGCGTTCACCCCCGAGCGCAAGCGTTTCTCCATCCCGATACGCACTCAGCGGTCCGAGGATGCGGAACTGCACCGACGCGGTGGCCTGCGCGCGCATCGCCCTCGATTATGGGAAACGCGGCGCCGGCACGCAACACCGGCGAGAAAGCTCGCGTGAACCATCCCCGATCCTGGGTAGCTTCTTGGCATGGACCAAGGCGCCGCACTCGCGCTCGACCTTCCGCGCGCTCCGGAGGCTCCCGGGATAGCCCGCCGGCGGCTGGCACGGTCGTTCGGGGACGCCCTGGACGAGCGCCAGCTTCACACGGCGAGGCTGCTGACAAGCGAACTCGTGACCAACGCGCTGCTCCACGGCGCCGGGAGCATCACCCTGCGGGCCGATCTCGATGCCGCTCGACTGCTCGTCGAGGTGATCGACGAAGGCGATGGGATCCATCCGGCGCCGGCGCGGCGCAATCCAGACGATGTCGGTGGCTACGGCCTGCTCATCGTCGATACCGAGTCCAGCCGGTGGGGGATGGGCCGGGGCACGACCCACGTGTGGTTCGAGCTCGAGCGCCAGCGCCCGAGCTCGGCGCTAGCCGCCGGCCCGCGACCAGGTCCCCAGGCAGCGGAGCAGCCAGTCCGCCGCCCGCGTCACTGACGCTCTTGCGCCCGTCCGGTCTCGTCGAGGCCGGCCAGTGGGAAGACATGGGTCGGCGCTCGCGAGGCGGCGGCGTCCGATCTCACCTCCGGCATCCGGTAGCTGCGGTTCATGCGGTGTGAGTGAGTCCGCACCGCGTCCACCCGATTCACTGAAGAGACGATGCTCCAGGTCAGGAGTCCGACTATCCCCGCGACCACGATGGCCACGAGTACGACGTTCAAGATCACTATCCCAGTCACTTCCACTCTCCACTTGGCTCTGTTGTGTGATCGAAGTCTCGAAATCCGGCAGCGTTACCCACATGCGCTGACCCTCCACGATGAGCTCGGGAGCCATTGGGGTCGGCCCGGGCGGGAGCATCGCCTTGCCCCGTGGGATGCTCCCGCCCCGTTTCCCCTAATGCGCCCCCACACGAAATGACAACCGTCACGATCGTGTTGACTGTTAGAGCCCCCAGGTTCCGGCCTGATACATCGATTTAGGAAGTCCGGTCGCCGGCGGTCCTCGATCTCGCAGCGGCCAGGGCCTCGTGGCCGCCCTGCGCGAGCTCCCACAGCCGCTCGAGGTCGTGCGCCGCGGCGTGTTCGCGATCGAGCGCCGCGCGGTAGGTCAGATACAGCTCGACGCTCGCGCGCGGCGGGCCGTCGTACCACGCCTGGAGGGCCTCCTCGCACTCGAGCTCGGCCCGCTGCCACGCGACGTGGGCCTCGTCGAGCAGCCGGATCCCGATCTCCGCTAGCTCGAGGCGCCGGCGCGGGCGCTGGCGCGCGACGACGGGCTCGTCCGGCCTCGCATCCTGCCGCGGTGTGCTCATCCTCAGTTCCTCCGGTAATTCGACATTTCGTGCTTGCGCCCAGGCGGGCGTCACTCGTTGAGAGCGCGACGGCGGCGGGTTGATACAGCCCGTGCGGTCAGCCAGTGCCCAGGCAGACGAATCCGGCCTGCCCGTAGCGTCCTGCGCCGAGCCGGGTTTGAGCCTTGGCGAGGGCGATCGCGGGTGCGTCGCCGGCGGTGAGGTGGCCGTGCAGCGAGATCATCAGCCGCTTCGCGCCCGAGTCAGGCACCGGCACGACGCTCGCGATGATCGTGCGCGTCCCCATCTCGATCAGCGCCGCGGCGAAGCCGAGCAACTCATCCCCCGGACGAGTGTCCGACGTCCCGAGATCGCAGGCCGAGAGCACGATCATCTCCGGAGGACGCCGCAGGCGCTGGAGCTCATACGCGTTCAGCGGACCGTCGGCGAGCTCGAGCGACGAGAACAGCGGGCTGTCGGAACGGAAGTGTCCGTGGCAGGCCACGTGCGCGATCGTCGCGCCCTCCAGCGCCGCCATCACTGCCGACACGGTCGCCTCCCGCCCGCTCAGGGTTCTCGCGCGCGGATAGAGGTCGCACAGCCCCGCCAGCTCGCCCGTCGCGTGGCGCAGGCGCGGTCCCGCCACGAGCGCTACCTTGGCCCGGCGCGCGCCACGGGCGGCTTGCAGAGCCGACCACGTGGCCGCCGATGGCGCCACCACCACGGAACGCCCCTGTAGCTGCGGGAGCATCGCCCAGGGTGTCGCGTGGAGCGAGCCGGTTGGCACGATCACCAGCCCGCGATCCCCGACGCTACGGGCGAGGGGGGCGGCCAACCGCTCACCGATGCTCTCGGCGGAGGCCTCGGCGCCCTGCCGCATGGTGGCTCGCTGGGCAGCGCTATGGCCGCGGCGCGCCAGCCGGACGAGCGCGAAGCGCAGCCACTCGAGCTCTTCCTTCACGGGCTCAGCCGAACCGAGCACATGGCGGCTGAGATGACCGTCGAGGAGCGTCAGCGCCGTGAGCATCCCGTCCAGCTCGATCAGCTCGACGAGCGCCCTGCCCCCGAGCGCCGTCGTCAACTCACGGCGAGCTGATGGCACGCCGCCCGTGGCCGCTGCCCCCGCGCCAGCTCCGCCGGCGGCGTGACGCGACAGACGGCGAATTGATCGCTCGAGCGTCGCCTGACGCGCGAGCAGCGTGCGTGTCGCGCCCCTGCTCCGCTCCGCGCGCCAGATCTCGGCGCTGACCTGGCGCAGCTCGGCCGCGCGATCCTGGAGCTCGGGAGCGTCCGGCGGCGTGACGGGCGGCAGCCGCAGCGCGCTCCCGCGCAGCCGATCCGCCCAGGCGAGCACGGAATTCATATCCGCGCCTGCGAGCGCGACCCGCAGGCCGAGCTGGGCCAGCTCGACGCCCATTTCCGACGCCGAGGCACGCAGGTCCGACGCCCCGAGCGTCTCCCGGTAACCCTCGAGCAGCCTCAGACCGGCGCGCAGCGCACGCTGCGCTCCGGCGCGATCGCCTCGGGCGAGCCTGAGCAGCGCCTCCACGTGCCAGGCCTCGATCCGGTCGGCCAGCGGACCGCGGCGCAGGAGAACCGCGCAGCCGGCGAGCTCGCGCCGGGCCACGCCCGGTGAACCGAGCGCGACGGCGGCTCGCGCCACCGTCAGCCGGGCGCGGCGCGCCTCTCCCCGCCAGCCCGCGCCGGCCAGGATCTCGGCGGCGCGGCGGCCCGCGCGCAACCCCGACCGGCGCACGGCACCGGTCGCGATCGATGCCGACAATGCGAGGACGGTCGCGCGGGCGGCATATACAACCCGTTGCTGGGCGGCGAACGATCGCTCGGTCTGGAGCGCGAGAGCCCGTGCGCCGATCGCGTCGCCGGCCAGCAGCCTCAGGCGCACCGCTTCCAGGCGCGCGAGGTAGTCGTCGTGCCCCGAGCGTTTCCACATAGCCTGGGCCTCACCTAACGCCTGCAGCGACTCGCCGCGCAGGCGTGCGCTCGCGGTCGCCTGCGCCCGCAACAGCGACAGCTCGGCGGCGACCCGTGGCGACACATCGTGTAGGTCGATCTCGTCGACCCGCGCCAGACACGCCGGCAGGTCACCTCGGGTGAGCGCGATGCGCGCCAGCTCGGTCTCCACGGCCAACGCGGCCGACGTCGAGCCGAGCCCGGCGAACAGCTCACGGGCGCGGATCAGATCTCGTTCGGCTGCGCGCGTCTGGCCACGCTCCAGGAGCAAACCCCCTCGGTTACGAAGCAATTGCGCTTCCCAGAAGGAGTCTCCGTGTTCACGTAGCGTGGCGAGCGCGCCCTCGACACCCGCGAGCGGCTCGGTCGTCCCGGCGTACCAGAGCACGGCCACCCGGAATACCTCAGAGCGAGCCTGCTCGTGCGCGTCCAACCCTTCGCGCGCCAGCTCGAGCTCACGGATCGCCGCGGCGAAGGCGCCGCGCCCGGCAAGGTCCATCGCGAGACGGCGACGAGCCAGCGCGGTTCTCCGGGTCAAGCCGTGATGCTGACCGGCCCGTATCGCACTGCGAATCGTGCGGATCGCTCGCCTGTCGCCTAGCTCGTGCTGCGCGAAGCTCAGCGCGTGCAGCGCAGCGACCTCGCCCTCTCCGTTTCGTTGCCTGCGCGCAAGCCGGAGGGCTCGCTCGGCCAGCGCGGCCGCGGCCTGCGCGTCCGCTTCGACGAGCTCGAAGGCGGACTGGGCCAGCGCGAGCACGTCGTCCTCACCGACTCCCACTGTCATGCCGGTAGATGTATCAAGCGCCCCACCGCGTGCTCTGAATATTCGTAGGATCGCCCAATCACTTGCACATAGGAAAGGATCGTCCGTGAGCCCCAAACGGGTGAAGGAGGGCAAACTCAGCCCGATCGCCGAGCGCGTGCTGAACGTTCAGCGCAACGTCTTCTATGCGACGGGCCATGTCAAGAAGACGCAGGACCCCATCGTGATCGCGAGGCGAGCGGAGCTGGTCGTGCACGCCGACGCGAGGGACGCTTCGTCCGCGTTTGACACGGCGCTGAGGAAGGTGGCCGAGCCAGTGGGGGATCTCGCGACGATCCGGCGGCGCTCGACGGCCCTGGTGGCTTCTCCCCGGCAGCGGGGAAGGCAGCTGGAGCGCGATTACCGTCCCAACCCGAAGGGACCGCTCAGCAAGGTCGAGATCTGGCGTCTGAAAGACACCACGAACACCGATTCGATCAACGCGTCACGGCGGCTGCGCAAGCACTTGAAGGGCAAACTCTTCGCACTCCCTGGCGAGCCCCACCCGCTCCACCCGGGGATCCACCCGCACCACACGGCGATCCTGGCTCCCACGCCGGGGGGCTGCCCAGCCACACCGCCCGCGCCGGCCGGCACTGACGGGACGTTCGTGAAAGGTCCTTCACGCGGATCGACCGCGAAGGTGACGGTCCTGGACAGCGGGTACATCTGGATCGACCCGCCTCACCGGAACCTCGACCGTCGCGTGACGGTGGTTCACGGTCAGTGGCTCGATACGGAGCGCAAGCGCTGGGAGCCTGACGAACCGGATGACCTTTACACCAACCCGGCCGGCCAGCTCGACGGCATCTCCGGGCATGGCACGTTCATCGCGGGACTGATCTCGCACATCGCTCCGCGCACACGGCTTGAAGTGGTGGGGCTCCGTAACCAGGAAGTCGAGATCGCCGCCCTGACCGAGCAGGCGCAGTTGGGCCTGTTCGAGACGGAGGCCGCGATCGCCCACGCCATGCTGCGCCGGTGCAATACCGACGTGTTGCAGTGCGGCTTCGCGTTCCCGACGCTCGACGACTTTCCGTCGCTCCCGTTCGCCGCGGTCATGGCCGAGCTCCGCAGTGACCGGGCGCCCCGCAAGGGAGTCGCGGTCGTCGCGCCCGCCGGCAACGAGCACTCCCGCGGCCCCTACTGGCCGGCGGCGCTCCCCGGGGTGATCGGTGTCGCCGCGACCGATCCCAAAGGTGGGAAGCCCGCGTGGTTCTCCAACTGGGGCGATTGGTGTGACTGCTGCACCGGCGGCGAGGACATCTACTCGACCTTCGTCAACTGGAACGGGCCGATCGAGGGGGAGTCGCCCAACAAGAAGTGGCACTTCAACGGCTGGGCTACATGGAATGGAACATCGTTCGCCGCACCGAAGGTGTCGGCCGAGATCGCCCGTAGGTTCGCCGCAAGCAGGCGACCAACGACGCCGGCGGACGTCGCCAACCGGCTCGTAGCCGGAGCAGGAGCATGGACCAGCGATAAGGCGGGCGTGCGGCTTCCGTACCTGCAGATCCCATAGGAGTCCGAGATAATTGCCACCACGCCAAGCCTCGAAGCCTTGATAAGCGCCGCAAATGGTGGGGACGAGGCGGCCTGGGGAGCGATCGTCGAGCGCTTCGCCGGCCTCGTGTGGGCGACCGCGCGCGCCCATCGGCTGTCACCGGCCGACGCGGCCGACGTCGCCCAGACCACCTGGCTGCGCCTCGTCGAGAACCTCGATCGGATCAAGGATCCTGAGCGGCTCGGCGCGTGGCTGGCGACAACGGCCCGGCGCGAATGCCTGCGCCACATCCGTCTGCACGGTCGCGAACTCGTGACCGGGGAGGCTTCCGTGTTTGAGGCGCCTTCGGACGATCGAGCCGAGCAGCACCTCATCACCCGCGAGCGGAACACTGCGCTGCGGAGGGCGTTCACGCGGATCACCGAGCGCTGCCAGACGTTGCTGCGCCTCCTGGCGTCCCCCGACCCTGTGAGCTACGAGGAGATCGCCGCCGCGCTCGACATGCCGATCGGCGCCATCGGCCCGACCCGAGCCCGCTGCCTGGATCAGCTCCGCAGGACTCCGGAACTGGCCGGACTCCAGACCGGATAGCGGGCCGGATGAGCGAGGATCTCGATCCGGACGAGCGACTGATGGCGGAGCTGCGTGACTTCTTTGCAGCGGTCGATCCCATTCCACCGCTTCTCGTCGAAACCGCGAAGGCGTCGCTCGGATGGCGACGCCTCGACGCCGACCTCGCCGAGCTCCTCAGCGACTCGGTGCTGGAGGAGGCGCCATTCGCTCTGGCCCGCGGCGGCGGGACACCTGCGAGGGCGGTCACGTTCAGCTCCAGCGACCTGACAATCGACATCGAGGTTCACGTCGACGATCAGGGCCGCACGCTGCTGGGGCAACTCTCGCCGGCGGCCGCCGCCGCGATCGAGATCGACACGATGGCCGAAGAGCCGGTGTCCGCACAGGCCGATCACCTGGGCCGCTTCCGCACTCGGCTGCCGGCCGGGGGCACCATCCGTCTTCGGGTTCTCCGTGGCGAAGGTCACGCCGCCCCACCGGTCGAGACGAGCTGGATCACCGTATAGCCGAGCCGAGCCGAGCCGAGCCGAGCCGCGGCGCGTCGAGCAGATCAGCTCCCGCCCGTTGTCTGCTTGGCCGCCCCGGGCGACGGCTCGAGTATGTCCAGGCGCGCTTGCGGGGCCGTGACCGCGCGCTCGGGCCGCCCCCGCCCGATGAACGCGACCGTCCAGCTCGCGACCGTCGCGATGCGATTCTTGAACCCGGTGAGGAAGCTCAAATGCACGAGCAACCAGGCGAGCCACGCGATGAAGCCCGACAGCCGGAACGGCCCGATCGTCGCCACCGCGCGGAAGCGCGAGATCGTCGCCATCGTTCCCAGGTCGCGGTACTTGAACTGCTCGGCGGGCTTGCCGCGCAACCGCCGGACGATCGTGCGGGCGGCGTGCATGCCCGATTGCATCGCGACCTCGGCGAGACCCGGCAGGTCGTCCAACGACATCAGGTCCCCGACCACGAAGATCTCCGGATGTCCCGGTACGGCGCAGTCTTTGCCCACCGGGATCCGCCCCGCCCGGTCCACCGTCGCGCCGGTAGCGTCCGCGACGGTGCGACCGAGCGGCGACGCCTGCACGCCCGCCGCCCAGACCTTCACCGCCGCCGGAATCCGCTGGAGCGCCGGGTCTTCACTGTTGGTCGCGACGCCGTCCGCGTCGACCCCGGTCACCATGACACCGAGATGAACCTCCACGCCCAGCCGCTCTAAGGTCGCGAGCGTGCGGCGCTGGAGCGACTCGGGAAAAGAGGCGAGTAGTTCGTGGCCGCCATCGAGCAGGACGACCCGGGTGCGACGGGGGTCGATCGACCGGAAGTTGCGTCGCATGGCGCGGTGCGAGAGCTCGGCGATCTGTCCCGCCATCTCGACGCCGGTCGGTCCCGCTCCGGTGACGACGAAGGTCATGAGACGCTCGCGCTGCACCGGGTCGGTTTCGAGCTCGGCGAGCTCAAAGGCACCGAAGATGCGGGAGCGGATCTCGAGGGCGTCGTCGAGCGTCTTCACTCCGGGTGCCGCAGCGGCGAACTCGTCGTGGCCGAAATAGGACTGTGCCGCGCCGGTCGCCACGATCAGGCTGTCATAGCCGATCTTCCAGTTCGAGTCGACCGTCCGCACGCTGAGTGATCGCCGCTGTGCGTCGATCCCGACCACGTCGCCGAGCAGAACCCTCGTGTTGCGCTGCCTTCGCAGCACGTCTCGAATCGGCGGCGCGATCTCGCCCTCGGACAAGATTCCAGTCGAGAGCTGGTAGAGCAGCGGCTGGAACAGGTGGTGGTTGGTCCGATCGATCACCGTGACCTCGACCGGCGCGCGCTTCAGAGCCCGAGCGGCGAACAGCCCCCCGAACCCGCAACCGACGATCACCACCCGGTGCGCCGGGGTTCCCTCAGGCAAGGAGACGGAGCTCGTCATCGACTGGAGTTTCCTCCTTGATCGTGTCGCGGAGCCTTTGCATTTGCTCGCGCCGGGGCCGAAGGACCTCATTGACCACGATCTTGCTCAAGGTGGCGAGCGGCACGGCGACGATCGCTCCGACGACGCCGAGGAGCGAGGCCCCGATCATCACGGAGAGAATCGTCGTCAGGCCGGAAAGCGAGACGGTGCGCCGGAACACGACCGGATACAGGACGTTGTTCTCGAGCTGCTGGTAGACGACCTGGATCGCGAGCACGGCGAGTGCCACCGGGACGCTGACCGTGAGCCCGGCGAGCACCAAGATCACGGCCGCGAGCATCGCGCCCAGCTGCGGGATCAGGTCCAGCAGGCCGGCGACGACGGCCAGCACGATCGGGAACGGAAGACCCAGCGCCAAGGCCGACATGCCCGCCACTGCGCCGGCGATGATCGAGATCAGGACGTTGCCAAGCAGCGTGGCCGCCACGGCGGAGATCGACCGATCGAGAAGCGGCCTCCAGCGCGCTTCGGTCTGCGGAGGGGCAAATCCGAACAGCCAGTTGGTGATGCGCGGTCGCTCGATCAACACGAACAGCGACACGAACGTCACCGTCACCACCGACACGAGCGAGGAGAACGCGCTGCCCGCCACCCCGAGCAGCGCATTCGCCGCTCTGGGCAGCTCCCCGGCCAGCGTGGCCAGGTCCGAGTCGACCGATCGCTGGCTCACGCGCGATAGCAGCGGCTTGATCGTGGCGTTGCTAGCCAGCCGGTTCCAGTAGTCCGGCAGGTGGGCGGCGAAGGCGCGTGTCTCACTCCAGAGTGGATTGATCGTCACCAACACGATCAGCGCGATCGCGACGAGCAGCGTGGCGAACACGCACACTGCCGCGCGTCCCCGCGGCCAGCCTCTGGCCACCAGCGCCCCGACGATCGGATCGAGCCCGAACGACAGCACGGCCGCCACGAGGATCGACAGCAGCACTCCGCGGACCGCGATCGTCAGCCCGGCCAGCGCGGCGAACCCGGCGATCAGGCTCAGCGTCCGGACCGGGACGATGATCTCGACCCGGTCGGCCCGCGATCGCTCGGTGCGGGGCGCGCTCCGCTCCAAGATCGTGCTCACCGGACGATCAGCCTGAGAGCGATGATGAGCAAGCCGAGCAGCGCCCCGATCGTGGCCTGGACGGCGAACTTGCGTCCGGACTGTTCGGCCCGCATCCCGGCGACAACCTCGATGACCAGGATGGTCCCGGCCGAGGTCCAGATCGCCGCCGTCACAGCGGCCGCGAGTTGCGCGCCCGTCGCCCAGGCCAGCAACAACGCGAGCAGAGGCAGCGCGGCACCGGCCAGGATCGGCAGCTCGCCCGCCATCGTGTGAACGAGCCCTTCGAGCGTGAGTGGGTCGCCGTCCCGCAGACGGCCCGACGCGGACGCCGCGTACGAGTGGGCGAGCCAGTACAGGAGCAGCGCGATCAACACCGCCCCGACGGTCCGAAGATAGGTTCCGTGCTGTGCGCTCTCGACAGCCAGAAGCGAACCGACGATGATCGTCCCGTAGATCGCCGAGGCAAGACTGGATCGCATCGCCGGCAACCATGCCCGGGTGATCGCGATCTGTCCTCAGTAGCCCTGTACGGCATCGCCGACCCGCGGGCTACTGAGCTGCCGAGCGTCAGCGCGGCACGTCGAGGACCGGCACCGAGACCGACTTCGTCTGCACCAGGCAACGCGACGTCGATGATCCGCGCGCGGGGAACGCCTCGCCCAGAGCGTCGGCGATCAGTTGGGCCCGTGCCGCATAGCCGGGCGAGTAGTAGTGGATCCCATCCGGGATGAACCAGCTGTCCTTTGCCACCGCGGCCCAATCGAACACGCGCATATTGGGATAGCGGGCGCAGGCTTTGATCAGCGCCGCGTCCCAGGCCCGCATGTTGGACTCCGCGTAGGGGCCGCCGGCCACCAGCGACTTGACGTTCACCCACATCACCGGTTCGTCGCCGATCACGGACATCATGCGATTGATCCGCGCCGCGTACCCGACGCTCGAGCCGACATAGACATCTGCGGCGTCATTGGTGCCCAGCGCGATCACCCAACAGCCCTGGTAGCCGCGTTGGCGCAACTTCCGCGCGAGGTCGTATGCGTCCGTCGTTCCCGTCGGCGTCTCCACGATCGACGTCGCGGGCGTGATGTCCAGGATGGAGTGGCGGACGCCGACGCGCGCGTACTGCGCTCCCATCCGCTGAGCGGGATCGGGGAGGTAGTCGCTGGATACGAGACCCGCCGACGTGGAATCACCGAAGTGCACGACCGAACGACACGACGTT
>Ga0335072_10007720_pt1 | contig 15657 bp, 14 predicted proteins | sample Lox_Sample_21_FD_206725 | JGI IMG/M metagenome (GOLD analysis project Ga0335072, IMG submission 206725) | Soil microbial communities from Loxahatchee National Wildlife Refuge, Florida, United States - Lox_Sample_2.1 | ecosystem: Environmental > Terrestrial > Soil > Wetlands | place: USA... | reverse complement strand
TTGTGCGCGACGATACGCGTCTTTCGTGTGGTCGCGCGTCCGCTCGTCTGCAAAACGCCGCTCGCGTCGACGCCGAGCCGGCCGAACATCTCTCGCGCGCGCCCGCCTTCGCCGTCGTCACCGACGACGCCCACGAATTGCACCTGCGCGCCGAGCGCGCGCAGGTTGTTGGCGACGTTTCCGGCCCCACCCAGCGTGAACGTGTGCTTGCCGACCTTGACGACGGGAACCGGAGCCTCGGGTGAAATGCGCGTGACGTCGCCCCAAATCCATTCATCGATCATCAGGTCGCCGACGACGAGGATGCGTTTACCGCGCATGCGCCCGAAGAGCTCGCGCGCACTCGGCGGTGCGAGCGGTTCAGCCGACGCCATGCGAAAGCGCTTGATCGACGAGATCACAGACGATATGACCCATCGTGATGTGAACTTCCTGAATGATCGCCGAGTAGCCGTCCGGACCCATGAGGATGAGATCGGCGATTTCAGCAACTTTCCCGCCGCCGTTCCCGGTGAATGCGACGGCAAGTGCGCCGCGCCGTTTTGCGGCATCCAGACCGTACACGACGTTGCGCGAGTTCCCGCTCGTCGTAATGCCGACGACCACGTCACCCGGCTGCGCGAAGGCCTCGACCTGGCGCGCAAAGACGTTCTCGTATCCGAAGTCGTTGGAGATTGCCGTCACCGCGGATGGATTGGCGGAGAGCGCTTCCGACGGATAGCCGGGGCGTTCGCGCAAGAAGCGCCCGCTAAACTCGGCCGCGAGATGCTGCGCGTCGGCCGCGCTGCCGCCATTTCCGAACCACAAAACCTTTTTGCCGCTGCGAAATGCCGTGATGAGCGCTTGCGCTATCGCTTCGACCTGGCCTTGAAGGTGCGGAGCCTCGAGCAAGCCGCGACGGTCGCTCAGGAGCGTGCGATAATCACGCCGCTCGGTCATCATGGCTCGATCCAAAATAAATCGTCTCCCAAGGCTACGAGTTCGCCGTTCTCCGGGACGATGCGCACGATCGTACCGGAAAAGTCGCTCGTGATCTCGTTGAAGATCTTCATCGCTTCGAGCGTGCACACGGTATCGCCGGCTTCGACGCGATCGCCGACGTCGACGAACGGTTCCTCGCCGGGTGCTGCGGCGCGATAGAACACGCCGACGAGGGGTGCCGTGATCTTCTTCGTGTGCGCGGAAGCGATGGGAGTGTCGCCCTGGGCGGCGGGCGCCGCGGCACCTGCAGCCGTTTGCGCGGGAGCGACTGCCCCAATCGAACGCGGGCTTCGCCGCACGACTTCGATCTCGCGCTCGCCGACGCGCAGGCGCACGGCATCCAGATCGTACTCGCGCGCGATTGCTGCCAGAGCCTCGATATCTTTCGTGTCGTCGCTCATGCCGCTCCGATCGCGGCGACGATTTTGCCGGCAACCGCCGTGGCTTCGGCCCCGACGCCGACCTCGAGCCGCTGCTCGCTGCGTGCGTCGAGATCTCGGACGACGATGCTGCCTGCCGCAAGCTCGTCATCGCCGACGATTAGCGCGTAGCGCGCGTTATTTCGATCCGCGATCTTGAATTGTGCGGCGATGCGCCGTGTTGCGAAATCCATATGCACCGGGCCCGCGTCGCTGCGCGACCGCAGCGCGCCGACGACCGGCATCAGCCAGGCGCGCGCCGTATCACCGAGCGCAATTGCCTGAAGTCCCGCGCGAGGCGGCTGCGTTTCGTGTGCTCGCGCTACCATGAGGAAGCGTTCCTCGCCCATCCCGAATCCGACTGCCGGCGTCGGAGGACCGCCCAGCGATTCCACCAGTCCATCGTAGCGGCCGCCCCCGCAGACCGCATTCTGTGCGCCCAGCGAAGGTGAAACGATCTCGAAGACCGTCCGCGTGTAGTAATCGAAACCGCGCACGATGCGCGGGTCGACGACGTACGGCAGTCCAAGCGCGTCGAGGTAGGACCGGACTTCGGCGAAATGCTCGTCGCACGCATCGCACAGCTGCTCGATGAACGTCGGCGCGTTTTGCACGAGGCGTTGGTCATCGGGATCTTTACTGTCGAGAATCCGCATCGGGTTGCGCTCGAGGCGCGCACGCGAGTCGGCTGAAAGCCGTCCTGCAAACGGACGAAAATATTCGAGCAGCGCTTCCCGATAACGCGGCCGGCACGTTGCATCGCCGATCGAATTGATACGCAGCACAGCGTCGGCCATACCATACCGGCGCAGCAGCAAAATCGCAAGCTGCATGACCTCGACGTCGGCCTCTGCGCCCGGAAAGCCGAAGCATTCGATCCCAAATTGATTGGCTTGCCGGTAGCGACCGGCTTGCGGACGCTCGTAGCGAAAGAACGGCCCGATATAGAACAAGCGCTGCGGACCTTGCGCGAGCAAATTGTGCTGCAGTACTGCGCGAACGACGGGAGCCGTCCATTCGGGGCGCAGCGTCATCCAGCGGCCGCCCTTGTCCTGGAACGTGTACATCTCTTTCTCGACGATGTCGGTCGTCTCGCCGACGCCGCGCACGAAGAGCTCCGTCGCTTCGAACATCGGCGTCCGGATTTCGCCGTATCCGAATCGCGTCGCAAGCTCGCGCGCGGCGGATTCAAACGCTTCCCACCTGCGGCTCTCGGGCGGATACACGTCCTGGGTGCCGCGCGGAGCCGGGATCTCGATCAGCGAGGCTCCAGAAGCTCGACCGGAATCCCGTTCGGGTCTTCGACGAATGCAATCGTGCGCGTACCGCTCGGAGATTTTTTCGGCTCTTTGACGATGCGCACGCCGGCACCCCGCAGTCGCTCTACCGTTGCGGAAACGTCTTGGACTTCGACTGCTAGATGCTCGTAACGATTTCCGACCTCGTACGGCGGATGATCTTCGAGATCGTAGACGAGCTCGATGTACGCATCCCAACTATCGCCAACGAAAGCCATGTCTGCGTTGCCCGGGTAGTGGACGGGCCCGTCGAGCAGCCGGAGTCCGAGCTTCTTCGTATAGAAGTCGATCGACTGAGCCATGTCATTGACGAAGATCGAGGTGTGCAGGTAACGAGCCACGCGCTTCTCCTTCCCGTTGGCCGAGACCGCGCTTTCGGGGCTTAGCCTCCAAACCTTGCCAGTGCGAACGGCGCGGTCAATACTGCGCCGACGAGGTAGAAAAGCACGAATATCGCGACGGGTCGCGCGATTATCGCAATGATTGCCAGCACGAGCGGCGCGACCGTAAGAATCGTAATGCCCTGCGAGTGGAGACCGTCGAAGCCCTCGTTGAGGTCGAGTCCGGCATGCGTCCACAACGACTGCGCAATTGCATACGCCGCCCACAGCACGAGGCTGTAGCCGAGAAACCGCACGATGAACGACGCAAAACGCATTAGTGCAAAAAGTACCGGTAGTTCGAAAACACGAGTGCGATGCCGCGCTGGTCGGCGGCCTCGATGACGAGATTGTCGCGGATCGAGCCGCCGGGCGCGATTACCGCCGTACACCCGGCATCGGCGGCCGCGAGCAATCCATCCGGAAACGGAAAGTACCCGTCGCTCGCGCACGCCGCTCCGCTTGCATGGTCCTCGGCGCGGTGCGCGGCGATCTTGACCGCACTGACGCGATTGGTTTGACCCGCGCAGATTCCCCGCGCGTTGCGATTCCGGACGATGACGATGCCGTTACTCTTCACGTGGCGCACGATATCCCATGCGAAGGCAAGGTCGAACCACTCGTGCTCCCTCGGCTTTCGTTTGCTGACGACCTCCCATCGTTCGGGAACAGCTTTGGGATCGCGATCTTCCGCGAGCACGCCGCCGAGCGCGCTGCGCACTTGCAGCTCCCTCATCAATTGGTCCGGAAGCGCGTTGGAATAGCGCATCACGCGTAGATTCTTCTTGCGCCGCAGCGCTTCGAGCGCAGCAGGCTCGAAATCGGGTGCCGCAACGATCTCCAAGAAGAACTCGCCGAGCGCTTCGGCCCCGGCTGCGTCGATCGTCCCATCGCTTGCGATGATACCCCCATATGCCGAAACCGGATCGGCATCCAGGGCCTCGCGGATCGCCTCCGCTACCCGCTCGTGCTCGCTGACACCGCACGGGATCGTGTGCTTGACGATCGCGACGCGGTGCAGGCGCTCGTGTGCGCCGATCGCTCCGGCCGGAAAGGCAACCGGTGCACGAGCCAACAAGCGCAAGCAGGCATCGAGATCGAGCAGATTGTTGTATGAGAGCTCCTTGCCGTGGAGCTGCTCGGGCAGCGTTCCTTCCCGCGCCAGATAGAAGGCCGCGCGGTCTTGTGGGTTTTCTCCGTAGCGCAGCGGCTGCGCGACCGGCACGGTCAACGCCAAAGAACCGGGCAGCTCGCGCGCGATCAGGCCGGCTTCCAGGTAGCGCGCGATCGCCGAATCGTATTCCGCAGTCCGCTCGAACGCGCGCGTTGCGAGTTGCTTGCGCACCGTGGCGTCGACGCCTTCCGGTAATGCGGCAGCGACTTCTTCGTACTGCGACGGGTCGCAGAGCACCGTCACGTTCTCGAAATTCTTGGCGGCAGCGCGAATCAGCGCTACGCCGCCGATGTCGATTTGCTCGAGCGCCTCTTCGAGCGATGCGCCGGAACGCGCCACGGTTTTTTCGAACGGATACAGGTTGACGACGACATAGTCGAGCTGCGGGATCGCGTACTGTGCAGCCTCTTGGTTGTGTTTGGAATTGCGACGATCGGAAAGGATCGCTCCGAACACTTTTGGGTGGAGCGTCTTTACACGGCCGTCGAAGAGCGATGGAAAGCCGGTCAGCTCGCCGACGTCGTGCGCGTCGATTCCATTCTCGATCAGATGCGCGCGGGTTCCGCCGGTCGCGTAAATGGAAACGCCGGTCGCGGCTAGCGCGCGCGCAAGCTGCGCTGCCCCGGTGCGGTCGTAGACCGAAAAGAGTGCTCCGCCTTTTTGCACGTGACGATCACGCAATAGCCTCCCGGCGTGCCGCCGGGAGTCGTTCGCCCGAGGCCGCAGCCGGGGCTTCGTCGAGAGCAACCGAGACGATCGAGCTGATGCCGGGCTCCGCCATCGTAACGCCGTAGAGACGCTGCGCGAGATCCATCGTCCGCTTGTTGTGCGTGACGATCACGATCTGCGCGTCTTTCGCGACGTCACGAACCATTGCGGAGAAACGGTCGACGTTCGTCTCGTCGAGGGCCGCGTCGACTTCGTCGAGCAGATAGAACGGCGACGGACGGGTTGCGATCAGCGCGAAGATCAACGCAACGGCAGTCATCGCGCGCTCGCCGCCGGAAAGCGACTGCAGCGCCGTCATCTTCTTGCCCGGCGGCTGCACGGAAATTTCGATTCCGCTCTCCGAGAGCTTTTCCGGCTCGGTCTGCCACATGCGCGCTTCGCCGCCCGGGAACAACCGCTCGAACATTTCGGCGAATGCGGCCGCGACCTTTTCGAACGTTGCGTTGAACTCGGCTTGCGTCGACGTTTCGATCTCACGAATCGTCGCGAGCAGCGTTTCGCGTGCGCGGCCCAGGTCGTCGAGCTGCTCGCGCAAGAACGTCTCGCGCTGCGCCAGCTCTTCGCGTTCCGACTCGGCGTTCAGATTGACGTTGGCCGAGAGACGCGCCATCTCTTCGCGCAAACGCGGAAGCTCTTCGAGAATCTCGTCCGACTCTTGCGCGTAGCGCGATTCGACGTCGCGCAGCTCGTCTTCGGTCGCAGGATTCTGCGCGAATTGCGCCGTGAGCATGCCTAGCTCCGCGTCGATCTGAGCGAGGCGCGTCCGGGCTTCTTCACCTTGGGCTGCAATCTCGCGCTCTTCGCTTTCGGCGCCCCGTTGCTCGCCGTCGAGCGCGGTGGCGCGATCCGACATCCGCTCGCGTTCGGTTCGCGCTGCCGCGAAGGCGTTGTCGGCGTTGACGACCGCGGCCTCGAGCGCGGTGACCTCACGTTCCTGCGCGGCTTGCAGCTCGACAAGCAAGCCTATTTCGCGTGCGGTCGACGAGCGCGCATCGGCTGCGCGCTGAGCGTTTTGATCGAGCATCGCGAGGCGTGCTTGCGCCGCGTCACGCTCGGCTTGCGCGGTCGAGGCCTCTTCGCGCGCGCGGGAAAGTGCCGCGGCCGCATTTTGCTGTTCGGCTTCGTTGCGCGTGACGCGTTCGCGCGCTTGCTCGAGCGCCGCTTCCAAGCGTTTGCGCTCCGCACCCTCGTCGAGTCCGGGTGCATCGAGGGTTCGTTCCAGTGCGGTTTTGCGTGCGCGGGCTTGATCGATTTGATCCTGCACGCCGGCCTCGCGCGTTTGTTCGGACGCGATCTCCGCATCGATCCGCTCGATCTCGCCGCTGAGCGCTTCCAGACGCGTCCGCGCGTCGGTGACCGCGACCAGCATCTCGGCGTGCGCGTTGCGCGCAGCTTCCCGCCGCTGCGCGTTCGTTTCGGCGGCGGCGGTTGCTTCGTCGATCTCGTCCTCGAGCGATTCCAAGCGCGAACGTTGCTGCGGCAACGTCCGCCGCAGCGTTTCGGCCTGCGCAGCACGCGCTAAAATCGAGCGCTCGCGCGTGAAACGCCCGCCGGTGATCGCACCACCGTCTTCGATGCGTTCGCCCGCGAGGGTCACGATGGCATCGCGGAAATTTTCTTCGCGCACGAGCGCGAGCGCCGTTGCGAGAGTCTCGACGACGAGCGTCCGGCCGACGAGAAAGGCTACTATGCCGGCGTACTGCGTCTGCGTACTCACGAGCGTGTGCGCGTATCCGATGACGCCTGCGCGCCCCGCGCGCGCACCAAGCTCGTGACCTTTGCGTGCGCGCAAACCGTCCAGCGGCAAGAACGTCGCGCGTCCCAGCTCGCGCTCGGTCAGCAAAGCGATCGCGCGTTCCGCGTCGGCTTCCGTCTCCACGACGATGTGCGAGAGACCGTTGCCGAACGCCGCGTCGAGCGCCTGGGCGTAGCGCTCGTCGACTTGCAGCAGCTGTGAGACCACGCCGCGCACGCCCTGAAGCTCGCTGCGTGACGAGGCTTCCATGACCGCGCGCGTCCCGGGAACGTGACCTTCCAGCGAGTGTTCGAGCTCTTCGATCGTGTGCAAGCGCGCTTCGTCGCTCGCGACGGCGCCATGCAATTCCGTAAACTGCGTTTGAAGCGTATCCAAGCGCTCGGAATCCGTTTGTACTTGAACGTCGAGCGCCGCGATTGCGGCTGCACGCGCTTCCAGATCGCGCTCGAGCGCGGCCAGCTCGCGTTCGCCGGTCGCGAACCGGTCACGTGCCGCGGCGGCATTGCTTTCGATGCTGCGGCGCGCATCGCGCAAACGGCCGAGCTCGTCGCCGAAGCGCGTGATCTCGCGATCCGCACTGGCGATCGTGGCGCGCCGCTCGGCTTCGCTTGCCATCTTCTCGGCAGCCGCCGTTTCGAACGCGCGCAGCGCATTGAAGGCCGCATCGAGTGCGGAGCGTGCCTGTGCGAGCGTCGCGGTGATGCGCACTTCGATCGCGCGTTCTTCATCGACGTGGACCAGCAACGGAGCGATCCGCTCCGAAAGGGTGCTCAAGCCGCTTTCGAGCCCAAGCCGTTCGGTTTGCGCGCGCGCCTCGTCGGCGACCGAGGCGCTGCTTTGCGCTTCCAGCGCGTCGCGGCGCGCCTGCGTCGCGGCCAGCGCCGTTTGTAGATCGGCGAGCTTCGCGCGGGCCTCTTGCGCCGCGACACGCTGCTCTTCGAGCGCGAGCTCGTGCCGGTAGAGTGAGGTCCGCACGCTCGTGAGATCCGCGGCGAGCGCGGATGCACGCGCTGCCGCAGCAGCTTGCCGCTCGTCGAGCTTACCGAGCCCGCTGCGCACGCTCTCGCGCTCTTCGCGGCGGCTCTTGCTGGCCCGCATGTACGAGAGCAGCTCGAGATCGCGGACGCGCATCGAAACGCGGCGGAAACGTTTGGCGCGCCGGACTTGCGTGTCGAGCTCCGGAATGCGGCGCTCCAGTTCGGCGATCAGATCGCTGATGCGAATCGCGTTGGCTTCGGTATGCTCGAGCCGCCGCAGCGCTTCGTTCTTGCGCGCGAGAAAACGCGCGATGCCGGCGGTTTCCTCGAAGAGCGCGCGGCGTTCGGTCGGCTTCGACGAGAGTATCTCGTCGATGTGCCCTTGCGAGACGATCGAGTACGAGCCCGGACCGAGCCCGCTTCCCATCAGCACGTCCATCACGTCGCGCAAGCGCACGTGCGAACGATTCAGATAGTACTCGATCTCGCCGGCGCGGTACGCGCGGCGGCTGATCTCGACTTCGTTGAAATCGACCGGCAGATGCCGATCCTCGTTGTCGAAGACCAGCGAGACTTCGGCCATGCCGAGGGGCTTGCGCTTCGTATTGCCAGCAAAGATGACGTCGTCGGTGCGGTTCGAGCGAAGCTGCTTCGAGCTTTGCTCGCCGAGCGCCCAACGAATCGCGTCGACGAGATTCGATTTGCCCGAGCCGTTGGGGCCGACGATGGCAGTAATCCCCGGCTCGAAATCGAGCCTGAGCGGTTCCGCAAACGTCTTGAAACCGAAGACTCTAAGCTGTTTGAGTCTCATGGGTTCGCTTGGTCCTCGGCCGATAGCACGCTGAGAGCTTTTTGCGCGGCGGCGCGTTGCGCCGCCTTCTTGCTGCTGCCCATTCCCTCACCGAGCAATTGACCGCGCACGTGCACGCGCGATGTGAAGGTTCGGCTGTGCGCCGGACCGCTCGCGGCGTCGACGTACGTGGGCACCGTCCCCATTCGCGCCTGCGTCAGCTCTTGCAACGCCGTCTTCGGGTCGGCCGACGCCATCTCGGCATGCTCGACGTGCGTGAGATGCCGGCGCACGACGAAGCGCTCCGCCGTCGCGAGGCCGGCTTCCAGATAGAGTGCGCCGATGAACGCCTCGAATGCGCCGGCCAGAATCGATTCGCGATCCGAGCCGCCGGCCGCCGCTTCTGCCGACCCCAGCACGAGGACGTCGCCGAAACCGAGGCGCCGCGCGCTCTGCGCAAGCATCGCGTCGTTGACGAGTGCCGCACGACGGCGCGTCAGCTCGCCCTCACGCTCGCCCGGATAGCGCACGTACAGCCAGCGCGCGGTGACGAGCGAGAGGACGGCGTCGCCGAGGAATTCCAAGCGCTGGTTGCTGGCGTTCGGGTCGGAAAGTCGCTCGATCAGCACCGCGCTGTCGTGGATGAAGGCGGTCTCGACCGCCGCGGATTTTACCCGGGCGAGTCCGCTGGTTTTGAGAAGGGTACGCAGGCGCCGGCGGCGCGCCTCACCGGCCATCGGTGCTCCTACGCAGTGTGCTTTCCAAAAACAACGACCGTATTGTGACCGCCAAATCCGAACGCGTTCGACATCGCGGCCCGGACGCGCATCCGGCGCGCGACGTTGGGGACATAGTCGAGACGGCAATTGGGATCCGGATTATCGAGGTTGATCGTCGGCGGGACGATGTCGCGCTCGACGGCCAGGACCGCTGCGATCCCCTCGATCGCACCGGCAGCGCCGAGCAGATGACCGTGCATGCTCTTGGTCGAGGAAACGGCGATGCGCTTGGCGTCGTCGCCGAAGACTTTCTCGATCGCCGCGCTTTCGGAGGGATCGCCGAGCGGCGTCGACGTGGCGTGGGCATTGACGTAATCGACGTCGCTCGTCTGCAAGCGTGCGCTCTCGAGCGCGCGTCGCATTGCGAACGTCGCGCCGATGCCGTCGGGGTCGGGCTGCACCAAGTTGAACGCGTCGGCGGATTGCCCGTACCCGAGGATCTCCGCGTAGATTTTTGCGCCACGTTCGAGCGCCATTTCGCGCTCCTCGAATATCAGGATGCCGGCGCCTTCTCCGAGCACGAAACCGTCGCGATCGCGATCGAAAGGACGGCTGGCCCGTTCGGGTTCGTCGTTTCGCGTCGAGAGCGCTTTCATCGAATCGAATCCGCCGACGGCGATCGAGATCACCGTTGCTTCGGCGCCGCCCGTGACGACGGCGTCCGCAGATCCGCGTACGATCGCGTCGTAGGCCGACGCCATCGCATCGTTCGCGCTCGCGCACGCGCTCGAAACGGCATACAGCGGCCCCCGCAAACCGTACTTCATCGAGATTTGCGCGCCGGCCGCATTGCTCATGAGCATCGGAATGAAGAACGGCGAGACGCGCGAGATATCTTTCGTCTCGGCAACCTTGAACGTGGTTTCCTGAATCGTGACGATGCCGCCGATGCCGGTACCAACGAGGGCGCCCGTGCGATTGCGCAGATCTTGATCCTGGGGAAACCTCGCGTCCGCAAGCGCTTCGTCGGCCGCAACCATTGCGAACTGCGCGTACCGGTCCATGCGGCGTGCCTCGCGCTTGCCGATCAGAGCGTCGGGATCGAAGTCTTTGACCTCGGCAGCTATGCGAGCGCGCAGTTGCGTGGGATCGAACGCCGTTATCGGTCCTACCCCGCTCCGCCCGGCAATCAAAGCGTCCCAAAACGCCTCGCGGTCGTTCCCGATCGGCGTGATCGCGCCCATCCCGGTGATGACGACGCGGCGTCGCTGCAGAGGCTCGGCGGGTTTGTACAAAACGCCCGCAAGTTAAGCCGGTGCGGTTGCGCCCCCTCCCGGTGCCCTGCTATACTCGCTCGGCTATGTTCGCTTTCGACCTCCAGCTTTTCGCTTCCAAGAAGGGTGCGGGCTCGACCCGCAACGGCCGCGATTCCAACGCGCAGCGGCTGGGCGTCAAGCGCTTTGGGGGCGAGTCGGTCATCCCGGGGAACATCATCGTCCGGCAGCGTGGTACGCGCTTCCATCCCGGTAAGGGCGTCGGCATCGGTAAAGACCACACGATCTTCGCGCTCGTCGCGGGCCGTGTCGAGTTCACGGACGCCCGTAACCGCAAGCACGTCAACGTCATCCCTTAGGGGACGGCTAGACGCAGTTCATCGATGAGGTAGCCATCAGCGTCGCCGCCGGAAAGGGCGGGGATGGCGTCGTCGCGTGGCGCCGAGAGAAATACGTGCCCAAGGGCGGACCCGCCGGCGGCGACGGCGGAAAGGGCGGTGACGTCACCCTCGAGGCCGACCCCGGGCTCTCGACGCTGGTCGATTTTCGTTACAAGAAGCACTTCGGAGCTGAATCCGGGCGCCCGGGCGGCAGCTCGAACAAGTCCGGTAAAGCCGGCTCCGATCTCATCGTCCGGGTTCCGGTCGGCACGATCGTGTATAAAAATGAAGGCGAGCCCGAGAGCCCCCGCATGCGGCGTATCGCCGATCTTGCGATCGCGGGCGAACGGCTCGTCGTTGCGCGCGGCGGCAAAGGCGGACTCGGCAATCAGCATTTTGCGACCGCGACCCGCCAAGCCCCGCGCTTCGCGCAATACGGCGAGAACGGCGAGAGCGCCGAGCTCCGTCTCGAGCTCAAGCTGCTCGCCGATTGCGGTATCGTCGGACTGCCGAATGCCGGAAAATCGACGCTGCTCTCGGTCGTCTCGGCGGCCCGTCCGAAAGTCGCCGACTATCCGTTCACGACGCTCGAGCCGCAGCTTGGCGTCGTGCGCGTCGACGAATTTCAGTCGTTCGTCATGGTCGACGTCCCCGGACTGATCGAAGGCGCGCACGCCGGCGCGGGTCTCGGCGACCGGTTTCTGCGCCACGTCGAGCGAACGCGCGTGCTCATCCATCTCATTGACGGCACGCATTCGATCGAAGAGATGCTTGCCAGCAAGAAAACGATCGAGGACGAGCTGCGCGCCTGGAGTCCCGAGCTTCTCGACAAACCGGCGATCGTGTGCATCTCGAAGCTCGACGTCCCTGACGCGCGCGCGCATTTCGAAGAGCTGCGATCCGTGATTCCGGGCCTGCGCGGCATCTCGGCGGCCACCGGAGAGAACGTCCGCGAGCTCATCTATGCCGCATGGGAAGAGATTCGCGCGAGTCCTGACGTGCCCGTATTGGCACCGGAGCCGCCGCGCATCGTTCTGCGCGCGAAAGAGGCGTTCGCGATTCGTATCGAGGACGGCGTGTACGTGATCAGCGGCGAACGCGTCGAACGGCTGGCGGCAACGACCGATTTCGACAACGACGAAGCACTGGGACGATTCGAACGCATCCTCGCGCGGCTCGGTGTCGAGAAGCGTCTGCGCGAGATGGGCATCAGCGAAGGCGACACCGTGCGCATCGGCGGCGCGGAGTTTACGTACTCGTGACTCGCGGCACGAATCGCGCGCTCGCCATGAGGATTGGGTTGTTCGGGGGGGCGTTCGATCCCGTACATAATGCGCATCTGTTCGTAGCCGAGGCCGTTCGCGCGGCGGAGAATCTCGATCGCGTCGTGTTCTTGCCGATGCGCTCGGGACATCATCGCGAGGCGTTGCGGGGCAGCGTCGAGGATCGCGCGACGATGCTGCGCCTTGCGATCGCGTCCAATCCCGCGTTCGCGCTCGACCTGACCGACACGGACGGAGGGGCGACGGGTTATACCGCCGACCTGTTGCCGCGCATGCGTTCGCTCTATCCGGACGACGAGCTGTATTTCATCGCCGGCAGCGATTCGCTCGTGCGCGGCGGATGGCAGCGTCTTGAAGAAATCTTCGCGCATCTCGAAGGCTTCCTGGTCGTTCCGCGTCCTGAAGTCGAACGCAGCGAGATCGAGGCCGCGTTGAAAACCTTTCCCGCACACCTGCGCACCAAGATACGCTTCATCGATCTTCCATTGCACATGGATTCGGCAACGACGGTACGCGACCGGCTCGAAATCGGCGAGACCGTGCGTTATCTGGTTCCCGAAGCGGTCTGGCGTTACATCGTCGAGCACGGCTTGTATACGAACGGCGCCGTGGCGAAATGATCGCCGCAGCGGATCCACGCGTACTGTGCGCGCCCGGACACACACGCGATGAAAACGGCGTGCTTGCGATTGCCGGCGTCAGCGTCCTCGAGCTTGCGCAAACGTACGGCACGCCGCTCGTCGTCTTCGATGCATCGACGTTCGAAGCCAACCTCGAACGCTTTCGCCGCGCCGCCGAGCCGCACGGAATCTCGATTGCATATGCGGCCAAAGCACTACTATTCGTTGCGCTCGTGCAGCGCATCGCACGTCACGCGTGGTTGAAGCTCGACGTCTGCTCGAGCGGCGAGATCGCAGCCGCCGAGCGCGGCGGCCTGGCCGCGTCGCGCATGTATCTGCACGGCTGCGGAAAGAGCGATGCGGAGCTCGATGCGGCACTGGAAGGCCGCGTTGCCTTTATCGTCGTCGACGGGATCGATGAGCTGCAGACGCTCGCGGTGCGCGCGAAGGGCCGCACGCTTTCGATCGGACTGCGTTTCAATACCGGCATCGAGATTCAGACGCACGATTTCATTCGAACGGGGGGCGAGAACACGAAATTCGGCATCGCCCCATCCGACCTCGAGCACGCACTCGAGATCCTGGACGTCCATCCGAATATCCAGCTCGGCGCGTTGCACGCGCACATGGGCTCGCAGATCTTCGATGGAGCTCCCTACGCGGCAAACCTCGATACCCTCACGGACCTTGCAGCCCGCGCCCACGCGCGAGGACGCACGATTCCATCGCTGCTACTCGGGGGTGGATTCGGCGTCGACGAGGACGTCGCCGTATCGGAGCAGCTCGATATCGCGCGGACCCTGAGCGACTTGGCCCAGCGAGTCGGCACGGGTGCCCGGCGCGCACGCATCCCCGTTCCCGGCCTTGGAATCGAACCCGGACGTTCGCTGGTCGCGGCTGCCGGGACGACGCTCTATCGCGTTGCGGCGATCAAGGATTCCGGGACGCGACGCTTCGTCGTGATCGACGGAAGCATCGCCGACAATCCTCGACCGGCGATCTACGGAGCCTTTCACCAACCATTGGTTGCGAGCTCGCAGGCACGGGACGTGCTCAGACGAGTGACGATCGCCGGGCGCTCGTGCGAGAACGACGTCATGCTGGATGCCGACCTCCCCGGTGACTTGCGCGCCGGCGACTTGCTCGTACTGTGCACGACCGGGGCGTACACGTACGCGATGGCAAGCAACTACAACAAATTCGGACGTCCGGCTATCGCCGAAGTCGAATCGGGGCGTCACCGATTGGTCGTTCGGCGCGAACATTCCGAAGACGTTTTGCGCAACGATGTAGTATGATGAAGCCACGCGTCATAACGGCGCTGGTTTTGGCGAGTGTGAGCCCGCGACGGCGCGAACTTCTCGCCTCCCTCGGCGTCAAAATCGACGTCGTCCCGAGCAGTTACAACGAGATGAACATGCCCGAGTTGCCGCCCATCGAGCTGGCGCGCACCCATGCGCGCGGGAAGCTTGCGGGCGCCCGCGCGCAGGACTCTGAGGCCCTCGTGGTCGCCGCGGACACCGTCGTGGATCTCGACGGCGCGTCGCTGGGAAAGCCGAAGAGCGCGCAAGAGGCCGCCGAAATGCTAGGCGCGCTCTCGGGCCGCCGGCACGTCGTGCACACTGCGTTCGCCGTCACGCTTGAAAACGATGTGATCGAACGCACCGCCTCGACGGAGGTTCGTTTCGCGCGGCTATCGCAGCAAGAAATAGCCGAGTACGTCGCTACGGGTGATTCGATGGACAAGGCCGGAGCCTACGGAATTCAGGGGCGGGGGGCAGCCCTCGTCGAGCGGATCGACGGTGATTTTTACACCGTGATGGGGTTCCCGCTTGGACTTTTCGTGCGGACGTTGCGCGACCACGGTGTGATCCTCGGGGGTACACGCTAATGGCCTTCATGCGCGCGGTTCGAACAACGTTGAGCCCCGAATTGGGAATCGATCTGGGAACCGCAAATACGGTCATCTACGAGCGGGGCACGGGCGTCGTCGTCAGCGAGCCGTCGGTCGTTGCGTATGAAACTTCCGGAGCGAGCGACCGCGTGCTTGCCGTCGGCGCAGCCGCCAAGGAAATGGAAGGCCGCGCACCCAGTCGCATTCGCGTCGTGCATCCGTTGCGCGGCGGAACGATCAGCGACTTTCAGGCCGCCCACGTATTGATCGAGACGCTCGTCAACCGCGCGGCGACCTCGCGACCAAAGCTGCTGCCTCGCGTCGTCGCCTGCGTTCCCGGCTGCGCGACCGATATCGAGTGCAAGGCAGTCGAAGAAGCCGTTGCAGCAGCGGGCGCGCGCGCGACCACCTTCTTGCCGCAAGCCGTCGCAGCTGCGCTCGGCGCGGGTCTCGACATCACCACCACCAGCGGCAGAATGGTCGTGGACATCGGCGGCGGGACAACAGAGATCGCCGTGCTCGCGCTCTCGGGTGTCGTCGCCCTGCACTCCGTCAAAGTCGGCGGCGACTATCTCGACAATGCAATCGTCACGCGATTGCGGCACGACCGCTTTCACATCGGCGCACTGACGGCCGAGACGCTGAAAATCAAGCTAGGGTATGCCGGCCGGCCTCCCGGCCGAGCGCCGCTGCGCATCAGCGGCTTCGACGGAGCCGCCGGCGCGCCGCGCGCGCGCGAAGTGAGTGAAGCATTGGTCGGCGAAGCGATGGCCGAAGGCATCGATCGCATCACCCGTGCCGTGTGGTCGGTTCTCGAGCAAACACCGCCGGATCTCGCGGCGGATTTACTCGAGAACGGTATCACGCTCACGGGCGGCGGCGCGCAGATTACGGGACTCGCCGGCGAGCTCAGTTTGCGCACCAACGTTCCCACGATCGTCGCACCCGAGCCGCTCGAGTGCGTCGCGCGCGGAGCAGGTGAA
>Ga0335072_10007718_pt1 | contig 15658 bp, 14 predicted proteins | sample Lox_Sample_21_FD_206725 | JGI IMG/M metagenome (GOLD analysis project Ga0335072, IMG submission 206725) | Soil microbial communities from Loxahatchee National Wildlife Refuge, Florida, United States - Lox_Sample_2.1 | ecosystem: Environmental > Terrestrial > Soil > Wetlands | place: USA... | reverse complement strand
GGCCTTGAAATGCTATTTTCCAATCAAAGAACTCACAAGGTTGAGATCCCATCAGTGGATGAAGACGGCAATACTGCCACAATTGCGTTCCTAATTCAATATCTGTGCAAGAATGTCATGAAGGATACCCGGAAAGAGATGTTTATCCTGGACGATCATGTGTAAGTTTTTGTAATATTTCTTTCATCTCGGGCCATTACTTCCTACTCGCAGCTGCTATGACCATTCCTCTTCTACATGTCAAGTTGATTGCTCGACAAGTTCTAATGACAATTCAAGCTCCCATATTGCGTGCCCCTTGATGTCGTACCTCTGATGTAAAGCACGTGGCTATTCCACGCTTGTTCTCTACATTAAAATCATGACCTCATCTGTCTATGCTCAATGATCTGAAGTGCTGTCAAGTTTATGATTTCACTGACACTTTTGGGTTATCTTCAGTCGTCCAGGAATTCTAGTTCTTATCAACGAAGCGGACTGGGAGTTGGAAGGCGAGGAAAGCTATCAGATCCAACCCGGTGATAATGTCCTATTTGTATCTACATTGCATGGAGGCTGAAAGCGTTGATTTGCGTATCCGTGCGAGATGTCCAAAGGTTGGTGGCGTTGCAGAGAGGACCGAGGTGTATAGGGAGAAGTATTGAGACCTGGAACTCTCAACGGCGGAGTTCAGGGGGAAGGCACTGCTACGTGCAAGTGACCCTGAAATCAGGATTTGAGAATAGGCGTTGTTGGAGGCAGGGATTTGACGGACTGACACAAACTCAAAAGGATCTGAAGAGAGGCCACAATATTCAATATCCCTTGGCAGATCTCTAACATACAACGTAATAGAGCTTTCTACTTGACTAGATGCTTGCTTCCACAAGTTATAGCATTCATCAGGATGAAGAGAAATGACACGGCCCGATATCAAAACTATCCATAGGGATTTCAGGGTCCTCCTTACGCTTCAGAGAAAATCCACAAATAGTGAAAGGTCGAGACGTCTCTGATGAGCGGGCACGAGATACAACTTGCCTTTTCAAGGTTCGAAAACGTGTCCAATAAGAGTTTAAGGAGAATACCTGGATACACTGTCGATCCAGTGGATGAGCTGGTTTCATATTTCTCTTACAGCGTCAAAGTGTACTCGCGGGTCTTACGCACTGGCCCTGTCAAGTCAGTGAGTTCATTCGAATTGAGCCAAGTACGCGAGTTGAGCCACCTTTATTATAGTCGACTTCCATACTGGAGTTTGGTGCTATACTCTAGCATGAGAATACAAATGCATATATAATAGTTAATGTATATAAAACTCAAGTTTTGTTAATGCGTTGTTGTGTTAAAGCGCAAGGTACAGATCTTTAGGTTGCATCTTGAATGTTTAAAACTTTGCAGATGCCTGACGCACGTGGCTTAAGTCGCGTCAACTCCCACTGACCCGACAGGGTCAGTGCGCGAGTATTACCCGCAACAAACACCGAACTGTGGAGAGTGAGTATATATAAGACTGGGGCATATTAGACGGCTACGCGCCTCCGACCATGTCATCCAATAGTTGCACATGAACATGAGATGTCTTGCCCCATTTAGGTAATATCAAAATCAATCTCGCTACGGCAAGCCGGATAGGGCGTAGGGTGCTCATAGATTATTGGATGGCCGTTTAACTCAGCCAATGAGATCACACTTGACCCCTGAATCCCTACTTCAGCCTCATACTGTTAACCCCTTTGCTGTGAGCATCAGACAACTTCACTACAACTAGCTGCACGGACATTTATATACTATATAAGGCATAGAATTGGCCGTGTGCAGTCTGTACAGACAGATTCTAACCAATAGATTCTTCTGAATAAAGTCAAGGATCGCTCACAGCCAAGGAGATAGAAAAGGCGCGCCCGAACGCGAACCCGCTTTCTGAAATCCACAATGCCCGCCTCGACCGTCACTACTGTCGATGTTCGCTACCACTCACCGTCCTCATTGATATCGTCTTCCTTGTTTGGGAACATAAAAAATGTCTCTTCCTACTTGTGCAGTAGGTCATCCTCAATCCTAAGCCACAGGCCTTGTCCATCAAGAACTCACGTGCTTAACAGGATGATTGTATTTCACTTATTACGGATGAAAATTCACGCGACCAGCAAGTAAAATGCTTGTGTACCAGCACCAGTTACATCAATGATTTCCTCAATTGCATCAACGCCGATTGCGATGCTGCCGGCAGAACGGCATGGATTATTTATGCAGAAGCCCAATGTTCCTGTATGCCACTGACAGTTTGGAAATTAATAGGCAGGGCACTATGCCAACAAATTCTATGAACAGCCGTGGGCGTGATATTCTCAACATCCCAAACGATGGCTACGCAAGCCGGAGCGTCGCCGTCTACCTCAGTGAGATATCAAACATCAGTTCTCACTGCTGCTGACGGAACTACCGCACCAGCATCACCATATTTTCCATATGCCACCACCAGTTATTCAAGTGCAGCTGACGCCCAGCCTGTGACGTCGAATACTGCGGTATCTGCGCCAGCGGCCCAAAATCCTAAAGGTGGTCTTGGAGTCGGAGAAATAGTAGGAATTGCAATTGGCGGTCTTGTGCTAATACTAATTGCAATTCTTGTTGCATTCCTATTATGGCACCGAAGACGCAAGCAGCCAAGCGCTCTTCCTCCGGAACCAAAAACAACAGTGCAGGAACTTGGAGCGAATAATTTGAGGCCAGATGATGAGAAAGAAGTCAAATCCATGACGACAACAAGTGTTATGTTCACTCCAGAACTTTCCGCCGAACAAGCGATGTATGCCGCTAATTATGAGAAGATACCACTCGTACCGGCAGTCTCAAGTGACCCGTGATATCCGTCCAACCAATTGACCCAAGTGGAGCCGAATTCTGTACACCAACTCAACCCATCCTCTGCAAATACAGAATTAGCAGCTGTGATCCCTTCAAAAGTTCCTGCATCAATTCGAGCCACATCGGAATATGGACCACCTCATAATGGCATTTTAGAAATAGATTCCACACACCATAGCCACATCATTTCTCCCGTCTCTGAATTAGGGAATTCTCCGTATGAAATCCAACATGAACTCTCAGCATCACCATATATGACATCGTACTCGCTGGGAACGGCCAACTTAGGGTCCACAGCGCGAGAATTATCCTCTTCCCCAACTCCCCAAGCAGCAGTTCCATATTTAGAGCCTCATACATCAGCATCCACCAGAATGGTGGCTGGGCCTGTAGATGGCGAGGCAGATGATATGGAATTGAATCGCATGAAAGCAGAGATTGAAGCAGTGAGAGCTGAGAAAGAACGCGTGCTGCATCTGCAAGCTTTAGAGGAAAGGGAACGGGAGTTGAGTAGGAAGATCGTCAACCGAGAGCTATCTAAAGAAGCTGGAAGCTGATTATAGGAGAAACCTTGCATTTGATAATGTGTACTCACAATTCGCCAATGTATACCTACGTTCCAAATTCGTACATGACCTATACAGTACCGCCAACTTTAGCAGTCGAAAGATAAGGACTGTGTTCACTTTCAGGCAGCATATCTCTGTTCCCCAACCACTGGATCAAAAAACCGACATATCAATCATTGTGGGAGGTGAAATCTCCTGACCACGAATACCTGAATACCGACGTACTTCCCACGCCGCCTACTTCGCAATCTCCTTAACAAGGTGTCGCGACGTCCTGCCCAACCCCACATGCAAAGGTACAGGCAGAGGAAAGGCTCCTCATCCACGTTACACGTACAGTGATATACCAACACAATACGGTACTGGTAGGGTACGTACCCCCAAAATCTGCACCCTCTCCAGCCCCATACCCGCGTCAGTCATACATTGGGTACGACTTACCCCACTCGTTTCACCACGTCACAAAAAAATCCCCCACTAAATCCTCAATCCTCCCACCACTCGCCGCGCGCCTCTATGAAAAATTTTCCCTGTCCAGTCAGTCTGTCATTTCCTTTAGTTGCAACAGAACGGCAACTGAGCACGTGTGCTTCAAATCCCGCTTCCCAGTTCTCAAAACATATCATGCATACTCTAGTCGTAAGGACAATTAAATGCCGCATTGAGGCTGCCTGCCAGAGCCCACAGGCGGCCACGGCGCGGCAAAAGAAAAGATGCGCAATGCACCGCAAAAGCTTTTTCATCGCTACCAAACTTTTGGCAGAGATGCTTTAGAACTGCCATTTCGGCTACTTGGAGTCCGCAACTGCTCCCCCATTCAAGGTGCATCGACTTGCATCAAATAATGTCAACACCTTTCTTAACACCACCAATATGACAATGCCTCAATCAGCCACTATTTCAGCTTGAACAAGTCAATGCAATCTATTCAAATTGAAGGTTTCTACCAGTAAACTCTTTTCAGCAACTTGAGACGAGAAAGACTCTACGAACTTGAAGCTCAGTTCAAAGAAATTGAATGACCATTCCAAGCATAGTACGTAAAACATTAGCTATCCAGGTACAGTGGGACTACAGGAAGGCTTTTTCCAGAAATAGCGAGCAAGGAAGGTCGCCGCATGCAAGAACCTAGGAATCGAACGATGAACCGACGTGTCCCCACTCATGCAAGCCCGCCAGCTCGCAAGCGCGGATGCCGAAGACGTACATTGCATACAGTACAGTACATGCATACGTACAGGACCACATCGAGTTACAGTACCGCCAAACCGGAGAGGAAAGGCGTAGCGTGCCCCCCGCTTTCTCACCAGGCAGTAAGATCGCTATCATATCATGTCATCATCACCCACAAAACCCCCCCGGCCAACAAAGGCACGTGCCCCCTCGTTCAAGCCCCTGCAACACCTTTCCCCTGTTATGGTGCTACGCATTCAAGTTGTGTAGGTAATGGAAGCTGCCACAGGTATGACAAGTGTTAGGTAAAAACAGTGCAGCTTACAGTCCACAGTACCTGAACCCATTACATACTCGCGCATAAGCGAGCGCATCAGATCAGAGAAGACCTTGCCCGCCCCCCCCGGTGGCTGCCCCAAGCCCAGGCCAAAAAAAAATAACCCCATCCCACTAACTCCTCCGAATGGAGAAACCCTGTTGCTGGTTCGTTCGGTGGCTGAGGGGGAACCTTTCAAAAAAAGGCCGGCTAACGACGTGAGAAAAATCTCCCCTTTTTTACGAAAAAGGTTATCAGTTTCACCGTACCCGCTTGCATTTTCCCTTGCAGCAGCACATCATCTGCCGCGCCACGTCCAAAACCTGTGTGTGGGCTTCTCTCACTCACTCTTTTTTTTTTTTTTTTTTTTTTCATCAGACACTAGCCCCTCCTCTGCCCTGTACTCTATCTCACAGTGCCGTGGGCTGAACCTTAGGCGGGCCCCCGGTGTGCAGCGACTTAGAGGTCGGCTCGGGACGACGTGGGCCGGCCACTGCCGTTCTAGCTACCTTCTTATAGTAGGGTGGCGTGGGGTGGGGGCAAATGGCGCGCCTTGCATTGGGAGGAGTTGTTCTTGGGGCTTGCAGCAACGAAGGGGGTTTAACACGGGGGAGGTAAGGGCACACCAGAAGGCGGTATGTGTTCTTCGCTGGCGTTTTTTTTGCGACAGGGTACGTACACGGCACAAAAAAAGGGTGGCAGATAAAGGTGTGCGAGATGTATGGAGAGCTTGGCTTGGGGAAGAACCTTGGAAAAAAGGATTTTTCCTCTGAGGCGTGTTGTGCGCGAGATTGGCTCTTTTACGTCAAGGTGAGCGGGAGCCGGTGAAGATGATACGCGCTTTTTCTGTTTAGGTAACTTCTTTAAGCCGTGTCTCTCGTACAAAACTCTTTTGTCTTAGGTTTGCTTTGGCTTCTATCGTCCATATCCCTCACCACGTGCTCGTCCCACGTGCTCAACCTCTTTGCCCAAATGCAATCCCAAGTGTTTGGGAGATGTTATCAGAATATAGATACATTGCTCACTATCTACATGGTACCGTGAAGCAGCCCTCCATATGCCCTAAACCTCCCTCCTTCCATCCACGCCCGAAATGTTCAACGGCCTTACATCCCATGGTATAAGTCTCGCAACCTGAAATCTCCAAAAAAAAAATTGCCAATTAGAGTAGTAAAACAGGATATGAATACCAAATAATGCCTAATAAAATGCTCATAAGTTTCCACCCACCGTTGTTCTGAGATAATGCATGGATAAGATCTCTCCTAACCCGAAAAACGTCCCTTCGCGCCGATCCAATTCATTCCACCCTCGTGATGAAGTTTCATAAGTCGTCATTCATATAATATTGCCGTCCTAAGTTCTCTTCCATAAAAAACTGTCTCTCAGTTGACTGTCGTCCCATCCGCACTTGGAATGAGGGGAGCGCCGTGTCTAGTACATCCTATCCCCAAATGCAAGCTCTCGTTCCTCCGCTTCATACGTGTCGGATGACGGGTCAACACCGTATACGCTAGCGCCTGAGCTTTCGCTCGAGTGAGATCCGCTTCGGCTCATCGTGCCCTCATCATCAAAAATGGCATAGCCCGCTCTCCCATGGCTACCATCTCTGCCCTCGATCTTCATCTGATGGGCAGTCATTGCACCGGTAGGATTCAGTCCCATGGACATGCTGCTTCCAAGCACTCCAACTGAGCCTATGCCGCCTCGTGTGCCAAGCATGCTCATTACCGACGCGTGAGTATAAGTAGATGCCGAACCAACAACACGAACGTCCTTGCCTCGGCCTTTAATACCTTTATTCGCGTTCTTGTAGAGGGTGGCGAAGTAGTCTCGCAACTCTCTGTCTGCTGCACTGACGGACTCCCCAGGGTAGCCAGAGGCAATTTTTGCTGTTAGGATATGCAAAGCACGAGCATGGAATTTGTTCATGTGCGACTTCAGATTACCAAGCTGGGTAAATTGCTTCCCACAATCCTCGAGCTTGCAGACAAAAGGTTTTGACCGATCATGGACGATCCTGTGGGCACGAACATTACCTCTCTGAGCGAAGCGTTTGCCGCACGTTTCACACTGATATGGCCGTTCGCCTGTGTGACGGCGTTCGTGAGTCTGTTGCTCATATGTCAGCTATGTTACTAGTCTGTGGGAAGAGGCGAAATACCTTAAGATTACCTCGTTGCGAGAAGCGTTGATTGCACCCCGGAGCTTTACATACCTAGAATTAGAGTCAGCCCATTCTCCTGTAATGCTAAAATATCATACTTGGTAAAGAGAAAGTAGGTACTCACATAAGGCTTCACACCTGTGTGTGCTCTTGCGTGGATTTCTAAATGCGTCTTCTGATAGAAACTCTTGTCACAACCCTTAATGGTACATTCATATCTCTTTTTGGGAGGCGTTTTGTTGTCCTGGAAACCGTTATTGGTGAGCCTCTGTTCATTCTCTTTTTCCGCATGTGCAGAAAAGGTACGAGTATTGTTCATAGAGAAGCTGGATGAAGAAGTAGGAGCAGGGAAACCCACCACAGATGTACTCTGATCGATGGACGAGTGTGGCTGTGGTTGACTCTTGATCTGTTGAGATTTAGATTGAATGGCTTTCATGAGCGTGTCGACATCGGTACCGAAGGTAGCCTCCTCAGGATGGCCTCTGGCTGTTGAACTGGCATTTGAAAATGATGTGTTTCCGTTCAGGTTCCACGTAGAATCATTTCCAGGTAAAGTCTGGGGTTCTGGTTTGATATATAGGCTTTGCTGGTCTTCGACTGGGCCACTCTGCCGTGTAGATTCGGAGTATGATAATGTACGGGAGAGATTGTCCGTCGCAGAATCGACCATTCGCACCTGAGGTCTCTGCTGAATGTAATTGCTAGCAAACGCTGAACCAAGGCCAGGCGGGCCTGAAACCCCATATGTGGATTCAGTGAATAAATTGTGTTGCCTTTGATGCTGCTGCTGGGTAGCCGTCATACCTCCGGTAGAAACAGTTGTATAAGGTAAATTGGAATATTGAGGGGCCATGATTGCCCGTGTTAGTGCAGCGGATGAGGTTGCTCGAGGATCGTAAGTTCGAGGCTGGATCAAGCCCGATATATTCATCACGTAGTAGTCGTTTTGAGATGGTTGATCAGCCCAACGCCCCCAGGCCAGGGCCGGCGCCTGCGCTGTAACTGCCAGTGTGCCGGCGTTGTCTTGCACTTAGGCAAGACTGAGAACTTCTGATAGGAAGCTGATTTGATTTGTCTTCGTCGATTATAACAGGCCGATTCTTAGGAATTTTCAAAATACAAGTCCACCAGGAGAAAGCAAGTACAAGTCGAGGTCTCAAATCAGGGACATATATAGGTATGTGAGAGAAGGTAGTATGAACAAAGATCAAGAAACAACGTGCCAGGAGAATGGAGTATATGCTAATGTGTTGTATGTACTGTGCTATGACGAGAGATGTGCAACTAGGATTTGAGTCCGCTCTGTCAGATAGGGCCTTCCTTCGGTATAACAGTCCGAGATCATGGCGGGATGGAGGCGGGAGACATGAAGTAGTTCATATACATGAAGCCCCCCACCCTACGTACTGGAGAAGTAGCCGTGCAGAGACGAAGGCTTGAATAGAAGACAAGGAAAAGACACCCCACCCAATTTGAGTTTTGCATGACACTCACGTAGAGCCAGGCCAATTGTCAGCCACATATTGAGAACATGGTAGTGTGAAACATACAAGGCTGCGTCTGTCGAGCTTTTCGCTCGACGAAACGACCAACTAGAGCCTTGCAAACATGTCTTTTTGCATGCTGTACTCCATGAACGACGATCCGCTAGTCGAAAAGAGGCGGACGTAAGACTGGCGAACCGCGAACGGGGGGCAAGGGTTGTCGAGGTTGTGAGGCTTGCAGAAATGAGGAAGTGGTCACAGGGGACCCCTCCTTGGCTCTGGCTGCAAGATCTGGCAGCAAGCTGTGGAGGTGATAATCACACACATGAGAATTGCAAATTGTGCGTAATCCTTTAACGAACTGGGGTTATCCTGGGTGCCTGTTGATCGCGCCCCGGCATCGAGCGAGCCCGATGGGTATGTGTAGACGCACGCCGGACATGGCGGGAGGAACGAGTCGCGTGGGTGAGCGTGTGGGTATCAATTGTGCCTGTCGGCGACACAGTTTGGGTAGGGTCAGTTCGTATACATCTCTTTACCGCCGCTGACCGAAAGACTAGGCTGCAAAGTTGTGGAGGTTGCGCTAAGCCCAAGCTTGAGATTGAAAATAAAAATAAGGTAATCACTTGCCCTGACCCTTTGTAATACCCAGGATCTAACGGACGCGCAGAAACAATCTCAGATGGGGCAGCTGCCAGGCAAGAAGTGCACAGTTGGAACTAGAAGCAAGTGAGGAAGGTGCGTGGCCGTGTGGGGTGCTCACTGCTGCCTCGCAGTCACTGGACCGTTTCAGCGTGGGGGCGTGGGAAAAAACCCTCAACGAAAAAGCTTGACTTCACAGACTGATGACCACCAAGAAATTGAGAGGGGCACAATCTTTGATACGCCTCCACGCCTCGGGGGAGACCGATATCAATCAACTTATCGTCCCTTTACTCCTGGCTTTTGATAAGATGCCGATTTTCTGTCTCACAAAAACACGAGTTATTCTGACTACATCCCGAACTCGTCACCTTGGGGAGAACTATGCCGATTGGCAGGGAGATCGCATCCGCCGCCAATATCTGTGACAAAATTCGTACTAGACTGATCTGACGACGGGATCTCACGGGCACTTTGAATAGTGGCTCGGGTAGTTTAGCCCTATTAAAAATGACGAAGGCTTGTTCATACGAACAGAGCGTCGGGATTACAGTGCATGCATATCGAGTTCTCAGAAGGGAAGACGATTCCGGTGTCATGGGTGGTACCTGAAGCCACTTCGGAGGCGCATCTGTCAGTCTCCGCAGGCTTGGGAAAATCACTCGTTCAGAAGCAGTGCCCCTGCTACCTGCAAATTTTCAGGCGTAAGGCCAGTGTAATTGTGTGATCCCCAAGACCTAATGCCATCAGCGAAAATGTAACAAAGCTTACTTCTCAAGCAAAAGGGCAAAGAGGGCGGTAATCGCGCATACCGATTTAACGAATTGTCATTCTAGAATCTTGCACAAGACAGGTCGGTGTAAGTATTACTACTGAAGCGTGATAGCGAGCTGAGAAAGACCAACGGGAAACTTTGGATCTCTCAAAGAGGGTTGCATCGAAATGCAGACTCGCAAGTGCTTGCCTAATTGGTGACGTGTGGCTGAGCGGTCTAGCCGGTGCGGAGCAGCGATGACACACTCAGCGAACCTGGACTTTGCTGAACTATTGAAGGTAGTCAGATCACTTTTCGGAGAGCAGAAACTTTGCTGCGTGCTGCCTGAAGCTGTGATGTTAGAGTCAAAGGACAGCAACGGATTGCAAGTTGCTTCCAGAATGTCGAAAACTTTGGCAGAGAGTTGAAAGATGCAGGCACAATTTTCACCCCGCCACCCCATAGAATGCAAAAGGAACTGCCCGGCCGAAACCCCCCCTGCCTAGGTCCCAGCACGGTGGTTGCAGTCGATCCCTTAGCCAGTGCAACATGGGGCTGGAGATGGGGCGCCGGCAATTATGTCCCATATTGCACTGTCCCATAGTTCTATTGGCTTATCCATCGGAACTTCTCAAAGGTTGCGTATCTGTGGCCCGTATTGGTCGTCCGACTTCAAGCCAATCGCCTGAAAGTAACGAGATTTGCCTCTCATGGAGGTGATAACACGGGAGCACGTGGCCAGTGAAAGCAATGGTATGGATGTGAAGCGGCAGCTCCATTACACACTCGACCAAGTGGGATGTAAGTTGTCTTAATGGATCAGAAGCGTATTTCCGTGGTATAGTCCTTTAGCGACAGTATCTTAACATAACTATCTTTTTAACCGCGCAGGTCCCTTCCTTCCATCCGGCTTGCTGGGTCTATAGATAAACCCAACTCTCTTCTAAAATGCATTGATTGTCTCGAGTATAGGCCCGAGCCGTAAAGTGACAAGCCCACTCCACAAATCGAAGTGTCTGTGCCCCGAAGTGATGGCTTGCAGCGGCAGATGATGCGCTGCCATGATTTGACCTCATCCAGACCTTCTTGCATGCCGCGCGATTAGCGACGGGGAACCGGAAAGGCTGAATAGCGCAAAATCTGGATGCCCCAGATCGGCCCCAGACCCTCAGACGATTCCAGAGCCATGGCCCCGCAAGTGTCATTCAATCGTCATGTATGGATGCTACTCTCTGTGATCCTTGACGCCTCATCCTATCTTCAGCCAATTCAGCTCCTATCACAGGCACGTATCAACATCAGTGAAGTGACAGGGAATTCTCTATACCTAAGTCCAGACATGGATTTGCATACCAAGTATTACTAAATATGCTTAATATTTCAAGTTTCGCTATATTATGTTATTGAACCACGGTATAATAGACGACTAAGACTAAGAATGACATATATAGAAGAGGACTCGGAATGTTCATTATGTTACAAATCAATTGGAGTGGGAAGGGAGATAGGAACACCAGAATTGTTCCAAGGTCGGACAGTGTGCTCCATTATACCTTTCAAGTCCCTATGCCGTATTGACTCCAGGTTAGGACCAGGCCCTCTATCGCACAAATCCCCTTCTTCGTGCATCGTAGGCTTAAAGCACGATTGTTTATATGAGAGAATCTCTCTGGTGCATGTCCGCATTCGTCTTGGCACGTTCAAAACTTTCTGGGATCTAGCAACTTTTCAGCGTCTCGATGCCATCACATCTTGTAAAAGGCAGTTTCATTGCTTTGCGGTAAGGCAGCGCTGACTTTGGGACGGTCGGGGATATTTCAGGCTTCATTCATATTATACACGAAGCAATTCTCTTTATCTTTTTAGTATATGATTGGGTCGGCTTTCTGTAATTCTTTGTTGGTAAGATCGTCTCTGAGCCTATGGACTTCTGTGAAACCAGTGCTTTTCTTATTTTGCAGATTACTGTCGAAGATGACCCACATGGCAATGAGTCCTTTAGTATCAATCTATATCTATCAAGTTATCGGTTTCACCCAAGTAGTATTCTTCTTTCGAGTGATCTCCTCCAATTTTGGTAGCAGGAGCCGCTCTAATAGCTAGCACAGGGCTGATCTTTGATCGAAGAGCAATGTTTTAGGGATAAGCTGACTTCATAAAACCGGAGCCTAGAGGACTGCAATCAATACCAGTCATTGCTGTTTACTCAAAATATCACCAAACAATTCTCAGTTAAGCACGATTGGTTGATGTTTTCATATCTAACCAAGCTCTCTACTCTCCCCTACCTTACTCATCTATGCAGCCATTGAATCAGGCAACAAAGGAAATCAAAATCCTTGGCTCTCCAAACCAGATAACATTAAGTCCTCTGGAATATTGAGCGTTTTGCCGAGCCATCATTCATATTGTATTCTCTCTAGGCAGGATCGGAAGTCTTTATATTACGGAAAGGCTGTACTAATAATGACCTTCCATGCGAGTTGCGCTGATGGACACATAAAGTTTGTGTGTCTTTACAAAAGCTAATTCTTGAATATACTCAAATAGGTAGAATGCTGATTGCTCCTTCAGCTGTAAATACACCTTTTTCTTCTTCCTTAGAAAGAGATCTTAAGCTTACTAGCAATGAGTGCCGTTCTCCTGGGACCTGTCTCCCAAGTATTTGCCTTCACAAAATACGTTTCTGAATGACAAAATTCGGACTCAGCCATATTCTCTTCGCTATTCGTCCAGAATATTTCCCCATCTTCAAAAATCCTCGAGGAGCTTGTACATGTAATTCCCAGAAATTTCGACGAGACAAACGAGTAGATAAATCATGGGTAGAGTGAAGTGCATAACATCAAGATGCTTGGCATAGCGACAGCATCTTTAAGTATATATACTGAGGTTGGACCAAGTGTTTGTCTGCCAACCTGCAGTCAGATATATCAGACTTCTCCTTGGACGTCGAGAACTAACTTGCACGTCCATAAGCTCAAAACAGATTATCATGGCCTAACTGAAGGGAGGGAAGTTTCTCAATCTAGATCGTTCACATTGAGCTAGAAATAGTTAGACTTGCCTAAAAACAGACGACATTTGAAGTCACGTGCATTAGCTCTCGAATTTGTGAGAGGTGTTCTTCTCGAAGTCCCCACAAAAATTAATGCAAGCGAAAAGGGCCACTAGGATAGCTCTAGAAATATCGGCGACCTCCCTTCTCGACACATCATCACGCGAACACATTGCGACATCCAGGGCAGAGTCACTGTGTGATTCCTCTTGTCTCTCCTTGAATATTTTCCCTTCTTTTCCACATCAGTGAGGTTCTTCTAACTGACCAAGATGAGTGGCCGTAAGTTCCCCTTCCTAATTCAATGCGTGGCTCAAGCTGTGTGCGACTGTCTCAATCTATGACATTGTCTGACTTTGGGCCTCCTGGGCGCTATAGTACGATTTCTCGATCTCATCAAGCCCTTCACGCCGTTCCTCCCTGAGGTTCAGCAGCCCGAGACTAAGGTTCCCTTCAACCAGAAATTGATGTGGACGGGCTTGACATTATTGATCTTTTTGGTCATGTCTCAAATGCCCTTATATGGCATTGTATCCTCCGACACCTCGGATCCATTATACTGGTTGCGCATGATGATGGCTAGTAACAGAGGTACATTAATGGAATTGGGAATCACGCCAATCATCTCCTCGGGCATGATTTTCCAGCTTTTGGCTGGAACCCATCTCATTGATGTCAATTTGGACTTGAAATCTGATCGCGAATTATACCAAACCGCGCAGAAACTCTTCGCCATTATTCTATCTATGGGCCAGGCCACCGTCTATGTCTTCACTGGCCTTTACGGCCAGCCTTCTGATTTGGGCGCTGGTATCGTGTTTCTCTTGATCCTCCAACTAGTTGTTGCTGGTCTTATCGTCATTCTCCTCGATGAGCTCTTACAGAAGGGATATGGTCTTGGAAGCGGCATCTCACTCTTCATTGCGACCAACATCTGCGAGTCTATTATCTGGAAGGCATTTTCTCCCACAACCATCAACACAGGTCGTGGACCAGAGTTTGAGGGTGCAGTCATTGCACTTTTCCACTTACTCCTGACTTGGCCGAACAAGCAACGCGCTCTTCAAGAGGCTTTCTACAGACAAAATCTGCCCAACATCATGAACTTGTTAGCCACTCTTATTGTCTTCGCAGCTGTGATCTACCTGCAAGGTTTCCGCGTCGAAATCCCAGTCAAGTCCTCACGCCAACGTGGCGCACGCGGCTCATACCCCGTCCGCCTTTTTTATACTTCGAACATGCCAATCATGCTTCAATCTGCGCTGTCATCAAATGTATTCCTCATCAGTCAAATGCTTTACTCGCGCTTCTCTGAGAACCTTCTCGTTCGTCTCTTCGGTGCATGGGAGCCCAGGGAAGGCTCCGCGCAACTTTACGCTGTTTCCGGTATTGCATATTATATGTCTCCACCTTTAAATTTCACTGAAGCGCTCCTGGACCCGATCCATACTGTTATTTATATCGCTTATATGCTAATCGCCTGCGCTGTTTTCTCGAAAACTTGGATTGAAGTTTCCGGATCCAGCCCAAGAGATGTTGCCAAGCAGCTTAAGGACCAAGGACTCGTGATGGCTGGTCACCGAGAGCAGAGCATGTACAAGGAGCTGAAGAGGATCATACCTACGGCGGCTGCTTTCGGTGGTGCCTGCATTGGCGCACTTTCTGTAGTTAGTGATTTGATGGGAGCCTTGGGATCTGGTACTGGTATTCTTCTGGCTGTGACGTAAGTTTCCTATTAAAACACTAAACATCCCTTGGCCTGCAGCTAACGGGGAACAGTATCATCTACGGCTACTTTGAGATTGCAGCAAAGGAAGGTGACATGGCAGGCATGAGGGGCATGATTATGGGATAAGGTGGGATCTTTGGATCATGCTTAATGTCGGCAATGTTACCATCAAGTGAAACGTTTGTGAAGAAGGTTGGTTCTCAGAACATTGTAAAATCATAAGCATAAGCGTATGGGTGCAAAAGCTATATTGAAAAGAAAAGCAAATGCGTAAGTGATGGAGCTGAATAATTTATCTATTTAGAATAGAAATCTTATCCAATTCCTTTTACATCAGGGTCTATGTTGTGAGGCCCACTTTACGAGTAAGCTGAAATATCTTGTGCGTATTCTCCGGAGCATGAAATCTCCCATAGACCGATTGAAAATCGCCGACCTGCCATCTCATCAGGGACAGCATGTTCTGTGGTAGGTACTACTTCCGGGTAAGCTCTTGTGGAACCTGTGGCTGGAGTTGGCCCGTTCGCTTGACATTTTGATTGATTACGGCTTTTGAGATCTGCAGGCTTCCGCAAATATAAATTGAGTATAAACAAAACTTCGTGTGCGGTGACACACAGGAATGTCCTAATCTTTGGCTTGAGTTCCACAAACTCATGTACGGTAGTCCAGATCGACCTGGCCTTGAGAACGGGATTTCCCCTGGTTGCATTCGTATACGCAGCATGCTGTCTGAATCGCTATCGATACAACCTGCCACTGGAAATTTTATGATCAATCCATCATTACGTGCAACCCAACTTGAATGTCCAGAATTCTTTTTAGGTTGATCAAACCATGGCACTCTGTTGAAGGTGGAGTGCTCGCGCGGCAGTAACTTTTAAATGACTCTTTATAACCTTAAAAGACATTG
>Ga0335072_10007717_pt1 | contig 15658 bp, 12 predicted proteins | sample Lox_Sample_21_FD_206725 | JGI IMG/M metagenome (GOLD analysis project Ga0335072, IMG submission 206725) | Soil microbial communities from Loxahatchee National Wildlife Refuge, Florida, United States - Lox_Sample_2.1 | ecosystem: Environmental > Terrestrial > Soil > Wetlands | place: USA... | reverse complement strand
ATTGGGAATGTAGTGGGTGTGCTTAGTGGGACTGAAGGGGCCGGGATGGAGAAGAAGGAGAATTGCTTGGACTATCCGGAGTCGAAGTATGAGAATCTTAGGAAAGGATTTCCTGGGGAATAAGACAGCTCTGGGTCCTCTACAGATGGCTTTGGTATGTTTTTATGCTCGAGGAGGTTTTCAAAAGATAGTAGATGAATGTAGTTCTTACCGCGTGGGTCTGATAATTGCCATGTTTTCCCAGACCCCTGCCTTCGATTACAAACGCTCTATGCTATGAATTTGAGGATGTCATGGAGTGGAGTTCCACTGTTCAGTGATGTGGGGTTTGGATATCATATTGGGGCGTTGCTTGCGTCATGGTATCTGTTAGCACCCACAACGGCTCCCATGACCTCAGTGTGACGTGATCTTCTCGTTGTCTTCATGGAATCGTCTTACACATAAAAAATCGTTCACCCGGTATAGTCTTTCACGCTTAGCTGTGGAGCGGCTATTGGCCAACATCTCTCATCTTCAATGGATAGAGAGGGTCTGGAGTACATTAAGCCCTGGCAATAGCATAATATGCGAAAACCACACAATTACCCTCGCAGACGGCAACGGTAATGAGAATGACAACAGGAAAGAAATCGCCAACAGGAGATAAGATGACAGCAGTAGCAGCTTAAATAATACCGTAGTACATTCAACGACGTTTAGAGTCGAGACACAATCAAATAGAGAACAACAGTACTATCATCTTTCTTACCAGTGCATTTGGATGGGAGCCATATAGACACTTTACGGCACCTAAGGAGACATCTATAGACACCGTATTACTAGAAATATAGGGACACCTTAGACATGAGAGAGGTTTGGCCTTTTCGGGTTATGAAAGGTATTTCTAAAAGTGTACAAAATCATGTATACTTATATTCGTAAAACATAACGTAAAACACCCCGAAATCCACAAACAGAGATTGAGAACTCCACCCGTTCATACCCCCCACCCTACGCCGGCCTGAGGACTAATTATAACCCATCACATCACACCGCGGTGCAGTAACCTAAGCCCTGCCAGTAATGTAGTCCCTATTTTCAATGGTCACACTCTTGGTCATGTGATTGACCTTATATACGCCAACAAGTCTAGACGCGAGCTCGAACATGTTGTTGCGCAGGGAGATAACGATGAACTGAGCGTTCTTGGTACGTTCCTTGATATAGCTCGCAACGATGGAGATCTGTGGCTATTGTTAACTGGCATATCTAACGACAAATGAATATCACTACCGGGAATACGTACGTTTCTGAAATCCAAAGCCGCATCAATTTCGTCCATGACGTACAATGGCGTTGGCTTATAATGATGCAGGGCAAATACCAGTGCTAAGCTGCTGAGTGTTTTCTCGCCACCACTCAGATTTGAGATGTTTTTCCATGACTTCTTGGGCGGCATGACGCTGAAGAGGATTCCTTCTGAGAACGGATCCAAGGAGTCAACAAGTTCAAGCTCTGCGTTACCACCCATGGTGATCATTTGATACATCTCCTTCAAACGTAGTGAAATGATGCTGAAACCCTCCATGAATCCTTCAAGGCGGAGCCTGCGAAGATCATCACACCTCTTCTTCGCTGTGTCGCGCTGTGTAACAGCACTTTGTAAATCAGCGTTTCTTGCAGCGTGCTCCTCTACTCGGCGTCGATACTCGGCCAATACGCCAAGCTCAACATTCACATTTTGAGTTTTCTCCTCAAGGACAGCGATCTCTGCCTTCAGCGATTCCTTACTCATACCTGCAAGCTCATCTTTGCTATAAGTAGGGAGTTCTTCTGGCGAGACGTCTTCTCCAAGGTCGCTTATATTCTGTAGTGAAAGCTTTCCAAGTTTGTCGTTCCAGTACTTTAGTCTTTTTTGATTCTCTGACAGTACCTTTTGATTCTCCTCGAGCTTGTTTCGCATCTCAATTTCAGCAGCACGAATCTCGTTAAGCTCGGCAGTCTTCTCGCCAAGTTCGGACTTGAGAGCAGAGAGTTCCTTCTTCTTTATGCGAAGGGCCTCTTGAGCTTCTTCAACTCTAGTCTGAGAACCTTCTGCATTTGAGTTTTGGCTCTGAATCTCCTGTTCAAGCGCCTCCAAGTCTGCAATTGCAGCCTCCAAGTCCTTCTCAGCTTTCACATGATCTTTCTGGTGCTTCGACTGTTGCTTCTCCGCCTTTGTTTTGGTGATCTCAGCAGTCGAAATGGCTTGGTTTAACGCATCGATCTGCTCTTTCAATTCGTCGACCTTGCTCTTTTGGGCGCGCAACTTTTCACCACCAACTGCCATGATTTTGTTCTGCAAGGCTTTGATCTCGTCTTCCACACTGGCCATCTCCTCACGTAGTTTCTCCACCTCCTTGTAAAGTTTTGCAACTTCCTTGCCGAGAGAGCCGATACGTGTGTCATCTGAACGCGAAGTTTGATTCTCTTTACCCAGCTCCTTTACACGCCGTTGTGCATCAGCAAGGTTACGACCAGAGCTCTCTAATTCAAGCCCAAGCTTTTGAATTTTGGTCTCCAGCAGAGGAATCTGGCCATTCAGCTCTCGGACAGTTGATTCCAGCTCTTTCTGGCGGTTTTGGAAGGTTTGGAATTCTTGTTCAAGAGCATCTCTGTCGATTTCGAGCTTCGCGACTTGCTCCTTTGAGGTGTCTGAAACGAGCTTTGACGACATCAAGCCTTTCTTTACAGTATTCCCGCCTCCACTCATCGTTCCCGACTTATCAATAAGCTGTCCATCTAGAGTGACAACTCTCCATCTTTTCGCTCCGTACGCAATACGATTGGCCTGGGCCAGATCTTTTGCGACGAGGGTGTCTTGAAGTGAGTGATAAAAAGCAGGTAAAAATTTTTCATCTTTGGCTTTAATCAGGTCGAAAAGTCGGGGAACATTCTCTGGGGTACTAATTGGCGACAGGTTACGGTTTCCCAACTTATCAAGACAAATAAAGTTGCCTCGTCCGAGATTTGTCTTCCGCAAGTATTCGATACATAGCTGTCCTCCTTCTATAGTATCTGTGACAAAGTTGTCCAATGCCCCGCATGCTGTGGAGATTGCAATATCATATTTCTGATCGATGGTGCCAAGATTCCCAAGTCGGCCGTGGAATCCCTCAACTCGACCAGATTCTTTTAGTCGCATGAGACCAGTCAATACATTCCCTTGAGTTTGTGTATTTGAGAGACTCGCACGGGCTTCCTCCGCTTTCTGCCTCGCTCCAGATAGACGCGCACGAAAATCGGCATCCTTCTGGGCCAATTTGCTGAGTTCTGCCTGAGCCTTTCCAACTTCTTCCTCAAGCCTCTCCTTCTCGGCCTTACAATCTTCAAGCTCTTGAAGTTTTGCATTGCGGCCTTGCTCGATAGACGTGATTTTTGCCGTTGTCTCTTCCAACGCAATCGCACCAGCATTCGCCTTCTCGTGCAGAATTGCGAGTTCACTTTCCGCTACAGCGATAGCAGATTGCTTTTGGTTGATTTTTTCATTCCACGGCTCTAATGACTTCTGTTTAATAGCGATCTGATCAGAAAACTGCTGCGTCTTTCCTTTTAAGCTGTCACGGATTGAGGCCAGCTCCCTTTCTTCGACCTTCATCTTCTTCTCCAGAGTCGTAATCTCAGCAGTCGCTTGTTCGATCTCTCCTGCACACTGCTCGATTGCGGAGGCAGCTTCTGAGGCAGCAGTTTCAGATGTGCTGAGAGCTTTATCCAGCTTTTTCTGCTTTCCTAATAAGAACTTTCTCTTCTCCTCCAACTTAACGTGTTCTTGATCATGTTCCGCAACCTCCTTGAGAATAGCTTGGGTGGCCTTGTCGAGAGTATCGTATTCCTTCTGCCCCCTTTTGTACTGTGTCTCTAGACGTTTGATGCCATCCTCGTTGCCTTTGTGCTTCTCAAGCTCTGCATCAAGCTGCGACTGCATCTGCCCAATCGCTTCTTCCGTTACGGTAATGTTATCGGCACATTCGTTGATGTATATCTGATATAATGCAGACTGCTTCAACGCAAGCTCATTCTCGTCCTTTATATACGCAAGCGCCTTATCTTTCTTGTCCTCGAGACTGTTCTTCTCCTTCTCAACGTGCTGCACTCGACTGCTTTTCTCAATGCAGACCTCGTTAAGCGTCTCAACTTCCGCGGCTGACTCCTCAATAGGAGTTTTGTACTTGCTAGTGCCAATGATGTCTTCTAGGTACTCCAACAACCCATCATCATGTTCATTTGCAGCTTTCGGCTTCATTTGAGCTATTGATTCAACCTCGCCTTGAAGGATCAGAAATCGTTTATGATCCAAGTCGACTCCCCGGTCACGGAGCAACGTTGTGACTATGGTAAAGTTGGACTCCTTACCATTGATGTAATACTTGCTCGAGTTGTTCTTGAACGCCTTTCTGGAGATAACGAGGTCTGAGTTTGGAAGAACTTGATGTCCACCACCTTCCTGCACACTAGTCAGATGGCGTCTTTGAATTGATTAGATTAACATACCAAATCCATAACTTCTTGGAAATGAACAGCAACCTCGCAGTGATCAAGGTCAGGATACGTTGCAGAATTGTGTATCAATGCTGATATCTTTCCCTGCCTCATTTTGCTTGCCCGGAAACCGAAGACAAATAGCAACGAGTCAATAACATTTGATTTGCCCGACCCATTCGGCCCAACAACTGATGAAAAAGATGCATGAAAAGGTCCCACTTCTTGCCGGCCAGCATAGCTCTTGAAGTTTGTTAGAATAAGATACGTAATAATGGTTCGTGCCTTGGGACCTGTATTTTGGACTACAGGCATTGCATTCGACCTCGACTTAAGTACAATATCCATAGGCTTCTCAAGAATTGTGTCTAGCGGTTTTATGGGCTTGATTTGCGATGACTGGCTCTCCGCTGTTCGAGGACGATCATTCAGCATGGTAGTGATATCTGCTAAAGGCGTGCCGTGCAACTGAGAAGGCTCAGGAGACGCTGAAGGCTGTGGTGTTGGCAATGGAGGCGGTATCTCTGGTGTAGCAGAGCTGCGAGAAGCACGTGCGAGAGTACTCTTCCGTTTTCGTGGTGATGCTCTCTTCGAGGGAGACTCGGGCTCCGGCTGAACGTTTTCTTCAGGGTCGAAAATTTCAGAGGGTTCAATATTTTCATTGTTGACAGTCTTTCTAACTCTTCCGGAGGTTCGTGGGGTATTTGCAATAGAATTGGTCGTTTTCCGTCTCGATTGTGTTTGCCTTCGAGGGCTTTTTGGAGGCGCTGGAGTGAAGTCCTCCTCACTATCATCCTGGGCTTTCTGAGGACTCTGCATGAGCTCATCTTCACCATCCGACTCAACCACTACCTTGCGGCGTGTTGCTGTTCGTCTCGAGGGTCTGGTAGGCGATTCTGTCGACATTTCGGCGTCTGATCTGCTTTGTTTACATTGGCGTAAGTCTTCGAATGCCGTGTTGGTCGTGAATTTGAGGATTTTAATAACTGAATGCTCTCATATGTGGAGGAAATTTGCTAAGGCTCCTAAATTGACGCGTCAAAGCAATACGCAGGCTTACAATCGTTGCTGGTTGCGTTGTGGTTGTTGTCGTTGGCAAGGCTGATGTTTTGGCTGGTCAAAACAAAGCCTCAGGAAGCGAGGCTGCATTAGATTGTGGGGCCTCTTATGTCGACCATAACCCTGTTAATCAATTGTGCATCGAGCCACTCATCATGTTTGACTATAACAATTTTGATGATGTATTTGCTTTCAATCCGAGCTATAGCTATGACTCGTCTGAAGTAGAAACTATTGAGGCAAACCGGGGGGAGTTGGAAGGCCTCTTTGTGGACAAGGTCCTTCGGGCGCTAGATATCAAGAGGCGTAAGTTCTATTAATCTGGGCTTTGGTTCTCTTGCTGATCGGGTCTTTGCATAGCTGCCAGATTGTACCCTCCGAAAACAAATTCGGATCTTAGAGCTCTTCACCAAGCTATTACTGGTGGAAATGGTGTTGACTATATCAAACTTGGAGCCTTGTACTACCTTTTACTCGACTGCGATGCTCATACCCGAGGGCGCAAATACTCGGACGCATTTGAAGAGGTGTCTTTACTTTCCAAAGGACACCAGATTTGCATGAAGGGACTATGGTATATGGACCGCCTAGAGTTCGAGGTACGCGCTTTGATAATTTCGGATGCTCGCTTTCTCCTGAAGCTGATTTACTTGTTAGATGGCTGTCCAATATCTTACACATCCTTCGCTCATTCCCACATACCCTGACGAGGTACTTGAGGCATTGATTCGGAATGCAAAACATGATGACTACACATTGCCACTTGCCTACTATTACACTGTTCAACCTACTATTCAAGCTCCACGCGCCATCGAGAGCTTGTATTTTGCTATAGCTAAGACAAGTGTGACCGAGGCCTTCTACTTCTCTCGAGTCCAGGCAGATGTTGCGCGCCAAAAAATGTTCGAGATGCTAATATCACTTGTCCTACAAAGTTCTCCTGGTGAGAAGACGGCAACTCGGGGGGTTGAACTTGTGAATCTTCCTCTAGATCGAGAAGAGGAGGATTGGTTTGAATCCTTCCTGAGCAAAGGCGAAGGTCGAGGGTTGAAGAGAGCCAAAGACACCTTGATGATGCGGCGGATAGGCACTGGAAAATTCTCTGAGGCTTTATCACTTGATTTTGATAGTGGCAAGACCAGTGGTGGACTAAGCTGGGCTATGATACAGGACGCATTGCAGGAAGGACTAGGTCCACGTGGTAGTGCATAGATGGAGTTCTTAGAGTTTGGCCTTTTGAAATAGAACATTAAGGGATGGCATAGCATTGGGCGTTAAAATTACCTTGTATACACAAGTTATAGGGACCGCATAACGTCTTAACATAGGGGTTGGGCCTGAATTCTAGCAATTTGACCATGAAAATTACAACATCGGTGATTGTGCAGGAGACCAAGACTTGGTTGTTCCCTCGAATTTTGCTCTGTTGCCTATTGGACATATGTATGTCGTAGTGCGTCACGCCGTTGGAAGTTTTTAAACCTAAAACGCGCCCCTCGCCTGCCACGCAGAAGAGCCACTCGGGAATGCGTTCTATTTCTCTACTATTACACAGAGAGTGAATTTGACAGTTTTTGCGATTGACGAGTTCAAAGGTTAATTCAGTCGGCGCTGTCGAGCTATGATCTGCAACAATGCAGCTTGCCGGAAACCATAGCACTTGGCAGAGAAACTGGGACAGAGGTGTGAGGTCAGATGGCTCCAGCTCCAGTGTGCAAATATTTCCTAAAGGGAGAGTGCAGATATGGAGGTGAGTACCACCCCAGTAAAGTCTTACAGCCTGTCGCGGGGGCCAGTGGATGAATTGTATTAATTTGTATCTAAGACCGCTGCAAGTTTGACCACCCTCGAGATCTCCCGCATAACGACAACCGCTTTGCTGTTTTTCAATCACCTGAGACCTCTTCACGAGACAGCTATGGGCGAGGAAATAACGATAGTAAGCAACCTGACTGACTTAAAGGGCTATTTTCCCAAATGGCACTCGCTGATTCGGGATTACAGATAGATCAACGCCATCACAGACTCCCGCGTTTTCGTTGAACAGAGACGTTATCGTTGCAGACCTGTCCACGGAACGTCCTCAATGGATACTCTCGGCTTATGGACCTGGCTCCAAAGCTCCCGCTCAGCTTTTCGGCGGGCCTATGCGGGAGCAGAGCTTCGAAGAAATGCGCCTACATCACTATAATGGAGTCAGGTCTGGTAATCCAGAGCTGGCGGTAAGCGCCTTGCTACAAAACCATATGTCCATATATTGACGGATTTCTAGATCCAGCAAGCCAATGCGCTGGTGCAAGAAGCAGAGTCACAGATGCGAAATGCTCTTAGTAACGTCGATGGTGCAATAGATTTCATACGCAGAGCAGAAAATGAGCATCCTAATCGCATTGATATCTGCGAGGCTTCTACAAAGGCCCCAAGCTCCACGGTTGCCTCCTCTGGTAATCATTTCGGAACAAATAGTATAGCACCTGCACAACCAGCGTCCAGCTTTGGCCAGCCGTCAGTTCTAGGAGCGAAGCCGAATCCCTTTGGCGCTCCTCAGCAGGCATTTGGGCAGCCTTCAGCATTAGGACAGAAGCCAAATCCTTTCGGTGCACCTTCAGGAGGGGCTGCCCTGAGTCAAGGAACTAGAAATGCGTCAGGATCATTTTCTGCCTTTGTCGCAAAAACGAATCCTTTTGGAACGTCCCCACAACCGGCCGTGGCTAATCCATTCGGACAAGCAAGTCAATCAATACAGGCAGCTCCGTTCGGTCAACGTACAGCGCCAAGAGAGAACCCTTTCGCACAGAGCGGTACTCTTCTGAATCCTTTTGGGCAGCCTACAAGCCAGGCTCAGCCCAGGCCCTTCGCTTCAACTGCGACATCCACATCTTTTAGTGTTCCCTCCTCACCTAGCCAACAAAGCCCTTTTAGGAGAGTTTCCCAGCCTACACAAGAGAACTCGACAGGGCTAGGAGTAAATCAAGCTCTTCCTTCCAATCCTTTCGGTCATCAACAACCTGTATCTCCCTTACCAAATCCGTTCGCTCAGCCGGCGTCCACATCGTTGCCAAATCCATTTGGTCAAAGACCATCTTCTTCTAGTAGCGCTAACCCCTTCGCTCCTTCTAATCAACCATCACAGCCAAACGCGAACGGCGCGGCAAACAAAGGCCCTTACGGACCCAACGCCCAATATCAGCACCCACCTTTACAGAGTTATGTCTCAAGGGATGGCAATCAGAGACTGAAAATGTTCAAAGGAAAACCTGTTGTATATAAAGATAACGAACCTGGAATCCAAAATCGAGATGGGACTTGGGAGAAGATTTGGTTCCCAGATGGGCCTCCTGCATATTATGACGCGACAGAATTGGACAATGATGCTTACACGGAGGACATAAAGCAGGCTTATTTGCACGTAAGAGAGACGGGCTCTTTTAAGGATGGTGTCATGCCTTTTCTGCCTCCGAAGAGAGAGTGGTGTTTGTGGGATTTCTAATAAAACAAAGTCAAAGTGGCCAGGCGTTCACGGTTAAAAGAAGGGAAACGTTATAACACGAGATGGGTGGGGGCGGTTTTGTCACAGCATGTTGAAGGTGCTTGAGATCAGTAAATTGGCATTTTGATCTAACTTGTTCCGCTTCACTATGCTTCCTGTTCTCCGAGCAAGTATCGCCGCTGAGGTCTCTTCACGGATTGCCACATCTAGGCCGCAATCGTGACCTCGACCTCAACGCCAGCCTCAATGTTGATAATGATCTGTTTGACAACCTCGGTGGGAGCATTAAGACTTTAGACCGTTAGCATCACCGTTCGCACAGACGTTGTAACGGGAGATCAAACTGACTCTATCAAACGCTTGTGGATTCTCATCTCAAACGTATCCCAAGTCTTAGAACCTTCACCACAGGGTGTCTTTCGAGTGGTGATCTTGAGGGTTTTGGTCGGGAGACGGACGGGACCCTTGACGCGGAGGTCCTTGGACTTAGCACGGTCGATGAGCTCCTGGCATACCTTCTCAAGAGAGGTGACCTTTCGGCTAGTGAGAGTGATACGGATCTTATGAGTTTTCTATAGTCATAACTCGTTAGCTATAGTAACAAGGCCAAAATCGAATAATAGGAACACTGACAGGGCCCTCGCCGAAATCTTTCTCAGGTTTTTGGTAAGACATGGTGATCCTTCACGACTCGAACTGTAAGTTACGGCAAAGTGATGAAGGTGATCGTTGAAATTGTCGATGAGGAAGTAAAAGGTCTAATTTCACGATTCGCGTTAGTGGGGGAAAGTCGAATTCTTGGCATTAGGGTTAGCGTAAGATCTCCGCTTAGTCCACTCTCAGTCTAGCGCAATATCAAATTGATTCACTGTGATTGGGAGGGGCCTAGGCATGCCACGGACCCAAGATATTTATGGATTACAACACAAGAAGCCCGACCAGAAGCATTTGAAGGGAACGCTTCGGATTCCTTGTAGTTACTGCCTTCCAAAAGTGAGGATATGGCCTCACATACCGTTATGTCTCTCCCACCGATGGCCCCATTCCCTAAGGCAGCATGGAGAGCACGTATTGTTCCCGAGGAATGGGCAGCCTGCCTCGATGCTTGGATCTTGCTGGCGGAAGCTCATCTCTCCTTTTCAGCTGCAGATTTCAAGCGCATATTAGCCAAGGACGACTCCATCTCGGCCTTCCTACTTTCGTACATGTCGGAGGCTGCGCTGTCACCTGATATTGCGTCCTTCGGAGATCCCCCGAGATGGAAAAAGCTATGGAAACAGTGCTTTTTACTTGCTAATCGTCTATTTCATGTCGAACAGCCTCCTGGAAATATTATCAGGTGGGAGTTCCTATCAGACTTCTGCAAAGTATACGGCAAGGCACGTTCTATGAAGGCGATTTCAAGTCTTTGGATTGGATCCCGGGTTGTTTTGGAGAGAGTTTTTTCGGCTCTGAAGACTTCTCTGGTCGAGAATTTAGAGAGTGGGATTAAAGGGAGCCCAAGCGAGCTGGAACAAAAGTTGAAGCGTCTAAATCACCTTTTGCACTGTTCTCCGGAGACTGCAACATTTTTCATGAACGGGTCAGACTTCTTGGATGGTTTGGTTTCTTGCTACAAGCTCATGAATCCCTCTTTACGCAAAGCCATTATCTCTACAGCATATCTTTCGCTCCTTGGTCTTACAGAAGAACCAAGTCCGAGATTCTCTCTCCTTACTGATCAATTATACTCCTTAAAGGCTGCAGCAGATTCACACAAAGCTGGGCCTACGAGTGTCAACGACTCTCTTGTTGCTGAGCTGGTTACAGTGACTCCAATTCTAAAACAGATACAACAACGCATAGATAGCAATGAGACTAGCTCAAGTATAGCAAAGTCCACTATTTCTTCTCTAGAAGGATTTCGGAAGGCGGGAGGAGGGAGACCCAAGAGGCTAGTCAAAAGAAAGATTGACAAAGGTAAAGGGCCCGCCCCCATACAGGACGACTATGGTCACGGCAGTAGTGATGAGATTCACATTCATCGTATGAGCCTGATTACGCAGGTCCAAGACCTCTTTCCGGACCTTGGATCTCGATTCGTTATGAAGCTGCTTGACGAATATGATGAAGACGTTGAACAAGTAATTTCTCATTTACTCGAAGATTCTCTTCCAACTCACCTTCGTGACGCTGATCATGGTGAAGCGTTGTAAGATACACAGGCTTTCACTGGATTTATCTCATTTCTAACTTCGCTTCAGGAGTCAAGGGAACGAGATCTTGGACGAAAAGCCGCCAAATCTTGCGCCTCGGCCAACACCTCCTTTACTTCCGACAAGGCGCAACATTTTTGACGATGATGAATTCGATCAACTTGCCATTGACACATCTCGCCTGCATTTTGGAAGACGAAATCCCGACAAGACTGCAGACGACATACTAAAGGACCGCTCAACAGCGCCAAGAAAGGCCGCCATTCTCTCCGCTCTGGCAACTTTTGATTCCGATGATGATGAACGTGATGACACATACGACATCGAAGATGTTGGTGGCACAGTTGACTCGGCGACTCCTGGTAACAATCCCGAAGAAGCAAGCGCTGACACTAGCGATACCAATGAAGAGGCACTTTTCAGAGCATTCAAGACGACCCCTAGTGTCTTTGATCGAGATGCAGCCACGAGAAGAAGCAAGCCCAGAATAACCTTGAAAGAAGAAACCGGCATAACGGATGAGGCCATCGAAGGATGGGCGCTGATGCTCTCACGTGATCCACGACGGATGAGAAGACTCGAAGAAAAATTCTCAAGTTTCTCGGGCGCACAAAAGGAATTAGCATCGACCGCTTGGAAAGCAGATCTCGGAGGCTCAGGTACCGAGGAGTCCGATGGTAGTGGGAGAGCCGGCCGAGGAGCAATTGTAGGCCCCAGAGGCCGAGGTGGTCGCAGGCGAGGTGGAACAGGCAGGGTTGGCACTGTTATAGGTCCTACCGGAGAAAAGGAAACAGAGATAGCCAGACAGAGAAAGGAGGCCAATAAAGGATCGAGGGCGAATCATAATCGCAGAGATCAAAGGGCGAGAAAGATGGCCAGAGGTGGCTTTCCACCCTAGTTGTCATGAGATCTCAGATCTACTCCAAACTCCAAGATCTAATGCATGTTGAACGATAGAACCATATCTAATATTATCAACTTATCCTCCAGAACTTGCGGGGTAGTTTCATATGAATTGGATGAAACATGTCAAAGTTCGTCTGTTGCGTAAGATTCTCCCCTTCATAGTCACCGTGATATGCTTCTGTGTGGGGGTCTAATTTGGAAGATCTGTGCTGGATGAGTTTCCAGTCGGCATCGATACCTTATTTTTTTTTTTATCAGTCCGGCATTTCTTGCTATCAATTATTTATTGTTGTCAATGACTTTCTCGCTATCGATATCCTTCCTGCCATTAGCCAAGATTTTCCATCTCCTTCATAGTTGATTCACTCTGAGAAAGGGCAGGTCACGTTTGATATGACTTTCTTCTGAGAAACTTTTATTCAAAGTATGGAGTGTGGGTTTTCTCGACTTCTTGGACGTTGTCTTCCATTTCATATATTTCCGTGCTTACAAGGCGTTCTTCTTCAAAACACGACGCGCGCTATCAAGAAGTGGGAGGCCCAACTGTCTTGCCCTCTTAATCAACATCAACGCGTCTTCTATTTCCGGGCACTATCCTTGATATTCTTCCTTGGGGATAACTTAAACCCCTCTTGCTCGGTCACTATCATAAGAAAGGCACATCCACAATGGGGTTTCATGGCTATGGGCATACCAGTTGTATAATTGGAGAATGCTCCATAGCTGACTGCCCTGAGGGCCCACAGACACACTATCACGGCCCTGACTCGACCCCTTGCAGTCATGGTTGCCATTATCTTCATCAGAACCGCACTGCTGTCCCACGCCACCGCAATGACGGACCAGTCGATCTCAGCCAGTACTGTACGCCCACAGGTCGAGGGACTTGGTCCATTGGTGGACAGCGAAGAGTCACACAAGCAGCACTTCATCTGCACGTGCAATCCAGCTCGAGTCGGCATACACCCGAAGATCAGGCGGCCTTGGTACCGGCATTCAGTTCTACAACACAAGCTCGTTCTACTTTTGGAGGGGACAACGGCCCAGTCGAACAGGCGCGATTTTGCCAGTCGACTCCAAATGTAGATATCCCCAAAGTCGCGTCAGAGAGCGAGGATGCTAAAGATGACAGAGGCAGCATCGATAATGAGAGGGCTGAACCGGAGAAGAAGGCTGCTGCACTGCTTAATGTTGTCAGAGCAACGGCTTCTCCACTTCCAGTTTGTCAAGAGTATTCCCATGTTTGTGCCGACACACCCAGAATTCTGGGTATCGAAAATGCTTCAGTATGCTCACCACCAGTTGTACCATCACGGCGAGCAAATGGCGATGGTGAGGGCATGCATGGATTCGATGCGACTGGCGACACAGGACGCAATATAGGTCCACACAGGCCGGCGATCAATAACATATCTAGCTCAGAGAGTGGCTCAACGGCTTTTCTTGAGGATCGAGGCAGTGGATTGAGTTATGAAGGATCGCTTAGTACTTTAAATTCTTTTTGCGAGAGTGATAATGAGATTTACGAACATAGAAAGGGCGCGGTTTGAAGGAAGATTTCTGGAGTTTGTGTCCGTATAGGAGGTTCGAGTCCGCATTAGAGGTTTGGTCTTCCATTTAAGCATGGGGTTTCAATAGAGTTTGGGTCTTGATTTAAGCATTGGGAGGTTATAAGAGCATGGTGTCTTTATGAGGGTTCAAGTCTGGCCTGCACACTTATTATAAGAATATTCACCAATGGCCACTAGAGCCTTGAGAGCTATGCCTACAGGAATCAAAATATATTCCTCAATCTGGGACCAACCGTTTGCAATGCTTCAATTGCTTACATACATGAAGTCGGAAAAGTTTCCTACTCATTAATCATTGCGATCAGCTTCTTGAGGACCTTGCAGTAGGGCAGCAAGTGCCTAAGAGCCCATAACCTTCTCCTTCACATTGTCCACCACGGTTTTCTCCTTGAAGGTCATCCCTCCACCCCAACTGTGCTCACTATTCGCACCTCCCATAGTGACCTTACCCTCCTTGACTCCCGTCTCAAACGCACAGCTTCCCATATCCATCTTCGTCGCCTTGCCGGTGGGCGAGATATCAAAATCGAAGATGTCCATTGGTAGACCGAGGGTGGTGCAGGCGTTAGGGATGTCGACAATGCCGGCGACATGGCCTTGGATAGGGGCGCAGGAGAGGAGTAAGTAGACTTGGTAGTCAGAATAGCCGAAGCGGCGGAGGTATTCGATGCAGCCTGTTTGGGTATGTTGGGTCAGCGTTGCATTAAGAAATCATCCTCAGGAAGTAGGGTGTGGGATTTCAGACAGGCTCATAAGAGTACTTACGTAGTGTGGTCTGACGGTATGCAACTGTGACATCCATGTAGTGTTGCTTGCCGTGCTGATCGACGGAGAAGCCTTCGAAGGTGAGGTATCGGCCGGGCCCATAGTGTGGCTCAACGGGTCCTGGAAGGTATAGAGGTGATTTCATACCCAAATCTGCCACGCCATTCTTCATGACTTTGAAATTGATAGTAATGACCCCAGCCATTTCAATGGCACCACAGAAAGATATCTCGCCATCGCCCTCTAGTGTTAATCAGTAACAAATTCCAACTATATCATATATATATATCAAAACTTACGAGAGAAATGCAAGTCTCCACAACTGAACTTTGCGCCTTTCACGTGGACCGGAAGGAAAACCTTGCTGCCTCGGCTCAAGTTCTTAATATCACAATTACCACCTTGACCCCCCCTTATTAGCAGCCATAGTTATCATCAAGCAAAAGAAAGGATGAAATACCGTGCTCAGGACGTCCAGGGATGGTGCGTGCCCCTTCTTTGCCAACTTTTTCTTTGATTTCCTCTGTAGCACTTCCAGCGTGAACATTCTGAGGCTCGGGAGGTTGTGCAACAATACGATCGAGTTTATTTGCAGCAATTAGCTCCGCTTCGCGTTTGTTCCACGTTGCAAGAACTTCAGCGGACGGCGCGCATCCTAGAATACCAGGATGGATCAGGCCGGCAAACTTGACGTGTGGGATATGTCTGTTGGGTGTTAATGGCCTAACAGTTTATTCGTAAAGTCGCAGGAACACGGGCTCACCTTGATGTACATGAGATGCCTAACAGAAACAATGTTAGAAAAAGGACCAAAGCAAGCCTCAACTAATTGATATATTAGAACTTGCCTTCAAAGTCCCATATAGCCTTAGCAGCGCTTGGATAGATTTCATCCAAGAAACCGCCGCCGTTGCTCCTGTCAAAAACTCCAGTGAAACCCCACGGCTGATCTTGAAATGGCTGTACGTCCATTATCTCGACAAGCAAAACATCTCCAGGCTCTGCGCCTTCAATCTCAAAGGGGCCGGAAAGATAATGAATCTATTGCCAAATATAGGTTGGCATAACACGTTTGAACGTATTAGTGTAAGCGGAGGAGTACCTTCGTTAGATCAACATTCCTCATGTCATCTGCACTGTCGTTGTTTCCAATTTGGCCACCAGTCCAGTCT
>Ga0335072_10007715_pt1 | contig 15661 bp, 13 predicted proteins | sample Lox_Sample_21_FD_206725 | JGI IMG/M metagenome (GOLD analysis project Ga0335072, IMG submission 206725) | Soil microbial communities from Loxahatchee National Wildlife Refuge, Florida, United States - Lox_Sample_2.1 | ecosystem: Environmental > Terrestrial > Soil > Wetlands | place: USA... | reverse complement strand
AAGAATATCAACATAGAGGCTGGAACAAATGGTACAACACATGCACAAAGCAATGTAGCAACAAGTTCTTTTCATGGATAATTTGATCTTTCGACAGGCCCCTTCCTGGTAGTAGTCCTATTCCTACCGGCACTATCCTCCCTGCCAAAAAAGATATAGGATTCGTAGGCGGGTAGGTTTCCGTGACAAAAGTAGGATTGAGCTTGAATGAATATGAATTGGCATGCGTTTGTAACAAGACTCTCACAAAAGATCATAACTTAACGCGGAAGACTAAAATGTGAGGCCTTCTATTCTATGGGTATTTCATTTATTTCTTCTCGGCCTCTTTCGCTGCCAATGCTGCGGCTTTCTTCTCCTCTGCATCAGAGTTTATCTTCTGATAATGTGCCACTACCTTATCCAGATTAATTCCTCCCTGACCAGCCGGTACATTGTATGGCGAGCCCATATTGAATACCCTGAAGGAAAGGTTAGCCGTGTTCCAAGAATAGTTACTGAATGTGCTTACTCAGGGAACTTCAGGTCTATGTGCGATGTGCCTTTTGAGTTATGAAACAAATTGCGATCGAGAGCTGCTTGCTCAATCATAGCTGTGTGCAGAGTATTCCTGGCCGCCCACTTGTCCTTGTAGTACGAGTAGCTGTCCATGATCTTCGAGAGCGCGGGTTTTGTGCCATCTTCTGATGGCTGCGATAGATGATATATGCCGTAACTTGCGGGGATGAGGGCGAGGACGATGTACAATTGAAGCTAGAATACCATCAGCAGCTGTATTGAATGATACTAGATTGACACTTACGCCTAATGATTCATCCTTGGGGCCCGCATGCTCATGGCCGTGCTCGGTACTTTTGTGCTTCACCTCCTCGCCTTCCTTGCCATGATGACCAGTCGAATATCGGCACAGTGCGCGGTGAACCCCAGGCCTCGCTGCGCATCGCAGTGTCTTCTGCCTGATAGCGAACATGTTGGTGAGGGGCCAATTGATCCTCAATCCGTCACAGGCAAGCTCGCGTCGAGGTCCAAGTTTGGCGCAGGGTCGTTGTTGCGGGCCAAATAGCTTAGTCAGGCTTAGCCTCACACGAATGACGAATAAGATGCTGCCAAATGACTTCGCCGCTCAGGACATGTTGAGCTTCAAAAAACTTAGACCTGCCACTTGTCCTCAAAATGGCAGCTGCTATACAAAACCAGGACTACGATTACTTTGAAGTGGATGACGACGATTCTGAGTCTCTGGCCTCTGCCGAAAGCGAAGACATCGAATACCCTGTGGAGCGCATCATCGCCGAATTTGTCGGCAAGAACGGTCACGTTTGGTTCCTTGTAAAGTGGCTTCATTGTCCTCTAGTTCGCTCAAGCTGGGAGTGTGGAGCTATTTTCTTTGATATACCTTGGGTTCTTGACGAGTGGAAAGTCGAAAAGCAAAGACAGGCTGAAGGGAAATCGCAACCTCTGGATATTGCAGCTTTCAACAAGGCTGTTCTGGATGTAGAGGTGGCCGAGAGACAGCGCAGAAGACTAAAAAGCTTTAAAAAGCAAGCCCAAAGCATTCTCAAAGCGGTCATTGAAAGCTAAACTTTCTGTGGAGCTTCTTTGGTATCCAACGGTTAACTTCTATCCCGGATTTTAAAGGCCTGGGAGGGCTTTATCACCATTTTCCTGAGACATCATGTTGAGACATGTCAGCGGCTACCTACTTGGTGTGACTTGCCTTGGCATGGCCATTGCCACCAAACTGGCGGCTCCATCACCATCAGCTCATACTGATCTTATATGTCCAACGGACAATCCTACGGACTGCTTTCCTCGCATTTTTCAGCCTACGGAGGAATTCCAAATCGTACGGGAAGGTCAAGATCTCCCTCCTGGACTCCATGTTCGCATGAATGTTTGGACGGGGGAAAAAGAGGCGAGGCTCGATATTCCAATGGATGGTGATGTTCAACTAGAAGGCTTACCGACTGAACAATCTGTTATAGTCGTTGATCAGCCAGAGGACGGCAGTGTGGACGATGAGCCAGCTCTACGAGATCGAGTACCTCAAAAACCACCAGCATATGATGCTGCTGGAAAGATATCGCCACCACGAGATCCTGATGGTAGTGGCGGAGATTTGGAGAGCTTTTGGAACGCTATTCGCGTTCTTGAAGGAGGCCCTGTAAGCGATGAGGACATTGAATTGGCCCTTACAGACCTCATGGATTTAGCTCATGATATTTATTATGGAGTCGAGCTTGCTAAACGAGTGGATGTTCTTCAGAGCTTGGTAAATCTTATGTCATCTAGCTCCCGCTCCCCACAACAGCGTCACCAAGCGGCCTCAGTTCTTGGCGGCTCGGTGCAGAACAACCCGACAGCCTTGAAAGAAGCTCGAAAAGCATGGGAATCATTTACGTACCCCAAATCCGGCCAACTGTACAAAGACAAAAGAGTCTGCGAGCCGGAAAATCTTATTAACCAATTCCACCAATCTCTCCAACAAGAGACCGATCCAGCTGTCACCAGAGCGAAGATATTAGCACTGGCCGGTCTAACCAAAGACCCCGACATGCGCGACTGCTTTGTGGTCAACTTAGGCTTGGGTGATCTCCTCTCGATATTCTTAAAGGAAGGCGGCCAATGGGATAGTACGCGTGTCAAGATTGCCCAATTTATCATGGACACATTCCTAGATGAAGACATGGGTGCACAACTCGGCATCTGGCCGAGAAGGCAAGCCATGGACAGCGATATTTGCCGGGATCCAGTACTAGGTAACAACCAAGACTGCTGGGAATATCATCTGGAGAAGATGCAGCGGGAACAGGGAAGCGGGACGGGCGAGTGGCTGTCAGAGTTCTTGCGGCTGTTGAGGAGTAGTATGGATGCTTTGCCGGGCGCTAGGCGACATATGGTGGATAGAGAATTGTAAAGGATTCTATTTAGAGAATAATGTCAATCAAATGATCATATCTTAACGGTGAAGCCTCTGGAACGACCGTCACAAAGGCAGCAATGCGAACAATTATAATTGCGCTTCTTCACGGCACAGCAAACCGCAGATAGGCGCTACAGAAGTTCCATCAGGATCCAGAGCGGGTGCGTGAGTTATCAGAGCCTACCCTGCTTCTTTAGGGTCATAGAGGCATTCTTAGCAAACCTTAGCCTTAATGTACTCAGCCTCCGCGATGCACACTCGCACGCTGATCGCCGTGACGGCATATTTTACGCAAAGCTTTCTCTATTAGCTCTGTAGCCTTTAATCTTGAAAAGTTTTGCTGTCGACTATTTACTTCTTACCGTAGCATTGCATTTCTTGTCGTCCTACTTGAACCCGTGGCTAGTTATTGGCTGTGTCGATTGTGTACGACATGCGTACTTTGGCTTGGAGTTTGACTTGCGGCTAATATAAAAGAGAGAGTAGTGATATGGAGGGGTCTTGGACCAGGTAGATGCTAGATAGTCGCATACATATGAGTTCGGTCTATAGGCAGGCAAGATCATGAGGTTACTTCCTGCCAGACGCACATAACATGGAGAAAGGCCAGGCAGATCAGGTCTTTGATTCTAAACGAACAAGAGTATTTGGAACAACAAACGGGTATCTCCCTTCGCTCAAAATATTCCTTCACTCACAAGAGTCTCTTCTTTCGCTCTTGGCAACCTAAATGCTCCATTGTGACCATTTCCCGCACAGTCGACCGTGTCGATAACCTGGCTCATGAGCTCGATATCCGCTAGCTTCTCAAGCTGCCGAAAATACTTGCCAGCGATGACTCGCCCGGCCCCATCTTGGATACCAAGCTTTAGCATTGCAAGACAATCCCTGTTCTGGAGGTCGTTGGCATGGCGCTCAACGTCGGCCAGATCCGTGTAAACTCCTTCAAGCAACTTCGATGACGATCCGTGGCTACGTGGAGCGTAGTGGGCAACGAGAAGCAGCACCGCGCACGCACACGGGAAGAGTTCGACCTCAACAGCCTGCGAAGAAGGAATGGCACGCAGCCTATGCAGTGAATACTTCGGGCCGGCTAAGATTTGAGAAATCAAGGTCGCAACACCCCGCAGGGTTGCGACGCGGATCGGATTCCACGGTTCAGGAAACTCGAATGGCTGAATGTGAAACACCGTTGTGAGTAGGAGAACCAGACCGGCTTCAATTTCGTCCGCCGTAACGTAATTTTCGGCCAAGGGACGTATAACATTTGGATATGGTACAGCGGCAATGATTGCACCCCAATGCACCTCTTTCAACAAGTTGAAAGCAACCTGGAGACCTGCATGTGTCACTTCGGGAGTCTCTTCTGCATTTGCCCTGCTGACGATGCCACTAATCACCTCATAATCCTGAGCAATTTCGTGGGTATTGGCGTGGCTTGCATTGAGAGCTTCTTTTTCGAGCTCTTTATAACTGCTAAACATCCATAGCTCATTCGCCTTACGACATGAATTGTTAAGAAAAGTAGCGTAGACATCCCAGTCTCCAACACATTTTGAGCAAACACACGTGAAAAAGTAGCGTTCTTTCATTTGATTTTGTCTTGTTTCAAGTGGCTGGTTTGGGTCTGCCGTTATTAGCATATATGCGAGTGCTGGCTAGCCAAAATGGTGAAAAGTGACAAAACTTAGAAAAGCCAACCCTGTTGTCTCTTCTCAACATCAATCTTTGAGGTAAGATGGCTTGTGCTAGTTCTGATAAAGGTTGAGGAGCTTGAATCCATGGATGAAGTGGGAAAAAGGGGAAAAGATAAGTTGGGATTACAATCACTGAGAAAATGAGTACTAACCTACGTAGTAGATTGTGATCTCCTCTCCTTTTGGGATAGGCTTGAGTGCTTTGAATGAAACACGTCTACCATCAAATGAGATCAGAGCATTGGCGACACAAGAATGGTTGGCCGTGGCGAAAATGGGTTCAAAACACAATCCTACTGGTGTGTCATCTGGCCGAGCAGCGTCAAACGCATTTATTTTGAACTAAGGTACCAGTTAACAAATCCTCGCTCTCGAGAAATATGGAGCTCCCAAGCTTACTGCGCATAGGATAGAAGTGGCAACGTCCATCATGTTCATTGGCAAGCCAATGTACTTTAGCGCTGCTAATGCTTGGAGTTTGATGTCCTGCCATGTCTCTTCTTTCGCCATGAAATCCTCCTTGTGTGTCTGTAAATGGGTCCAGCCAGGATCAGGATCAATTCCGGATGAGTGTCGGAGCAAAGCCTGTATTAATCCTCGAACGGGCGTTGGGAGAATTGGATGACCCTCATCTTTACACTTTCGAAACACTTTGCATTCCAGTTTGTGCAGGTCTTTCCAAGAGTTTTTCTGACAATTTTTGGAACAATATCTGACTATTTTGCAGCCGGTACAAGTTTTCAAGTTTCTTTCCTCCAAGAGACATTCGTAACACACTGTTGGTATGATACTGTTACGGGGAATCAACACATATGGATCCTTGACTCGAATAATGACGTCCCCGGCCTCAAGATCCTCTGTGGCAAAGAGAGCGTTGCCAGCATTGTTGGAAATGAATCGGGTTTCGGTTTTGTTGACTTCAATAGTCATTGGATTGGAAGATGCGACCTATGCGTTTTTGGAGAGCATGCACGTGAAATTCGATATCGCCATTGCTGAGTAATGAGTAATGGTTATGCGATTGGCGTTGTTTCAAGCGTGGCGTTATTGCCTTATTTACAAGGTCATAATAGTCATGATCTCTTTAAAGGGCACGAGGGATTACCTCTGGAAAGTCCGAGAGGAGAGACATTAAGATCCCACACTGTCTCATATAGCACAAATTAGTAACAGCTAATTCATTTATTTTCGGGGAGCCAATATTTTCCCACATGAACTCTCAGATCTTGGCTGGACTCGTAACACGAGGAGTGTAAAGACCATCTCGTCAAGCCGATAATGCTCGATATCAGTCCAATAGCACGTTTGAAGCCTGGAGAATCTTGAGCAGCTCATGATAAATGGTCAATCTGCTATGGCTTAGATGTTTCTTTCCGCATGGATAACGTGCATCCTTAACATACATTTAGCACTACCTCGGTATCATCACAGCCGTGAATCTCGGCTGGGTTTTGTAGGGGACTGTACTGTATTCGAGTGCACTTGCAAGACGAGAACGTAGCTACCAATAATCTGATCTTATGGTGAAGCTAAATGCGAATTATCAAAGGACGATCAGATTCAATGTTAACAAACCGGACTTTACATTGGCACAGGATTAGTCGATTTCTAGCTGCACCATTCCTGCACCCAAAACAACTAAAAAGTAGGAAATGCGTTGCCTATGGAGGTGGCACTGAACAGACTGGTCAAGATCTCATAGCAAGGCTTGCTAAACGCCATTTGCACTGAAACAAAGACGTATAGTAGACGTATGATTTGACAAAAGAACCCAAGCATCACGTATTACTCTTAGCGACGTATCAAGAGTCCTTAACCCTTGTAAACATACCACAATCCTCATTCAGGAAAGATTCATAATTTGATATAACGATATGCCATGGGTAGAATTTCTTGAAAGAGACTTGTGATCAAGATTAGAAAAATAAATAATTTAATTGTAAACTAAGTGGCTATGAGAAAATTCACTTACAGAAGGAACTTTGAAAGGATATTTGGCTCAGAAAGACCTAGAAAGCTGAGTAGCATCAAGATATGCTTCTAGCTTGGGATGAATGTTGACTACCGTTCGCTTCCAGCTGCCTTGTAGAAAGTTGGTCCCGGGTACGCAAGTACTGGTGGCTCACTGAGACCATTGCGTGGTCGTCCCCGTAAGCAGGCGGGGCTTATCCAGTATCTTTTCCGGCTGAATGGAGTCAAGATGGAGGGGTCTCATGGCCGAAGAAGTTATTTATTCGGGAGAATTGGACGTGGCGTGACTCCAAGAATAGGGAACAAGGTTCGAGGCAAGAGCAAGCTGCGCGGCCGACGAACTTTATTTACATCAAAAGATTTGTTGAATCTCCAAATCTCCAAATCAGATTAATGGGATTAACAATAGTGAAGCGTAGACAAAGCCAGATTGAATGTCATCGCTATGGTTCTAAAATCAAGGTTCCTTCGGCGTCTCCTGAGCGACCTGAGGAAAGTCAAGCTTTGTGGCTGGCTGCTACTATTTTAAGTTGTGAAATATTTTGCTTTTTGCCTTCAGAACTAAAAGATGCAAGAAGTAAGCATCTAAACTTAATACAGTAATGGTCTCGTCACTATTTTAACCTTTCAGGTTGACAGGTGCTGACGACGGGACTAGCGGCAGCTCCGTTCATGCACGCAAAGGGTTCGCGCTCGTATACGGTAATCAAACAACCCCCCGGTCACTCACGCTATCCCGCAATTTCATATACGAAGGACTTTCTTCCCTTCCAACCCACAAGACTCATTGCATCCATCCATCAGCTTCTTTCTGTTCTCTCTTGTATTCCTCTACTTTCATCTACAGACCATCCATAAGTCTGCCAAAATTAACAGTCATTCTCTCTGTAAGTCACTTTTCCTTGAATTGCATCTGCAACACGGTATCGAACAGGACAGCCTACAGAGCGCGTCATTTTTCTGCCACTTGCCACTTAATACCTCTATTACGCACAACTAATTGGTAATAAACTATTAGAATTCCATACACTTCGTTCTCAAAATGCAATTCACCAAACTTCTTTTCGCAGCTGCGGCTTTTGCAGTTGCCAGCGCTCAGACCGTTCAATTCACCAACAACAACTTCGCAGGCATAACGGTTGGAACTCCGTTCAACATTACATGGTCCGGTGCCACCTCAGACATTACTTTGAAGCTTAAAAACGGCCCTGCCAATGTTCAACAATTAGTTGAGACCATCGCCAGTAAGCTTTCAATACCTTCCTCCCTTGAGACATATTAAATGTTCTGCAGCCAACTTAACCGGAACATACTATGTCTGGACTCCTGGTCCAACTCTCGTGGACGGCATATATAACTTCGAAATTGATCATGATAATGACCCGCCCAACTACAGCATACAATTCACTATCAGCGGTGGACTTTCAAGCTCTTCATCCGCTTCGTCCACGGCTTCTACCTCCACGGCTTCTACCCTAGCGTCAGTTACGACTACTTCGACTACTACTGCTTCCAGTGCGTCCAATAGCTCGAGTGCCAGCAAGACGGCTAGCTCTACAACCAAGTCCAGTAAGTCGTGCTACACCGATGGAACTATGCAATCCACTAACGACAATTCAGGCTCATCAACCACTACTCCATCCACTGCCACGACCTCTGTACCCTCTTCTAACAACGCCGCTCAGTATGCATCACCGTTCGCCTTCGTCCTTATGTCCTTCGTTGCTATCGCTGCATTGAACTAGGCAAAAGCTCGGCCAGCTTCATCCTTATCTTCATGTACTCAAATTGGGACGGCAAAGGCTCTATCCTTTTGTTTAATTACGGCAGGAAAGCACGAGGAGGGAAAGCATCACACGGGGGCGTCATTACTGCATTTTCTTTTGTTCATAATAGGTGGCTTGCATGGCATTGATTCGAAAGGACGTCCGTGTATAGTCAGTTCCTGTAGAATTCATTAGTAATACAAGTGCACACCCTTTAACATTCTCCTTGGTCTCTTGGGGTGCCTTGACGTGAAAACGTCGCCCATGTGATAAGATTTCCGACAGGTTGATAATTGGCGTAAATGCTTCTTTTCCTAAAGAAATTGATGGAGATAGCGGCAACTCCTGGTTTATTTCCACCTTTTTGCATCAATGACGATTCCGGCATAAGACCGTTGCGTGGCAGGAGTCTTCAGCTACAATTTTTGCTTTTTTAATGGTGCTCATTAAGCTTTCGTCATGAAGGCGTTACCCCGGGGATTAACCCTGCCGCTGCTGCAGGTCCCACTTTTTAGTGCCGAAGGCTACGATTTACCTCGAATTCCTTTTATTTTACCGTCAGCCGTGAGAGAATGAAGATTATATTCAGAGGTCCTCGAATAATTCGAATGAATTAGCCAAATGTTCGATATTCATATGGCTTCATCTTGAAAGGTTTGCAGCATTGGCGCAGGCTGGATGGAGGTCAATTCCGCCTTTCCAAAGTTTCAACGGAGCTAAAGGATACAGTAGCTCGGGGCCGTGTTCAATCCCGATTGGAGCGCCACAGTAGTGCCATATTGGCGTGGTAACACTCAACCCTCTATTTACACCCATAAAATGCTCGATTTCCTCTCAACTCGCAAAAAGGTTCAGTAAGTTCTACTTTACACAACTGAAAACTGATAACTCAACTTGCAAAATATTGACATCCTCCATCCATCCATACACCTCTTCACGCAAGACAAGAATAACATCCCACAACTTATACTAGCAGACTGATACCTTGGTACGTATTACCTGCATCTCTAAGAGTCATAACCATTATAGGACCGGTCAACATGCATTTTTCTACCGCATTTTTCGTCAGCGCCTTCGCTGCAATAGCATCCGCCCAAAACATGTTCACCATGGCTACTATTCCCTCCTCCATCGCAGTCGGCTCCACATTCAACATCACCTGGCAACCCACAACCCAAGGCACGATATCGCTCCTCCTCGTCCAGGCCTCGACTCCCGGCTCGACTCTCGTACATGAAGTATCAGTCATAGCAGGTAAGCTATTCACCTTCAACCTGAACTTTTACACGCACACAAACGAATCTGACCCCTCAAACAGCAAATATCACCAACTCCGGCGCCTTCGCCTGGATCCCCTCAAGTCTTACCCCGAAGGGCAGCGGCTACGCTATCGAAATTGTCGATGATTCCAATCCTTACATCACGAACTACTCCGGACAATTCTCTATCGACTCCAACACTGTAGCCTCCTCGTCAGGTTCTTCGTCGGCTCCCTCGTCCACAGGGTCTGTCTCGGGCACCACTACGGGTGCAACTGCTTCATCTAGCTCCACCGGTTCTATGTCAAGCTCGAACGGGAGTGCGACTAGTTCCATGACGACAGCCTCGACGACGCTGTCGACTGTTACATCCTCAGGGACCAGCTCGGGGACGTTCGCCATTGGCACCCCGACTACTTCGGCGAAGGCTGGTGGTGCGGCGGTAGAGACTGCTAGGTCTGGATTAGGCTTGCTGGCTGCTGTTGGGGTTGCTATTCTGTTCTTGTGAGGGAGATGGGAAGAGTGTAATATATGGATTTGTTTTCACGACTGGGCCAAATTTGGATATCGGGAGATATGGGGAAAAACAGGGCAGTATTGCGTGGGTTTGAATACCTGTTTTAGAGTCATGAGATCTTATGAGGAGTCTTAAGGAAGCAATGAATTAGCGTCTGGTATAGGATTCGGGTTTGGGAAAATAATCAGTTTTTGGGAATACGAAGCTCTTTCTCAATCTCTTGCTTTTGATTTGTCCAATATTGTGCATCGGTGATTCTAATATCTGGTAGTATCATATCTTCCACAACTTCGCGCTTCTATTTGCCCGTTAAATCGGTATGAATAACACGCCAAAGTGCCTTTCTCAACGAGAAGCTGTAGCAAATAGTAGAAGCATCCAAGCCTCAGGCTCCCATAACGTTATACAAACTTTGATAATTTAAATAAGAGCTTTTTACCTAGCCCATCTAGACTAGGATTGCCTGGTGATAGTTGTCGTCACTTCTACCTCGCCAGATAATAGGTTTTTATGAAGACTCCTCGACGCCGGGGGTGACATCCCTATTCATACGATGGTTTTCCTTTCGCTGAGAAAGAAGAGTGAAGAGCCTTTAAGTTCGCTTTCTTTTTTTTGTTCTTTGATATTGTCATTCTCCAAATAAGGCCTATACAACAGTAGGATTCCTTTCCAACCAGCTGAAGGATTCACTATGTCTTTTAATTGTCTATTTTTGAATCATTTAGTAACTCAAGATTTGGTCTGAGAGCGACTCATTCTACTCGCGTATAGACAACACTAACTCAGAGTGGTTATTATTATTTTTCTGGTTGTCTCATCTCTTATGATGGATACCAAGGGGAACGGGGGGCACTTGTCCTCCGTGTTGTGACAGAAGCAACTCCCACGACTCTTTCCAACATCATGAATACCTCTTACGAGAGATAAGTACTCACTACTACTTCTCTGTCCAGCTTCCTCCTAATAGGAACAGTATACACACGCCGCCTGCAACACGCAATTCTCTGTTATGGGTTCAAGAGGGAACCTCTTACCACTCTGACGGCATTCGCTTCCTCCAAATTCCCCGTCTTCCCCAGGAAGTCCCTATCTGGGTTCGCTGGACACCCGCGACAAAGATCTGAGCAGCCCACAAGCTGATAGTTCTTTACACCAAAGTCTTCGAGTTTTCTAAAAATATTCACTTCGAGTCCTGAGGTTATCAGATCATTATTTCTAACTTTCGAACGCTAGTGAGAAAAGAAGTTTTTTGATGGACAGGGAAGAACAAACATATTAGGGAGATGTTGAAAGAGAGATACTTTTACAGAGGGCAAGTATAGACGGGATCAATCAAGATTCTGACGAATCTAAATCTACTCTAACTACTACTCATATTACTAAAAACACAAGCTAGCCTACTCTGACTTTGACTTCCCCAACTCACTTCGTTCGCATTCTTCCGCTGGCGCTCCACTTGGAGGGGCTGACACTGCCCCGAATCCCCTAAGGCTATAACTCTACTAAGGTGGAGAGAGATAAAAGTATCTCAGCACTGAGAAACTACTTCGTAACACAAAGGAATCCAAGAATTCGTTCCTTCAAACTAACTTCCGTAGCTCAATCACCAAGTAACTCTGTACAAGCACCCTTTCTGAAGTTTCCGAGTTCTCTGCACTCGACAACCTGTGGAAGCAATGAAGAATCTCCTCATCGCGCGGCAAACACTCTACCGTTCGTTAACTAGTTCTAGAGAAACGCCTTTTTAAACGCAACGGCTTACTTCGAGTATGTCGAAGGTTAGCATATAGATCTGCTCTTTCTCTCTGATGGTTTGCCTTAAGTAGACACTTTGCATATTCCTGAGCTTGGCACACACAATTCAGCCTGTACTCCGCCAGCACGGCAGGCTCATGCCTGCGCTTTTCCTTCCGCAGAAACTTCTCGAGTCCGTCTTGATAGAAGCGTTGCGCATGTAAACGTATTTCCGACATCGACTGCAGTAGTAATAAAAGATCATAATCCTGCGTTTTCTTGTAGAGACTAACTTTCTGATGCTTCGATTTTTGTCTCGAAGCGTCCTCATTCATCTTCCGAGAGGGGGTCGTAGTCCGCAGTGTGCCATTGCGCTTCGGGAAACCATGGGAACGTATTTTACTTATAATTCATATCGCTAGTGAGCAGTTTAAATATGGTATTTATGTACGAGTTCTCACTTGTTCAATCCCCTGAGACAATAGTTTCTTTGTCTGCTGAATCTGGTCTTTCGTCATGTGAACTGTGCTGCTCAGAACCTCTCTAGATGCAAAGCATGCAACCAGCATTCTTGTATTTGATTACGAACGGGCGGACGAGCTAAGCGTTGCGACGTTTGTAAGCTAGATGAGACCACCTGGGCAATCAGGATATCGAAAGGTGGAGACATCAAAGAGCAAGTCGGCTGTTGGCATGACGACTGTCGTGCTATATCTATGCAGGTGAGCTGCTGTCTGATAAAAGGAAATCTTAAGAAGTGCTAGAGATGTGAACGTGCTTTATCAGAATCTTGTGCTACTGCCTGGCGAACTGAAGCCGTAAATCCCTCCACCATCTTGCAAAAGACATTGTGGATTGAGATCCCGGTCGCGTATGGCGGAATAAAGCAACAGGCAAGTGAATTTAAAGGAAAGTGCTACAAGACCGCTTACGGGACTGACAGCCCACAATCAACTAACATAAAATGATTCCTCATTCATGTGTAACATAAAATTCACCCAAGATAATGATGCTCATGAACGAAAACAGTGAGGATGAATATGTCCAGCCACTTCTCGACGAGTTAGCGGCAATAGATTGACAAACTAAGGGTATATGCAACGCCGTATCTACCAGTACAAACACCTCGTTGTGCAGGATCATGTCGCCTCTATAACAAAGGTAGAGAATGTATGCTATGAACCATTCACGCCGTTAACGGCTATAGCCGTCGATTCCAAACGAGCAACAAGTTTCTTTACACTCGTCCACTCTTCATTCCTGGCACTGTCCTTGCCTCCAAGTGCGGGACCAACTTCAAAAATCGTCACAGCACCATCGATACCACCTGTTGCAAGGCGCTTGCCCTCCGGCTCATCCCACGCGACTCTGTTTAGGCTTTTAGACATCATACTTCGACCGTCCTTGCGAACACTTGGTTGAGTTTTGGCCAATGGGACTTCCATGTCGACGTTGAGATCCCATACCTCAACGTTACCAGCACCGTCCACCAACGAAAATATACCTGGTTTCATAGGTGACCAAGCAGCGTCATAAACCACATCTTCTCTCGTCAGGTCGAGGAGAGGAGCAACTGATTGTGCTTCTCCTGTAATGCCGGTTGTTGAGGTCGCAGCTGGTGCCCGAACCTTCCACAGCTTCACACTCCAGTCCAGGGAGCTTGAAAGGACCAAGTCTCCAAGATCAATGGGACCACGAGCGGGGTGGAAGTTTAGTGACATAACAGGCGCAGCATGGCCACGATAGCTCACTCTTTGGTCAACGCCAGCTTTTGCCCCAGCTCTGTCGTATCGGTGGCATGGAAATATCGTCCCCTCTTCGGAGCCTACCAGGAAGTACGTTGGATCAGTCTGCGGGAATACCATACAGGTTGGGCTAAGGTCTTCCGTCTTTGCTGGCAGCGGAGTTGTTAAAGTGAGAAGCTCTTGCGGTTGAGCAAGTATATCTACTGTCCAACCACAGACAACTCCATCCGTAGAGCAAGATATGATATTATTCGCGTTTTGAGTACCCACAATATCGACCGAATATACTGGGTGAGTATGACCAGAACCTGTTAAGGGCGTTTTCTGTACTGGTGCGGATTTCGCTCGAGTATCCCATAATAGAACTTGTCCACTGTAGGCACCACCAATAATCAGGTTCGGATGAAACGGGGAGAACTTTGCTGTTAACACATCCGACTGCGCGTGAAAAACAAACTCGGGCCGATCGTGAAGGTGTAGGTTCCATACTTGAACAAGTCCATCGGGATCATGTGGCGCCGATGGGTTTTTCGTGTAGGCTGCTAGAACAAGCTCGGGGAATTTAGGAGAGAAATTGATAGCACTTATCATTCTCTTCTTCGACCATCTCTCATCGTAAAATTGCACTACTTCTCGAACTCCGTACTCGTCATCTTCTTCCTGGACACCATGTATATTACTGAGCGCGTAGTCTGCCAGCACATCATATTCTTGGTCCAATGCCCTTTCAATAACTTTGCTTGACCTTTCCACAAAGTCCATGAAATCATTCGAAGAAGTCACAGCATTCAATTCCTCACTCGTCAATGCTCTTGCAGGGAAGTTCGTAGTTGAGGTGATCTGCGAGGTTGACCTTAAGGGACCGTCCGCAACAAGCTCTCTAGTAGCTTTCAGCTCCTCTTCAATCTCCCTTCGAAGATTTTGTCGAAGTTCCTCCTCCTTATCCCGTTCTCTTCGACTCAGTCTTTTATTTGCATTTGGCGTTGAAACAGGGGATGGGCCATTCTCGTTGTCCGACTCCGAGAGCGCTCGTGATCGACCTCGCTGAGGGGACCATTCTCCTGTTGTCTGCACGCCCTTGCTATACGAGAAGACCTCTTTGACAGGTGAAGGTGGAAACTCGTAAACGATGGATAAAGGGACAGTCGAGAGGGTCTGTGTGGAGATGGAGTGACTTTGCGTATGCTGATGCTGATGTTCAGGACCATTCGATGGGCTTGCTAGATCTGAATTCTCATTGCTCAATTCCCCCGCACTGAGTACGCTGTTTGGTCTGCTTCCTTTATGAGCAGGAGAACCAGACCCCCCCGGACCAGTCGATCCCGGCCTACTGCCCACCAAAGTCGAGATTAAGTTATCAAGCTCCCGTCGACTATCTGCTCGTCCCGGTGTAGGCGCAATGAGCTAGACTGTGTTAGCATTTTGACTGTTTACTTTATAGGTATCCCACTCCTACATCAGCTGCACTGCCAATGCTCTGTCTACTCGCAGAAACCTCCCTGGCTCGAAGCTCCCTCTGCCGCTTCAGCTCCGCGAGCTTTGCTTTCTTGGCTAGTATTTCATCTCGTCGTTGTTGCATGTTGCCAGTCAAGGACAAGCATGGCCTTGCGGGTAAGATGCTCTCCTCTTCGCACCAGCTCTTAATTTCTCAGGTTTCTGTAGGTAGATGGATCGACTCAAGGCATATGGGCTGTCATGGATACCTCACAGCCGTAAAGTAAACAAAAATCACTCGAAATCGCACGTTAATATCGTATATAAGGTACCTGACTACCGTGCTTAATGGTAACCGCGTTTAAGCACGCCGCGTTTCTATGAAAGTCATACGTCACGTGCTGTTCGAGAAACTTTCGGGAAGCACCGCAAGCTTGATCTAGATTTGCAGATTGTCATTCAAATAATTCAATCAATTGCGCACAACAAAATCGGCTGAGTCTCCCACTGCAATTACACCTCGGCGGCTTCTCTCCAACGTGCCGTGTGAACCATTGGCAGTCTTCCCACAGTTTTCGTCGAATTTGTGGCCCAAAGAGACCGCTATCATGGCCT
>Ga0335072_10007714_pt1 | contig 15661 bp, 15 predicted proteins | sample Lox_Sample_21_FD_206725 | JGI IMG/M metagenome (GOLD analysis project Ga0335072, IMG submission 206725) | Soil microbial communities from Loxahatchee National Wildlife Refuge, Florida, United States - Lox_Sample_2.1 | ecosystem: Environmental > Terrestrial > Soil > Wetlands | place: USA... | reverse complement strand
ATCGTGGTCGCGGGTCCGATCGCGCAGATGACGCACGAGGACTGGCGCTGGGTGATCGACATCGACCTGTGGGGCTCCATCCACGCCGTCGAGGCGTTCCTGCCCCGACTACTCAAGCAAGGTGCCGGTGGCCACGTCGCTTTCACCGCGTCGTTCGCCGGCCTGATGCCCAACGTCGGCCTCGGCGCCTACAGCGTCGCCAAATACGGCGTCGTGGGCCTGGCGGAGAACTTGGCCCGTGAGGTCAAGGACAACCGCATCGGTGTATCGGTGCTGTGCCCGATGGTCGTCGATACCAAGCTGCTGTCGAATTCAGAACGCATCATGGGCGCCGACTACGGACTATCGTCCACGACCACCACGGCTCAGCCGGACACGCTGAATGTCGACGAGGTGGCCCGGTTGACCGTCGATGCCATTGCGGCCAACCGGCTTTACGTGCTGCCGCACAGCGCGGCCCGGGCGTCGATCCACCGCCGGTTTGAGCGCATCGACCGCACCTTCGACGACCAGGCCGCCGAGGGGTGGCGTCACTAGCGCTGGGTGGCAACCATTTTCAGCTGCTCACCGCGACGGTGGCCGACGGACTCGACGTCAATATTTCGGGGCCGTCGGCCGTGATCAGTACCGCCTCTCGCCCGAAGACCGCGCCGACACCGGCTTGCCATACATAGCCGGTCACCGCGAGTACCATTCCCGATTCCAGCCGCTCCTCGGCGGCGGTTGCCGGCAGATGCTGCGACACGACGGGCGGGTCGAATCCCAGACCGAGGCCCCGCGCGATCGGCATCGGCGGCAGCTCTTCCCCGGCGGCCTGGTAGGCGGCGAGCAGGTCGATGGCCGGAGCGCCCGGCTGGCAGGCTTCATATAGCCGGTGCCACAACGCATCCCAGCGTCGATACAGGTCGGTGGCGCCGCTGGGTTCGCCAACCGGCCAGGTGCGGCCCACCTCGCCGGTGTAGCCGCCGTCGAGCACGCCGGCGGAGAACGCCACCAGGTCGCCGTCTTTGACGATTCCGTCGTCGGTTGCCCGTCGCCACGGGTGATCGCGTGAGGTCACCCAGGCAGCATCCTGAGTGGACGGGGTGCTCACCCCGCCGGCAGCCATGGCCTCCAGTAGCACGCCGGCCAGGGTTTTCTCGCTGATCCCCGGCCGCAATTCGGCGACGGCCGCGGCCAGTCCGACCTCGGCCATCCGGATGGCCTCACGTAGCGCCGTCACCTCTTCGGGAGTCTTGATCCGCCGCGCGCCGCGCATGGCCAGTTCACCGTCGACGAGCTCGGCGTTCGGGAACGCGACCGGCAACAGCTGCGCGAAGCCCGGTGAAAGCGCGTCGGTGCCAACGCGTTTGGCATCCGAAGCGCCCTCGATGGCTTTGAGCACCGCGATCGTGTTCATCGGGTTCCAGGCGATGCCGTACAGGTTCTCGTGCGGGATGTCCTCGGGCACACCCTCGTCCCAGGTGCTGAGCAGGTGGATCGCCCCGGTTTCCCGCACGACCACACAGGTCGGTCCGAACGGCCGGGTGCCCGCCACCCACAACTGCGGCGCACCGGTGACGTAGCGCACGTTGGCCTGCCGGCCCAACACCAGGACGTCGAGGTCGTACTTTTCCATCTGCGCCAGGGCACGCTCGCGGCGACCGGTACGCAGCGCGCGGTCGTCGGCCAGAACTTCAGTCGCCATAAGGGTGATAGGGGTAGTCGGTCAACCGGATATGGCCTTTCTCGGTGATGACGATGATCTCTTCGCTGCGATAGCCGCCGGTGCCGTCTTCCCACACCACCGGCTCGAGCACCAGCACCATTCCCGGCTCGAAGACGAAGTTGTCGTCGAACTCGTCGCCGAGATCGGTTCCGATCATTGGGGTTTCGGCGGCGTTCACACCGATGCCGTGGCCAAGGTAGAAGTGCGGCAGCCACGGCCTGGTGCCGCCGTTGGCTTTCGTTGCCGTCCTGCCCAATTCGCCTGCGGTGGCGCCGGCGCGGGTGACGTCGAGGACCGCGTCCATGATCTCCCGCCACTTGCGGAATTGGGCCTGCTGACGCGGTGTCGGGCCTTGGCCGACCACCCAGGTACGGCCGAAGTCGGAGCAATAGCCCTGATAGGTGATGCTGACGTCGGTCCACAGCACGTCGCCTGCCACCAGTTCGCGCTCAGTTGTCAACAGCGGCAACGCCAAATCACCGTGAGTGGTCCAGACGCCGTCGGCTTTGCTTTCGGGCATCACCTGCCAGATCGGCTCCAGCATGCTGGCCATCGCGCCGAGTTCGAATGCGCGGCGCATGAACCCGGCCGACAGGTCGATCTGCCGGATGCCCGGTGCCAGTGCGGCCTGCACGTCGACCATGGCGGTATCGGTGATCCGCACCGCGGTACGCATGCACGCCAATTCGTCCGGGGTCTTGATCAGCTTGGCAGCGCCGATGATCTGCGCGGCGTCGGCAGGCCGGCCGGACCGGAACAGCCGCGGCTGCGCGCGCCGCATGGCCCCGGTGAGCTCGTCGACCGCGACGACGGCCGCTGCCGGCACCAGATCCTCGACCATCCGCGCGAACGCCTCGACCCCTTCGTCGAACTCCAGATACACCGGTCCGTGCAGATGGTCTGCGGGCAAACCCGATTCGGACGCGGCGCCCTCGCGGAACGGCAGGAACAGGTGAGGGTGAGGGTCGTCGGCGAGCACCACCGCGACCGGTCGCTCGACGTAAGACAGGCCGGCGTCGCCCAGTGGCCAGCTCACCCCGGTGGCGTAAACAACGCTGTTGTTGCCCAACAGGATCAACGCGTCCACGCCGCGGTCGGCCATCGCCGAGCGCAGCCGAGCACCGGTCTCGCGACGCATCCGCTCGAGATCCGGTGTCTCCGGAATGTCGAGCGCAGACGTCGGGGACGGCAGGAAGGTCGTCATCAATAGCCCTAGAGCCCCAGGAATTCGGTGATGTTGTTACTGACGATACGCACGGCCGACTCGGCGCCGACGGAGTCGACGACCGCGGCCAACGACTTCTCCGAATAGCCGAATGTGCTTTCGTTGTGCGGATAGTCGCTGGACCACATCACCTTGTCGACGCCGATCTGGTCGATCAGCTTCAGCCCCAGCGGGTCGACCATGAACGATGCGCTCATGTGGGTGTCCCAGTAGTAGCGAACGTCGTGCTCCAGCGGCCGGTTGAACATGTGCTGATACGACGCCACCAGGTGCTCGGCATCCTGCAAAGCCCACGGCACCCAAGCGATTCCGCCCTCAAACCAGCCGATCCGCAAGCTTGGGTGGTCGTCGAGAATCCCGGTGAACAAGTACTTGGCGAACTGTTCGCGGAAGCCGTCGATGTTGATCATCATGCCGACGACGACGCTGTTGAACTGACACGGCGTCTTGGGCGGGGTCTCGCCGATGTGGTGCGTGATCGGAAGCCCGGCGGCTTCGATCTCGTCCCAGACCGGTTTCATCGCGTCGCTGCCGTAGTCGATGATGTTGCCGTCGTCGTCCTTGCCGGGGTTCAGCGGCAGCAGGAAGGTCTTGAGCCCCAACGACTTCAGCTCGGCGAGCGTGCGTCGAGTTCCCTCGGGATCCCACCAGTTGATCAGGCCGGCGCCGTAGAAGTGGCCGTTGGACTTCTCTTGCAACTCGGCGATGTACTCGTTGTAGATGCGGAACGCGAGCTCGCGAAGTTCTTTGTCGGGGTAGTGGAAGAGCGCGAGGATCGCATTGGGGAACGCCAGTTCCTTGTCGACGCCGTCTTCGCGCAGCTCCTGAATCCGGGCCTCGATGTTGGTGCTCGCGGCGCCGGGCAGGTCGTCGTATTGCATCAGCACGGCGCTGAAGTCACCGGGCAGGAACGACTGTCCTTTGCGGCCGACCTGGTAGGCGCCGTCCTCGTACCAGATCCGCGGCGCCTTGTCTTTGAGGGCATCGGGGAAGCGCTGGTAGAAAATGTCGTCGGCCAGCGAAATGTGGTTGTCCGCCGAGAAAACCACCGTTCCCTCCGGCAGGCCGACGCATGCGCCGTGGGCGTGGCCGTGCCGATCCTTCGGCGCGCCGAATCCTCCGGGCGGATAGAGAGTGCTTGTTTGAGGCGACATCAGTGGCCCTCCAATCGGATCCATACGGATTTCAGAGTAGTTATCCCGGGTCGGCTGGCGAGGGTATTCACCAGGTCACCGGCAGTTCGTAGACGCCGTACGCAAGGCGGTCGTGTTTGAGCGGAATGTCCTCGATCGGCACCGCGAGTTCCAGCGTGGGTACGCGTTGCAGCAGGGTGTGGAAGACGATCTGCAACTCGGCGCGGGCGAGCTGCTGGCCGACGCACTGGTGCCGGCCGTAGCCGAACGCGACGTGCTGGCCGGCGCCGGAGCGATGCAGGTAGAGCCGGCCGGGCTCGCTGAATTCCTTGGGATCCCAGTTGGCCGGAGCGTTGTCGATGATGATGCCTTCGCCGGCCCGGATGACCTCGCCGGCGATCTCGATGTCCTCCGCGGCGACGCGACGCTGGCCGTTTTGAATGATGGAAAGGTAGCGCAGCAATTCTTCGACCGCGTTGGCAACGACTTTCGGGTCGTCGGTGTCGCGTAGCACGGCGGCCTGCTCGGGGTATTCCAGCAGTGCCAGCACACCAAGGCCGATCATGTTGGCGGTGGTCTCGTGACCGGCGATCAGCAGCCCGGTGCCGAGCTGGGCGGCTTCCTTGACGCTGAGCTCACCGGCCTTGACCCGTTCGGCCAGATCCGAAACCGCGTCTTCGGCAGGGTTTTCCATCTTGGCCTCGACCAGTTGAGCGAGGTATTTGTGCAGGCTCATCGCGCCCTTCATGGTGTCCTCGGCGGCGGCATACCGCGCGAGGCCGACGTTGGCGTGGTGCTGGAACATCTCGGCGTCTTCGTACGGCACGCCGAGCAGCTGGCTGATCACCAGCGACGGCACCGGCAGCGCCAGCGCCGTGACGACGTCACCGGGCTTCGGCCCGGCCAGCATGGCGTCGATGTGCTCGTCGGTGATCTGTTGGATCGCCGGCCGCAAACCCTCTACCCGCTTGAAAGTGAAGGGCCTGGACAACATTCGGCGAAACCGGGTGTGCTCCTCACCGTCGGCGGTGAAGACCGACCTGGGCCGCTTGTGCACCGTCGACAACATGCCCTCGTTCCAATGCGGAAAGCCGCGCCGCCGATCGTCGACGCTGACGCGCGAGTCGGAAAACAGGGTTCGCGCTTCTTCGTAACCGGTGATGAGCCAGGGTGTGCTGCCGTCCCAGATCCTGACCCGGGACAACGGTCGCGCCTCGGACAGCGCCATCACTTCCGGTGGCGGAGCGAACGGGCAGCCGGCGGCCCTGCCCATCGGATATTCCGGGACGTCAGGGATCGCCTCGGCGGTGGTGCCGGTGAGTGTGTCGGACACGTCTCACTCCTCGATGTGGATGGCCAGTGCGGGGCAACCGGCCTCAGCCTTGCGGGCGTTGTCGGCCTGGTCGGCGGGCGGGTTCTCATTGAGTAGCTCGACGACGCCGTCATCGTCACGCTGATCGAAGATCTCCGGCGCGTACATCACGCAGTTCCCGGACGACGCGCATTTATCTTGTTCCACAGTCACTTTCATCGTCAGCTTCTTCACTCGTGCGGCGTCACGGGCGCCAGCCAGAGGCCGACAACCGCGTCGATAAGTCCGGATCCGGCGGCCTGCCAAGACGAACTCGGCACGGATGCGCCTGCGGCCATTGCCCTTTCCCGCTCGGCGCAGGTGTGCATCAACAGATTCCGGGCCATCAAATTGCGTTCCACCCGAACCTCGATCGGCAGCTCGGGCAGACACCGGTTGATGCCGTCGATCACCTGGACCAGCGACTCCGACGACAGGGCATCCTTCACCATGATGTTGTAGTAGGCAGGATCGGTCATCACCTGTGCCGCGAAGCGCGCGTACCAGGTGGGGTTGCCCAGAGCCGCCAAGTGGTCGGTGAGCGGCCGCACCAAACACGCGACCCAGCTCCGCATGTCGTCGGCGGCGCCGGACCGCCGGATCGCTGCCACCATCTCTTCCCGCAGCAGCTCGATGGGCAGGCGGTGTCGTTGCTCGATGGCCCGCACCAGGTCCGTTTTGGTGCCGAAGTGGTAGCCGACCGCGGCGTTGTTGCCTTGCCCGGCGGCCTCGCTGACCTGCCGGTTCGACACGGCGAACACTCCATGCTCGGCAAACAGCCGCTCGGCCGCCGTCAGGATCGCCTCCTGAGTCGTGCTGGCCCGGTCGCTGCGCGCGGCCTTCGCGGTGGTCACCTGGCCAGTCAACGCCGTCAAGCCAATTAAGTCAAGTGATTGATTTAATCTGCTGGCTGCTTGCGGCGGATCGCCTTGCCTGCCGCGGTGCCGCCGTCGACGCGCATGACCGTCCCCGTCACGTATCGAGATCGATCACCCGCCAAGTACAGGGCCGCCTCGGCGACATCTTCGGGTGTGCCTTCCCGCTGCAGTGGACGGTCGGCTCGCATCTGCGCCCTGATTCTCTGTTCGAAACGTTCCAGCTCTTCGCTCGTCTTGTCGGATACCGACGAGCCCAGGATCGGTGTGGGAATGCTGCCGGGCGCAATGCAATTGACTCGAACATCGTGATAGGCCAGTTCGATTGCGGCCGACTTCGTGAACTGAACGACGGCTGCCTTGGACGCGCGGTAGGTCATCACTCCCCCGCCCGCCTGGATGCCGCCGATCGACGACAGGTTGATGATCGACCCGCCGCCGGTGGTCGCCATCTGCCGGGCGGCGTCGCGGGTGCCGGCCATGACGCCCAACACGTTCACCGACATCACGCGCTGGAAGTCGGCCAGGTCGTCGTCGAGGAAGCTGCGATGCATCTTGCTGGAGATGCCGGCGTTGTTCACCATCACGTCGAGCGCACCGAACGCCTCGACGGTGGAGGCCACCAGCGCGCCGACCTGGTCGGGTTCGGAGACGTCGACGAGTCGGAAGGCCGCATCGGAACCGAGTTGGGCGGCGAAATCCTGGCCCCGCTCACGCTCGACGTCGGCGATCACCACCCGCGCGCCCTCCGCCAGGAATTTCTCCACGATGCCGGCGCCGATGCCCGATGCGCCGCCCGTGACGATCGCTACCCTACCGGCGAGTTCGTTGACCATGTCGATGAGTTAATCGGCGCGACGTCGGTTAAGTCAAGTGACTGATTTGGCTGGCCATCCCGGCATCGGCCAGAAATTCCAGCAGCAGCGCGTTGACGACAGACGACTGCTCGATCTGCGGGCAGTGCCCGGCGGCGTCGACCACCGCCGACCGCCCTCCGGCGATCTGGTCGGCGATCTCCTTGGCCCAACCGGGCGGAAGCAGCTTGTCGTTGCCGCCCTCAACGACCAGCGTCGGAACCGAGATCCGTTGGTAGGCACGCTTACTCGACGGCACCGGCGGTGGCGCGGCACCGGGTCGACGGAAACGGGCCGCGGCCAGCGCCTCCCAGGCGCCGGGAGCGATGCTGGATTCGTATCGACGCCGAACGTAGTCCTCGTCGGCCGGATATTTCGTGTCGTGGAACAGCGCCTCGACGATCTTGCGCATGGCCGGGAGGCTGGCGTCGTAGTCGTAAAGGGCTTCCATGTGCTGGTTGCGTTGGATTTCGCCGCCGCCGCAGATCGCCACCAAGCTGCGCATCGGCAACACCGGCGATTCCGATGTGGCGTCGACGAGCAGGTTGATGGCGCCCATCGAGTTGCCCACGAAATGCGCCGAGTCGATGCTCAGGTGCTCGCAGAGCCGGGCGATGTGACGGATTCGCATGCCGCGTCCATCGGTGAAGTCGATGACCTTCGCCGATTGTCCGAATCCCAACATGTCGGGTGCCAGCACCCGGTACTTGGTCGCGAGCGCCGGTATTGTTTGCTCCCAGCCGATTTCGGCGCTGACGCCGAACTCGCCGCCGTGCAGCAAGATCACCGGGTCGCCGCTGCCGGCTTCCAGGTAGCCGGTGCTCAGGCCGTCGACTACCGCGGTTCTGTGGTGAATCTGCAAGGCACGCTCCTATTTGATGGCGATGGGATTCACCGGGGAGCCCACCGCGCCGACGAATCGCAGCGGTGGTGCGACGAGCTGAAACTCGTACACCCCGTCGGCGGCGCAGTCGGCCGCCAGTGCGGTGAGATCCCAGTACTCGCCGAGCATCAGGCCCATGTCGCGCAGGCACAGCATGTGCATCGGCAGGAACGTGCCCTTGACCCCGGATATTGGATCTTCGACCATGAGGTTGTCGGCGGCCACCGCGGCGATCTCGTGATCGTGCAACCACGAGGCGCAGCGCCAGTCCAGTCCCGAACCCGGCTCGCTCCCGTCTCCGGTCTGCAGAAACCTTGTCCACCAACCGGTTCGGACCAACACGATGTCGCCGCTGCCGATCGTCACACCCTGGGATCGGGCGACGTCGTCGAGCTCGGCGGGGGTGACCGGGTTGCCCAGCTCGAGAAATGTGTCCACACCCCGGTGGCGGACGACGTCGAGCAGCACGCCGCGCGAGGTGATGCCCTTGCCGTCGACCTTGTCTATCCCGCAGTGCCGCGCACCCAGGCTGGTGACCGAACCCGCCGGGAAGCCGTTGTACAGCTGGTCTTCGTAGTAGACGTGGGACAGCGCATCCCACTGCGTGGCCGCCTGCAGCGGCATGATCACCATGTCGTCGTTGAAGCGAAACAGCTCGTCCTGGAAGTACTTGCCGAGCTCTTGGGCGCCTGGGTTGCCGGCCCACTCCACCCCAAAGCGGGACAGCGTGGTCGCGTCGCCGCCGTCGATCGTCATCACGTGAATCGGGTTGTGCCGGAACTTGAATGAGCCCTGCGGGCCCGACGACCCGAAGTCCACCCCGAGCGGAAACACCTTGCCGTGTTTGACCAGGCTCGCGGCTTGGGCAACCTTGCCCGCGGTGATGAAGTTCAGGGTGCCCAGCTCGTCGGTGTCGCCCCACCGTCCCCAGTTGCGGACGTCGTCGGCGACCCGGCGGAAGTCGGTCAGGCTGGCCACTGTGCTCGCCCCTCTTCGAGTTCGCGCGCTACCGCGGCGCCGATGTTGCCGCCGTCGACCCAGATTACTTGGCCCGAGATGTAGCTGGCGGCTTGGCTATTCAAGAACACCAGCACCGCGGCCTGTTCGGCGGGGTCGGCGACCCGGCCCAAGGGCTTGGGGATGTCGTCGAGATAGCCCTGGCCGTAGGCCGTGCGCAGCTGGTCCAGAATCGGCGTCTCGGTGACACCCGGCCCGGTGCAGTTGATGCGGATACCGTTGGCGCCGAGCGACGCGGTCTTCCTCATGGTGTAGAGGATGATCGCTTCTTTGGACAACCGGTAGCCCCCGTCGGCCAGCGCGTCGGGATGGCGCTGACACCAGTCGATGCCCTCGGGCATGGTCCGGGTGTCCAGCAGCCCGGCGACGACCGACAGATGCTCCCGATAGTCGCGGGCCGCAAGCGAGGACACACTCGCGATGGACGACCCGGCGGGCATCTTCTCCAGCAGCGCCTCGGTGAAGTGCCGTAGGCCGAGGAAGTTGATCGTGACGACGAGCAACGGATCGCCGACTCCGGAGGAGACGCCGGCGATGTTGAACAGCGTATCGACCTGCCCGCCAATCGATGTCACGGCGCGGTCGATGGATGCCGGGTCGGTCAGGTCAACCTCGTGGAATTCCGCGACGTCGGCACTGGGCGGGCGTTTGTCCAGCCCGACGACCTCGGCTCCCAACTCGGTGAGCTGCCGGACGACATGGGCACCGATGCCCGACGCGCAACCGGTCACCACCGCGCGACGACCGTCGTAGCGCCACAGCTCGTCGATCTGTCCCAACGACTACTGCTTCTTCTCGTCTTTGAGGCGCTGCGCGGCCTGGACGCGGCCTTCGTTGATTTCGGCCATAGCCTCGGGGATCTCGCTCGCCGTGAACTTTCCGCCGCGGCCGGTGGGCAGGCCACCGAAGTGGTAGCTTTCGTCGAACTTCGGCGCGGTCGACTCCGGCCGACGCGACTCGATCTTCTCGATCACCGGCTCCAGCCGCTTCTTCTTCTCGGCGACAGCTTTGGCGTCGCGCTCAATGAATTCCGGCAGTACCTCTTTGCCCATCAGCTCGATGGACTCCATGGTGCCCTCGTGGCTGCGTGGGTTGAGCAGCAGGATGATCTCGTCGACGCCGCTCTCCTCGTAGCCGCGGAGGAATTCGCGGACCGTGGCCGGCGAGCCGATCGCGCCGCGTCCGGGTCCGTAGGCCAGCGTCGGATCCTTCTCGCATTCTTCGAGATAGCGCTTCCACACCCCGGTCCGTCCGGGTGTGTGCTCGCCGGTCATGTAGTAGTGCATGATTCCGAACGAGAAGAACCCGCCGCCCATTCCGAGCCGCTGAACGGCCTGCTCGTCGGTCTTGGCGACCATCATCGACAGGTCGCCGCCGATGGCGAGGATGTTCGGGTTGATCGCCGGGGTGACCGGGACGCCGCTTTCCTCGAGCTCCTTGTAGTAGCCGTTCACCCGCTCGGTCAGCGGGCCCGGTCCGGTGTAGGCGAAACTCAATGCGCCGATGGCCTTTTGGGCGGCCATCTGGACCGAAGCCGGCCGGGTGCAGGCGACCCACACCGGCGGGTGCGGCTTTTGCAGCGGCTTCGGCACGACGTTGCGGGCGGGCATCTGGATGTGTTCGCCGTGGAAGCCGGCGAAGGGCTCCTCGATCATGCATCGGATGCAGACCTCCAGCGCCTCCTCCCATTGGGCGCGCTTGTCGGCGGGATCGATGTTGAAGCCGCCCAATTCGCCGATGGAGGAGGATTCGCCGGTGCCGAACTCGACCCGGCCATCGGAGATGAGGTCAAGGGTGGCAATGCGTTCGGCTACCCGGGCCGGATGGTTGACGGCCGGCGGCAGGTGCATGATGCCGAATCCCAGGCGGATGTCCTTGGTCCGCTGGCTGGCGCCGGCGAGGAACATCTCGGGCGCGGTGGAGTGGCAGTACTCCTCGAGGAAGTGGTGTTCGGTCAGCCAGACCGTGGAGAAGCCGGCCTTGTCGGCGAGCTCCACCTCGTCGAGACAGTCTTTGAGGAGGACGTGCTCGTCGTCGTCCGTCCATGGACGGGGTAGGGCGAATTCGTAGAACAGTGAGATTTTCAATTTGTGCCTCCCGGAACAATTGAGTGAGTTGAACTTTCGCTGACAAGGTGTTTGGCGGCGACGTAGCCGAAGGTCATCGCGGGCCCGATGGTGGCGCCGGCGCCGGCGTAGCTGCGTCCCATCACCGCTGCCGAGGTGTTGCCGACGGCGTACAGGCCGCGCAGGACGCTGTCGTCTTCGCGCAGCACGCGCGCGTATTCGTCGGTGCGAAGACCACCCGATGTGCCCAGGTCGCCGAGGACGACCTGAAAGGCGTAGTAGGGCGGCCTGCCGAGCGGATGCAAGTTGGGGTTCTTACACGTGGGGTCTCCGTAGTAATTGTCATAAACGCTGTCACCTCGATTGAAATCGTCGTCGTGGCCCCCGCGGGCCAGTTCGTTGAAACGCGTTGCGGTCTCGGTCAGTTGCGCGGCGGGGACGCCGATTTTGGCCGCGAGTTCGTCCCAGCTGTTGGCCGCCTTGACGACGCCGGACTCCAGCCAGGCCTTGGGCACCTTGCGTCCGGTGGGCACCGGGGCGCCGGGGACTTTCGGGATCGGCAGGTGTCCCGCGACGACGTAACGGTTGAATGATCGATGGTCGGTGACGAGCCAGCACGGAATGTGCGTGACGCCCGACCGCTGGCCTTCGATCATCGCGTGGCCGAAGTCCATGTACGGGGCCGCCTCGTTGATGAACCGCTTGCCCGCGCCGTTGACGATGAACTGCGACGGCATCATCCGCTCGTTGAGCATGAACTGCATTCGGCCATCGGGCCATTGGATGGCCGGAAACCACCAGGCCTCGTCGAGCAGGTCGGTATCCGCACCGACCTGCTGGCCGGCGCGGATGCCGTCGCCGGTAGCGGCCGGGTTGCCGAAGCTCCAGTCCCGGTCGACCTCCGGCAGTTGTTCTTTGCGCCACGCCAGGTCGTGGTCGAACCCGCCGGTGGCGAGCACCACTCCTCGTCTGGCCTGAACTCGTTGTGGTTGACCGTCTTTGACGACGACGGCGCCGATCACCGATCCGTCGTGGTCGGTGAGCAGCTGCGTCATCGGCGCGTCCAACCACAGCGGGATACCGCGATCCCTCATCGCCAGCCGCAACCTCGCGGCCAGGGACTGCCCGATGGCGGCGATGCGTTCGCCGAACACGCGCGCCTTGATCATCCGCCAGACCAGCTTGACTAACACACCCTTGCCCGCCCAGGACTGACGAACTTGGTAGAACGACCGAAGTTCCTTCGGCCCCAGCCAGATTCCCCTGGGCGCCAGCGCCAGGGGCGCGAGCAGGTGCTGCTCCTCTGAACCCAGCTTGCGCAGATCGATCGGCGGCACGTTGATCGTGCTGCCCTGTTCGGAGCCGCCAGGCAATTCCGGGTAGTAGTCGGCATAGCCCGGCTTCCAGACGAATTCGAACCACGGGCTGAGTTGCTCGAGGAAGTCCATCATCTTCGGCGCCGAGTCGACGTACTCCCGCAACCGCGCGTCGCTGACCAAGCCGTCGGTGATCCGCCGCAGGTAGTCGACAACGTCGTCGGGCGCCAGCGTGTAGCCGGCCCGCCGCTGGGCCGGCGCCCCGGGGACCCAGATGCCGCCCCCGGACAGCGCGGTGGAACCGCCGAATTGACTGGACTTTTCGACGACGAGCGTCTCCAGGCCGGAGGCGTCGGCGGTCAGCGCCGCGGTCATGCCGCCGCCGCCCGAACCGACGACCAGCACGTCGACGACGCGGTCGAAGGTTTCGGAGCCGACTGCAGACGTCATCAGGCGCCACTCCTCCTCATCGCTTCGCTCTGCATCGTCGTCGGCGCGTGTCATACCGCGGGTACCGCCGTTCTCACCGCGAAGCCGGCGATCAACTCGGGCGCCGGCCGGTAATAGCGCACCTTGGTCTGGTAAGGACCAGAGGCTGCGAGCGCCGCGAAAGCGGCTACCCAGGTTCGTATTTCGTGTGCCGAGTTGCCGCCCTCGTTGGCGATGAAGGCGTTCGACCACTTATCCAGGTCGTCGAGGTGTCCACCGTCGAGGATCTCGAGGAACTGCTGGTCGAAGTCGGGATTGAGAGCCTGCAGGTCGCTTTCACCGCCCGCGAAGCTGCGGGCCGCCTCCATCACCGCCGCTGCTCGGGGGTCATCGGCCGGCCGTGCACGATCCGCTCCACCACGGCCGGGGTCGCCGTCGCCAGCGTCGGCACCGGCGGATCATGCGACAGCCCACCGGATCCCACGATCAGGACACGCTTGCCCAGGGTGGCCAGGTAGCTACCGACCGCGGCGCCGAGCGTCCGGCAGCGATGCAACGGCCCCAGCGGGGTGGCGACGGAGTTGATGAAGATCGGTATCACCGGCCGCGCCCTGGCGTTGCCGAATAATTTCTCGAGCGGCTGCACGGTGCCGTGGTCGACGTCCATGCTGGCCGAGATCGCGATGTCGACGCCGGCCGCCAGGACCGCTTTCGCGCAGCTGACCGCGTTGGCTTCGGGGACATCGAGCGGGCCTTTGTGAGTGCCGTAGTCGCCCACGCCCTGTGCGTCGGTGCCGATGCAGAACGGCGGCATGAGCCGGTAGAAGAACCCGTTGTAGTGGTCGGGCGCAAAGATGACGACAAGCTCCGGGTTGAAGTCCGCGACGAATTCCCTTGCCTGCGTGAGTACACCGTCGATGTCATCAAGGAGGTCCTGCGACGGCCCGGGCAGATTCAGCAGCGGGCTGTGGGACATACAGCACAGGGCTAGCGGCATGGTTTCCTCCCGGTGTCAAGGTGAGGACGTCGAAGAGCGAGGCACTCATCTCGGGGGCGAGCTGAGCGATACCCGCGGCCGCGATACAACGGTCGGGACGCAGGAAAAGCACGGATTCCTTGTGGGTGTCGAAGAAGGCTTTGAGCTGGCCGGTGCGGTCGCCGACGATTGTCACGTCCGGGTCGTCGTGCCCGCTCCAGTGCAACTGCGACTGTGGGCGCGCGGCAATGAATTTCGCCCCCAACTGCTGCCAATGGGTAAACGCCTGCGCGCCGAGAATCGCACGCGGGTTGTTGTTCCAGCACAATACCGCGAACCAGTCCCCCAAAATTTCGTCCAGCAGGACGTTCTGACGCTCCCGGGTGTCGACGACGGGCTGGACGAACAGCGTGCCCACCGGTGACGCGGGGTCGCGGGGCTGAGGGTGCACGACTGCGCCCTGCTCGTAGCGCGGCATCGGCTTGAATCGCATCTCGAGCACATACCGCTTGAGCGTGGGCACAATTGACGCGGACCGGATCAGGACGTCGCGAACGCCGGCGACCCTTCGGTTGGTCGGCGAGATCACCCGTCCGACCAACGTGGACAGGTCGATCATCGCCCGGGCGTGCTTGCGCCGTTCCACGTCATAGGTGTCCAGTAACGCGTCGCCCGCGGCTCCGTTCACCACCGCCGCGAGCTTCCAGCCGAGATTCGCGGCGTCCCGGATGCCGCTGTTGTAGCCCTGCCCCTGCCACACCGGCATCAGGTGTGCGGCGTCTCCGGCCAACAGCAGCCGGCCCTTACGGAAGGCGCCGGCGATGCGGGAGTGATGGGTGTAGAGCCGGTGGCGGATCACGTCGACCCGCTCGGGATACGGGACGAACGTCGCCAGCATGCGGGCGAGGAATGCGGGGTCCTCTGCCTGCTCGTCGGTCTCGTCGGCGTGAATCATGAACTCAAAACGGCGGATTCCGTGCGCGATCGAGATCGAGGCGTAAGGCCGTTGCGGGTCGGCGCCGACCTCGCTGTTGGGGTGTCCGAGTGGATCGTTGGCAATGTCGACGACCAGCCAGCGGGTCGGCGAGGTCGTTCCGTCGAAGGACACCCCCATCAGCCGACGGGTGGCGCTGCGTCCGCCGTCGCAGCCTACGACGTAGCGTGTCCGCAGCTTCGCCGGAGCGTCGCCGGCGACTTCAACGACCACCGCGTCGTCGTTCTCGGTGACGGAATCCATCGGGCTGGACCAGCGAACCTCGACGTGGTCGAAGCGCTCCAGGCCGCGCAGCAACTCGGCGTCGACGAGGGGCTGCACGAAGCCGTTGCGTTTGGGCCAGCCGAAACGGGCGTCCGGCGGCGCCATTTCGGCGAGCACGCGACGCTTGGCGTCGACGAAACGCAGGATCTGGTTGGGCACGGTGTGCGGCAGGATGTGCTCGACCAGCCCGATCGCCTGGAAGGTCCGGAGCGACTCGTCGTCGAGCCCGACGCCGCGGGGATAGTCGATCAGCGACTCCCGCTCCTCGAGCACAAGTGTCCGGACGCCCTGCAGGCCAAGGATATTCGCCAACGTCAAGCCGACCGGGCCCGCTCCGACGACGACGACGTCTACGTCGTGGCCGGCATGGTCGTGGTTGGCGGTCACGCTCAGCGTCCCAACAAGAAGTCGATATGGAGGCGGTTGAACGTCTTGGCGTCCTCATATTGCGGCCAGTGACCACAGCCGGGCATCACCTCGAAGCGGGCGCCCGGGATCATCGACGCGATCCGGCGGCCCTCGGTGACATCGGCGGTCGGGTCATCGCTGGTCCACAACACCATTGTGGGC
>Ga0335072_10007713_pt1 | contig 15661 bp, 11 predicted proteins | sample Lox_Sample_21_FD_206725 | JGI IMG/M metagenome (GOLD analysis project Ga0335072, IMG submission 206725) | Soil microbial communities from Loxahatchee National Wildlife Refuge, Florida, United States - Lox_Sample_2.1 | ecosystem: Environmental > Terrestrial > Soil > Wetlands | place: USA... | reverse complement strand
GTGGCCGCTCAGAATTCGGCGAAGCCGGCGTCCAAAGGATCGTGGGAGGATTCCCCATCCCGGTGGGACATCTTTGCCGGCTACAGTTACCTGGCGCCGAAAGGAACTGTGCAGGTTCCGCAGCCCGACGGAACGGTCGCGCCATTTTCGTATAACGCAGTCAACGTCGGTGGTCTTTTCAGCGGGGCGTACTTCTTCAACAAGTACGTTGGAGCCCAGGCTGAGTTTGGACTGCATGAGTGGGGTACACAGAGTTCGAATGGCAGCAACAATGGCACACACGGGAACGACGACGGCTTCACAACGTATTCCGGCGGCATCATCTTCCGCTATCCTACTGCCGAAATCACACCATTTGTGCACGGCCTGATAGGCGCTGCGCGGATCGACGGACCGGATCACAACCCGTTCAGGTGGGGACCAGACCTCACCGCGGGCGGCGGACTGGACTACGAGACGCCGTTCTTCGATCATCACCTGGCTATCCGGGTTTTCCAGGCCGACTACGAGTACATGCATGCCGACTTTGGCCCCGGAACTTTTGGCGGTCGCGCCAACATCAATGCAGCTCGCCTGAGCGCAGGCCTTGTGTTCCATGTTGGCTCGATTGCGCCGCCGCCACCGGTGACGATTTCGTGCTCGGCCAATCCGACGTCCGTATTTCCCGGCGAACCTGTTACTGTGACCGCGACGGCCGGCATGCTGAATCCTAAATTGCACGCGGTGTATAGCTGGTCGGGAGAAGGAGTAACAGGGAATGACACCACGGCCACGGTGAACACGTCAGCTCTCGCACCGGGAAGCTATACGGTGAAGTGCGGCGTGAAGGAAGGTAAGCCCGGCAAGGAAGGCTTGAAGCCTTGGGAAACTGCGGACAGCACGGCAACCTTCACGGTGAAGGAATTCGAGCCGCCGACAATCAGCTGCTCAGCGAGCCCCACGACGATCAAGCCGGGTGAGACCAGCACCATTACTGCGACCGGCGTGAGTCCGCAGAACCGTCCGCTGACCTATTCGTACTCGGCTGCTTCGGGATCAGTGAGCGGCAGCGGAAACACGGCAACGTTCTCTTCGGCCGGAGCGCCAACTGGGCCTGTCGATGTAACTTGCAAGGTGTCTGACGACAAGGGCCACACCGCCAGCGCGGATACGACGGTTACCATTGAAGCACCCCCGCCGCCGCCACAGCCGCATGCGCAGGCGCTCTGCTCGCTGAGCTTCGATAAGGACAAGAGACGGCCGACGCGCGTTGACAATGAAGCCAAGGCGTGCCTTGACGATGTCGCGCTTGATCTGCAGAAGCAGGCCGATGCAAAGGCAGTCCTGGTAGGCAATTCGGATGCCAGGGAAAAAGCCATTACAGCAAGAGAACAAAAGTATGCAGCCCATCACAAGCGTGCCAAGGTCGAAGACTTTGCGGCACAGCGGGCTGTAAACGCCAAGGCGTACCTGGTGACGGATAAGGGCATCGATGCCTCTCGCATCAGCGTGGCCACTGGCACCGAAGACAGCAAGAAGGTGGAAGATTACCTTGTACCGGCGGGCGCAGACTTCTCGCAGGATGTGCAGGGAACTACGCCGGTCGATGAGTCGACCGTGAAGCCGCAGGTGCGGAAGCCTCTGGCGGAACGGCATCATCACAGGGCGAAGGCCTCCCAGTAGAGGCGCGCGTTCAACCGCCTGTCTCGCAGTGAGACAGGCGCACCAAAACCAATAGACTGATGGCTGATCGCCGAATGGGCGCTAAAAAAAGATCCGCTATTGGAATTCAGCAGCAAGTCGCACGACGTTACTTTGAGGTTGACCGGAATGCCGGTCAACCTCTTCCTTTTGAGTGATTTTTTCTGTAGCCTTTTAGTAGACCTTGGAGCAGACCTTGAAGCAGTACGCGCGGATAGTCATCGATGCTGTGCCCCGATGTGGTTTCTTGAAGGGAACTTTTTTCGCAATTCTTCTTCTGGTTGCCGGCCGGACTGCGTGGGCGCAGTCCCCATGGACGGCCGTTGGTCCCGACGGCGGAGATGCTCGCTCGTTCGCAGCTGTACCTGGAAATCCCAGCCATCTTTATCTTGGTACGACGAACAGTTGGATTTACGAGTCCTCCGACAGCGGCTCCAGCTGGCATCGCCTTTCGAAGCTGAACGCGCAGGATGATCTGGTGATCGACCACATTGTCGTGGACCCCGCGAATCCGGCGGTGCTCTACGCGGCCGCATGGGCGCTGGGTCACAGCGGCGGAGGGCTTTGGGTGAGCCGGGATGGCGGCCGCAGCTGGGTGGAAGAGATGGGATTGCACGGCCAGTCAATTCGCGCCTTTGTCCTGGCGCCGTCCAATTCGCAGGTGCTGTTTGCCGGAACACTCGAAGGGGTTTTTCGCAGCGAGGATGGGGGAGCGGTGTGGACGCAGATCAGCCCGGTGGGAAGCCGCGAGATTCACGAAGTGGAATCGCTCGCCATCGATCCTTCGAATCCTGACATTGTGTATGCGGGTACGTGGCACCTGCCGTGGAAGACGGCGGATGGAGGAATGACCTGGCACAACATCAAGCGCGGCGTGATCGACGACTCGGATGTTTTTTCGATCATCATCGATCCCGATAAGCCACGCATTGTGTATGTCAGCGCGTGCAGCGGAATATACAAGAGCGAAAACGGCGGCGAATTTTTTCGTAAAATCGCGGGAATTCCCTCAACGGCGCGCCGGACTCGGGTGCTTGAGCAGGACCCAACGCATCGGCAGGTGGTGTACGCCGGGACAACCGAGGGGCTCTACAAGACTGTTGATGCAGGCCGCACGTTTCACCGCATGACCGGGCCGGACGTGATCGTAAACGACGTGTATGTCAATCCCGCAGATCCGGACCGCGTGCTGCTGGCGACCGATCGCGGCGGCGTGTTGCTCAGCACCGATGCGGCGAAAACTTTCACTGCTTCGAATCGAGGATTCTCCGAGCGGAAGGTTGAAGCGCTGCTTGTGGACCACAACGATCCTTCGCTGATTTTCGCCGGTGTGGTGAATGACAAGTCCTATGGAAGCGTGTTTGTGTCGACAGACAGCGGCACGCAGTGGAAGCAAATGGCCGACGGCCTCGATGGGCGCGATGTCTTCTCGCTGGCTCAGGCGCCGGATGGAACGGTGCTGGCCGGCACCAACAGCGGCATCTTCGGACTTGAGCCGGGAGCCTCGATATGGCAGGCACGAGACACGATTGAGAACACGCTGGTGAAGACAGCCACCGAGACGATCCGCGGAACTCATGTGAACGTCGAAAAGCGCGTGAAACAGCAGCCGCGCGAGATGGATGGCCGTGTGTTTGCGATGGATCTCTCGAGCGATGTCTGGCTGGCCGCCACCGCTGGAGGTCTCTTTACCAGCCAGGATCAGGGCAAGACATGGCAGGGCGGCCCGGTGATGGGCGTATCGGGATACCTCTCTGTGACGTCGCTCGGTTCGATCATGGCTGCGGCAAGGCCGGATGGCGTCGTGATTTCCAAGGACAGCGGGGAGAGCTGGTGGCCGCTGGGGCTACCCACGGTGCTTACCCGGATTCATCGCATCACATTCTCGCCGGATGGGACCCTGTGGCTGGGCGCGCGCGAGGGCGTTTACTTTACACGCGACAAAGGGAAAACCTGGATGTGGGTGCACCGGCTGCCACTGACCGACGTGGATGACCTTTGCTACGATCCGCACCTGGACAAGATCCTGGTAACCTCGCAAGGCAGCGATTTTGTCTATGCGATTGATACCAGGACGCTGGACTGGAAGTGGTGGCAAACAGGCTATCGCCTCAGCGCGGTGCGCACCACGGGTGCAAAGCTGCTGGCCGCGTCGGTGAATGACGGCGTGCTCGTGGAGCCGCATGCCTCGGGCCCCGAATTGGGCGAAAGGTGAAGAGCCACGAGGATTCCGGTATCATGAAAGAATGCTGGCTGTCTCTGTGAATTCCGATCCATCGAGTTCGTTCCACACCTATGATTCCCGGCTTGAGGCGATTGGGATCAAGGTGTTCACGGGTGAGAGGCTCGACTTTAACGACGGGCTGACGCTTTATGGGTCGCCGGACGTGCTTGCTGTCGGCTGGCTGGCAAACCATGTTCGCGAGCGGATGCACGGCGATGTCACCTACTTCAACGTCAATCGCCACATCAACCCGACCAATGTGTGCGTGGCGGCCTGCAAGCTGTGCGCCTTTGGCCGCAAGAAAGGCGATCCCGCTGGCTACACAATGGCGCTTGAAGAGGCGTGGCAGACGGCAGCGTCCGGTTATTCCGAAGCCGTGACCGAATTTCACATTGTCGGCGGATTGCACCCAGACCTTCCTTTCGAATATTTTCTCGACCTGGTCCGCGGCTTGAAAGAACGATTCCCCAAGGTTCACATCAAGGCGTTCACGATGGTAGAGGTGGCCTACCTGGCGCGGCGGGCGAAACTCTCCATCGAGCAGACGCTGGTCAAGCTGCGCGAAGCAGGCGTCGACTCGATGCCCGGCGGCGGCGCGGAGATTTTTTCGGCGCGTGTGCGATCGATCATCTGCGATCACAAAATCGACGGCCAGGAATGGCTTGATACGGCGCGGATGGCGCACAAGCTCGGCTTCAAGTCGAATGCCACCATGCTCTACGGCCACATTGAGAATGACGAGGACCGCGTCGATCATCTCCTGAAGCTGCGTGATCTCCAGGACGAAACGAGCGGGTTCCAGACGTTTATTCCGCTCGCATTCCATCCGGAAAACACGCCGCTCGATCACTTGCCCGTGACGACGGGATTGACCGACATCCGGCAGATCGCCGTAGGCCGGTTGCTGCTGGACAACTTTCCGCATATCAAGGCGTACTGGCAGATGATGACGCCGAAGATCGCGCAGATTGCCCTTCGGTTTGGAGCCGACGACCTGGACGGAACGGTGATTGAGGAAAAGATCTACCACGACGCCGGCGCCACCACTCCGCAGGGAATGACGCGCAAGGAACTATGTCGCCTGATCACCGAAGCCGGCCGCGTCCCCGTGGAGCGCGACACCCTCTACCACGCAGTGACGCGAAGCGAGACGAGCTTTACGGTGGCTGTGTAGCGGCGGCCAATCGCCTTCTATGGGCGTACGACGTCACCGTTCTTCATCACAAATTTTACGTGCTCAACCACGCTGATGTCGTCGAGCGGGTTGCCGGGGACGGCGATGATGTCAGCATAGTAGCCGGGTTTCAATTCGCCGATCTGGCCCTGCCAGCGCAGCAGCTTGGCGCCGTTGATCATGTCAGCCTGTAGCACGGCCAGCGGCTTCATGCCGTATTGAACCATGAGGGTCAATTCGCGTGCCTGCGTGCCATGCGGAAACGGGCCCACATCCGAGCCCACTGCAAATTGGATTCCCGCTGCGATTTGCTTCTTGAACTCCTTGATCTTGTAGTCGAGCATCTCGGCTTCGGCTGCTGCCTGGTCCTGCGACCCGCGGTGGTGCGCAAAGTAGTCGAAGATGGTGAAGGTTGGAACTGCGAAAATGCCTTTCTCTTTCATCAGGCGCATGGTCTCGTCACTCAGCTGCGTGCCGTGGTCGATCGAGGCAACACCGGCCTCGGCCGCGTAGAGTGTCCCAGGCTCACCCATGGCGTGGACGCCGACGTTGGTGCCCAGGCGCTTCGCCTCCTCAACCGCAGCGGCGAGCTGGGCCTCAGTGTACTGGTAGGGAGTGTGCAGGACGCCGTCGATCATACGGTCTGGGCCGGTTTCGTAGATCTTCACGAAGTCCGCGCCCTCCTTGTGTTGCTCGCGCATCACCTCGATCATCTGCTCCGCGTCGTTGGCCCGGTCGGCGTTGGAGAGCACGTGCTGCTCAGGATTGAAGTGGTTGGCATCTTCATGGCCGCCAAGGATGTCGATTGCGTTTGCGCAGACGCGCATGCGCGGACCTGGAATGATGCCCTTATCGATTGCGTCGCGTACCGCGGTGCTGGCGGAGCCCGCGCCTTCGGTCCCCATGTCACGCTCGGCAGTGAACCCGGCCAAGAGGTCGTCCCTTGCGGCCTGTTCAGCAAGGATCACGCGCCAGGGAACGGATTCTTCGACTGTCTGCAGATCCTCTGCGCCGGGATGCAGAAAGAGATGCACGTGCGCATCGATCATCCCGGGCAGAAGCGTTGCGTCGCCGAGGTCGATCAGTCTTGCGCCCGCGGGATGATCGACAGAAGTGCCAACGGCGCGGATGTGTTCGCCTTCGACCAGTATCTCGCCAGGCTGGAGAATTCTGCCGGTTTCCACTTCAAGCAGGCGCGCTGCGTGCAGAACGATCGGCGATGAAGAGGGCTGTTGCGCGGCAGCAATTCCAAGGCATGCACAAAAAGGCAGGAAGCAGAGTGACTGAGTAAGCTTGCGCATGACTTCGACTATGCCCCACCAGGCCGGGGTTGTCGAGTGTTGTCTGTGAAGGTTGGTCCACAGAAGTGGGCTGCGATTCGCGTGCATGCGGTTTCCAGATGCCTCAGAGCGGGTGGTAGAATTCCGGCGAATCTTGCGCAATGTTCCGAAGCCAGAGCGAGAGCGAATCGATGGAACTTCAACCCGTTTGCAGTACGGTTCTCGGTCTCGATATTGGCGGCACCAAAACAGCCTGTGTTGAAGGAGCAGTTGATTCATCGATTCTGCAGCGCGTTGAACTGCCGACGCGGGCTGCGGAGCCGTTCTCAGCCACGTTCCCAGGAATCGTCGATCATGCCCAATCGCTGATGGCAACGGCTCGGCGGGAAGGGCGAAGAATCGGCGCCATCAGTGTTTCCATCGGGGGGCCGCTAAGAATTGATGAAGGTTTCCTCATCAATCCGCCGCACCTGCCCGGGTGGCACGATGTTCCCCTGAAGGCCCGGATCATGGATGCGTTTCCAGGCCTGCCCGTATTGGTTGAACACGATGGCAACGCCGGAGCATTGGCCGAGTTTCACTTTGGCGTGGGCAAGAATCGAACCGACCTCAAGCACCTCATCTTTCTGACCTTCGGAACGGGCGTTGGCGGCGGGTTCATTCTGAATGGGCAAATTCTTCGCGGGGCCAGCGATACGGCCGGCGAGATTGGCCACTGGCGGCTGGCGGAAGATGGGCCGCTCGGCTTTGGCAAGCGCGGATCGTGGGAGTCGTTCGCATCGGGCGCGGGACTGGTGGAACTGGCGGCGCAGATGTTCCCTGCGCGATGGCACTCGTCCACGCCGATTCGCACGGTGGTGGAAGCGATGGTGGCGAATGATCCCCAGGCGCTTGAAGTGGCGGCCGAAGTTGGCAAGTGGATGGGGCGCGGCCTTGCGCTTCTGATCGATGCACTGAATCCACAGGTGATCGCGTTCGGATCGCTGGGTGTGGCGCTGGGCGAGCGCGTACTGGGCACGGCGCGCAAAGTGGTTGCCGCCGAGGCATTGCCGCAGGCCGCGGCGGCATGCGAATTGGTTCCTTCCGTATTGGGACAACGCATCGGCGATGTAGCCGCACTGATGGCTGCGCTGACCGATGCGGCAATTCTGCGGCAACTTGAAAAGGGAAGCGGCGAATGGGACCGGACCGGAGACCATAGATGAGAGAAAAGCGGAATCAACAAACGCGGCGCGAATTTCTCGTGCAGGGTGCGGCTGCGCTTGGCGTGATTGCAGCGATGCCAGCGATGGCCCAGGAGCCGTCGAAGACGGCGGGCGCGAGGAAGGTCATCCACATCATCGGCCACTCGCATATCGACGCCGCCTGGTTGTGGCCCTGGCGCGACGGCGAGAATATGGTCCTGACCACGTTCCGGAGCGCGCTCGACCGCATGAACGAGACGCCCGGGTTCTGCTACACGCATTCGTCCTCGGCTCATTACCGCTGGGTGGAGCGCGCTGATCCTTCAATGTTCAGCGAGATTCAGCAGCGTATTCGAGAAGGGCGATGGGAGGTCGTGGGCGGTTGGCCCGTCGAACCTGACTGCAACATTCCTTCGGAGGAGAGCTTCGTGCGGCACTGCTTGTATGGCAAGGAGTACTGCCGTCGAGCGCTCGATACGGATGTCAAGATTGGTTTCAATCCCGATTCGTTCGGGCACGCGGCGGGATTACCTACGTTTTTGAAACGCGCGGGATACGGCTACTACTCCTTCATGCGGCCCCAGGAACATGAAATGAACCTGCCGCTACTGTTCTGGTGGGAGGGGCCCGACCGCTCGCGCGTGCTGGTTTGCCGCATCTGGCGCAACTACGACGCGGACGCCGACATGATTCGTCCAGCGGCAACAGGAGCCTTTGCGCCGGGATTGGAGCACGCCGCGCTCTTCTTCGGCGTCGGCGATCACGGCGGCGCGGTGACAAAGGAACAGATCCGGCAGGTTCTGGCGATGCAGAAAGACCCGACGCTGCCTGAACTGCGCTTCAGCACGCTGCACGATTTCTTTGCCGCGGTTGAAGCGTCGCCCGCGTTCGCATCGCTGCCGGTGGTGAAGGGCGAACTTCAGCACCATTCGCGCGGATGCTACTCGGCCAACGGCGAAGAAAAGTATTTGAATCGGCGCGCGGAACGATTTCTCGGTGAGGCCGAGGCAATCTCGCTGGTGGCGAATCTCGGGGCTGGACATGCATATCCGGCAGAGCAATACGCCGAAAGCTGGTGGAAGGTTTTGTTTTGCCAGTTTCACGACATGATGGCCGGCACATCGCTCTACTCCGATTACCAGGATGTGCGCGACAGCCTTGGCTATGCCTGCGAAGTTGCTCAGGCCGCGAAGATTGAAGCGCTGGAAACCATGGCCCGGCAAGTGGACCTGAGTTCGGTGAGCGAGAGCGCGGTCTTCCTTTTTAATCCGCTGCCATGGAGACGCAGGGCGCTCGTCGAGTATTATGCAGAGCGCAATCCCGAAGGCACGGGAACGATCACGCATCTGCGATCGAAGGGGGGCGAGAAGATTCCTGTTCAGTGGAGACCCTCCGCGAGCATGACGACGTTCTTTCCGCGACTGTCGGCGTGGGTCGAACTGCCGCCGTGCGGCTACAAGGTGTTTGAACTGGCTCATGGCGAAGCGCCGAAAGGCGAGGCGTACAGCGATTTCGCAAAAATATCGGAAACAGGATTCGGCATCTCGTCGTTGAAGGCGGAAGACGGCACAGAGTTACTGGCCGGAGCGGTTGGCATGGTGGCGATTGGCGACACGAGCGATACATGGGCGCATGGAATTGACCAATTCCGGCTGGAACTGGGACGTCCAGCGCTGGTTTCATCCACGATGATCGAGGACGGCCCAGTGACTCGCGTGACACGGCAGCGCGCGAAGTGGCAGGACTCGGAGATCGTTCTCGACATTGCGCAGTTTGCCGGTCTCGATTTCGTTCAGCTTCGCTTCGTGATTGACTGGCATGAGAAAGAGCAGATGCTCAAGTTGGAGATTCCGACGGCTCTGGCACAGCCGAGAGTGTTTGCCAAAGTGCCAGGACAGGTGCTGGAGAGGCATACGAACGGCCAGGAAGAGCCTTACCAGGACTGGGGAGCAGTACAGGGCAGGATTGGCGGCCAAGATTACACCGTCGCGATTCTGAATAGTCAGACCTACAGTTATGACTGCTTGGAAGGATTGTTTCGAACGGTCATGATCCGCTCCTCACCATATGCGCGGCACAATCCTGGAACGGTTCCGCACAACGACAACAATGCTTGGCAGGACCAAGGCCGGCAGGAGCGCACCTTCTGGCTGATGGCCAAACGCGGCGCGTGGACGGAGCTCGGATTGGACCGGCGCGCAGAGGAGCTACAGACGCCTGCCGAGTATGTGATGGATTCAACGCACGGTGGCACAAAGCCGTGGGAGGATTCAATGCTTGAAATCCAGCCCGCCGCGGTGTGGGTGCTCGCGATCAAGCAGGCGGAGCAGGAGACGGGCGCAAAGATTATCCGAATTCAGGAGCGGGCGGGAAGACCGGGCGAGGCACATCTGAGTAGCTCGTTGCTCGGGCTGGACCACACGGTGCCGCTTGCGGCATGGGAGCTGAAGACGCTGCTGATCAGGCCCGTGAAGGGTGGACGTGCCGGAATACGGGAGGTGTCGCTGCTCGAGTCTTGATGAAACCGATTGGCATTGTGGTTGAGGGTGGATTAGGCAATTGCACGGTTCTTGGCAACGAGAGAAACGACGGTATGTTACTTAGGATTTAGTATGGCTGTTACCTGAGTGCTTATGTGAATGTTACTTCGCCATCAAGAAGCTCGAGTCGCGCGGCTTCAGGAACAGTGCTCTGGACGCTTGGTTTGAGCTGCTGGATTAGGATTTCGAATTAATCCCCATTTATTCACAACTTACAAGATAACTTATTGAGTAATCGATGTTACATGCGTGGTACGATCACCCCGAGGTGAGGACAAATGCCCAATCAAGGCTACAATCTTGCTTTTGAACAAGCGACGGAAGAGCGCGCCGAAATCCGTGTGAAGATTGAACAGCTGCTCTCTCGCGGCGAGATGCTCGATAAGCTCCTGGAATGTTTAGCGCCATTTATCTCAGTTCCCCAGCCGCCCACGGAATCAAGTCCCGCCTCACAGGAAGTCGCTGTCGCGGCTCATTCCGAAGAGCACTACGAGCATCACGAAGGCTAAGGCGAGCCTCAGCTCGCGTCAGTACGCGGCGATTCCGGTGAGGTGTTGGCCAAGGATCAGCGCGTGGATGTCGTGTGTGCCCTCGTAGGTCTTGACTGATTCGAGATTCATCATGTGGCGCATGATCGGGTAATCCTCGGTAATGCCGTTCGCGCCGAGGATGTCTCGAGCCATGCGCGCGGTTTCGAGCGCCATCCACACGTTGTTGCGCTTGGCCATGGAGATGTGCTCGTGGCCCACTGTTCCTCCGTCCTTGAGACGGCCGACGTGGAGCGAGAGAAGCTGCGCTTTGGCAATTTCGCTGGCCATCCACACCAGCTTGTCCTGGACGAGTTGGTGGCTCGCGATTGGTTGCCCGTGGAACTGCTTGCGAAACTTCGCGTACTGCAATGCCGTGTCGTAACAGGACATGGCGGCGCCGATTGCACCCCAACTAATGCCGTATCGCGCTTGGTTGAGGCACATCAGCGGGCTCTTCAAACCTCCTGAGCCGGGCAACAGGTTCGATAAGGGAACATGGACATCCTGCAACAACAGGCCGCTGGTGATTGACGCGCGCAGCGACCACTTTCCGTGCACCTCATAGGCGCGAAAACCGGGGCGGTCTGTCTCGACAAGGAAGCCGCGCACCCGGTTGTCTTCCTCTTCAACCTTGGCCCAGACGATGGCGACGTCGGCGATGCTGCCGGACGTGATCCACATTTTCTCGCCGTTCAGGACGTACTCGTCTCCGGACTTGCGAGCCGTTGTTGTCATGCCGCCCGGGTTGGAGCCGAAGCCGGGCTCGGTGAGTCCGAAGCAGCCAAGCTTTTCGCCGCTGGCGAGTGCGGGCAGCCACCTGTTTTTTTGCTCGTCGGAACCGAAAGCATAGATGGGATACATGACCAGTGCAGACTGCACACTCACGAAGCTGCGAAGGCCCGAGTCGCCCCGTTCCAGTTCCTGCATTACCAGTCCGTATTCAACGTTCGACATGCCGGCGCAACCGTAACCCTGAAGATTCGCGCCGAAAAAGCCCAGCGCCCCCATGACCGGAACCAGTTCCCGTGGAAAACGCTCGGTGCGGAAACACTCTTCGATGATGGGAAGCAGGTTGTCTTCGACGAAGTCACGCGCCGTGCGCCGGACGAGCAGTTCGTCTTCGCTGAAGCTGGAATCGAGATGAAGGAAATCAAAACCTTGGAATTTAAAACCCATGATGGCACCATCCATTCTTCCGGAAGCCGGGAACTGAAAGGCTAGCAGATGGGCAACGGGTGGGGAAAGAAACCGGTGACCGCAGGGGTGGGTCTCTTGAGATTGCGCTGGGCACATTCTGTTGAAGAGCCACCCGAGCGGTACCATAGGAACCGAATGCATGCATGGCGATTTCACTGGCCATCCTCGTTGTCACAGTCCATCTGGCCTGGCTGCTGGTTGTCATCTTCGGGGCTTTGGGGACACGCGGGCGGCCTGTGTGGGGCACGCTGCACGCGGTTGCTCTACTATGGGGAATCGTCGTCGAGGTCGGCCCGTGGCCTTGTCCACTGACGCTTGCGGAAGAATACTTCGAGGCGAGGGCGGGTGCTGCGGCGGTGAACGGGAGCGCTCTGCTCCGCTGCCTTGACGACATCTTATACTGTCCCGCGGTCCCAACCTGGCTGGTTGTCACGGTCGCAGTAGCCATCTGCATTCTGAACCTCGCAATCTACGCGCGTCGTCTCGGCCGGGCGTTGAAGCAGAGGCGCCCGCACGCGTGAGTGGAAAGGTCGACGCGGCAAATTTCGAACTGGCAGAACACTTCAGGCATAACCGGATCGGTTGAGAAGTGCTGCGAATCCCTAGTGGCTCGCGTCCTGATCGCCGTAAGTCGGATAGGGCTGTGGCGCCGTGCTTGTGGGTATGGCGGCGAGAGTCACCAGATCAGCTTGAACCTGTTTCCATTTTTCGGGATCCTTTTTGGTGGTGATGGGCAGGCTGGGATCGGCATAAAACGCCTGGATATTTTCCTTGATCCCTGGAGGAATCGGCTGGCGCGGATTTCGTGTGAGGCGGTGCAGAAGTTTCGCATAGGTAGAGTCGGTAAGAGAATAACCGCCCGGTTGTACCACGCGACCGGTATCGAGATCGCGATTGGGCAAAGGATGCAGGGGACCTTCAGATCGCAGGAGCGTGTTTGGGTTGGTGGCTGGATTGCTTGAAGGCCGTTGCGATGGAGGCGGGTCGGCACCACCGGGTTTCGATGTCAACAAATGTGTCTGCGCAGTCGGCGTAAACCGGCTAACCAGCCGGCTAAGGACTGCCGTCGAATTTATGACGCTGTGAATGTAGTCGGTTTCGGTCGCTTCGCTCGGTCCCTTAATGTCGAGTAACTTGAGTGGGCCGAATTTAGGCAGGACGAAGATGAAACCGGCCAGCGCATAGGTCCCAATTCCTGCGTGCCGGCGGTAGTGTTGCCAGTCATTGCGAATGGCTACCTGGGCGCACTGCTCGTCAAGTTTCCTAGCGTCGGGAGTGTCGGGTTCCGGGGGCTCGTGTTTGCGGTGCAGAAGCGTGAGCGCATAGGCGATGCGGGGGATGAAGGCGCGCACAGCAAAGCGATATGCGGGAACATTGATCAACTCGCGACGCTTTCCGTTGTAGCTCGAAGCGATGCCGTAGGTTTGATAGAAGGCCATTGCGAGCTGGTGCATCGATACCTTGAGTCCGATGTAACGCAGGTAAGGAAGCGGCGCCATGTGATGATGCGCAATTTGATCGATATCGAACGCGAACTCAGTCTGGACGTGCTGGTGTTCGCCTTCGGAATAACTGACGACCGGACCATATTCCGCGCGCAGCTTGGGAAATTCGACCGGAACGGCAAGATTTGTGGCTTCAGAGTGGCCGATGGAGTCGCCGACGTAGTGCGAGAGCGCACCAACGGCGAAGGCGAGCTCGTCGGCATTGTGCGCGTTGCGAAACAGGTTGACCACAAAATCGCCCGTTCGCACGTAGTGAGTGAGGTCGGAGAAAAACTGGTCGCCGAAGGGATAGTAGCCGATGTCCTGGATGACACACCCCCCGTACGCGTAGGCCTTGGCTTCCTTCAGCTGCGCCGGAGTCAGATTCGGGTAGCGGCTTAGAAGGAGTGGGACGATGGAGTCGTTCCACGTAAGGTCGATGAGCTGTTCGTGAGTCAGCAGGGAATATGCGGCGGCCCGTTTTTGTGAGGAAACGAGAATGATCAAAATGAGGATGATGATTTGTTTTGCCTGCCTCAAAAATCCTCTCCGTTCATTCCAATGCCGTTGTGAGGCTGGCGCAGGATCAGGCCTGGACAGGAAGTCGTTTACCAGCCCGAAGGCGCCCTACTTTCGGTGAGATGCAGATTCAACGATTCAAGTGCCGGCTTATTCAAGGAACTCGCGCACAAACGGGTCATCGCTTGAGACCAGCTGGTCCAGATTGCCATCGAAAATCAACTTGCCTTCATTGAGCATTAGAAACGTCGTGTTGGGATCAGTCTGCCTTTTGGGCAGCGGGATCATTCGATTGCTTGCGTCATCAAATCGGTGCGAGGTCATGGTAAAGGCGTCCTGCAGCCGATGTGTAACGAGCACCGACGGCGTGCGATGCACGTCACGCTGCTTCACAATGAGTTCGATGATGGTGGTTGAGGTGACCGGATCGAGACCACCGGTGGGCGAATCGTACAGCAGCAGATCGGGCTCGTGAATGAGCGCACGCGCAATGGCTACGCGCCGGCGCATTCCTCCGGAGAGGCTTCCGGGAAACAGACTGAAAGTTTCCTCGAGTCCCACGAAGCGGAGGGCCTCGCGCACGCGGCCGTCGATCTCTTCGTCCGAAACAAGCTGCTGGATAAGGAGGTAGGCGACGTTGTCGCGGACAGTGAGAGAGTCAAAGAGCGCGCCTTCCTGAAATACCATGCCGGTACGTGTGCGCAGGGGAAAGAGAGCCTCTTCGCGCATGCTTGAAATCTGCTGGCCGAGAAGCTGGATGGAGCCAGTGTCTGGACAAAGCAGGCCGTTAGCGAGTTTCAGCAGAACACTCTTGCCCACGCCGGCTGGTCCAAGCAGAATGCGGGTTTCTCCAGGCGCGACGGTGAAGCTTACCTCGCGCAGGACTGGTGGCCCGTCGAATGAGATCGAAACGTTATCGAACACCAGGGCCGGCGGCGACTCTGAGGCAGCTCCGCGCTGCGAACCACCGGAAACTAGATTCGTATTCATCGGTTGAAGATGGTCACCATGACCTGGCTGACGAGGGTATCCACAAAGATGATGAGCACTGAGGCGGAAACAACTGCTGAAATCGTGGAGCGGCCGACACCCTCGGTGCCCCCGGTCGTTTTCATCCCGAAGAAACACCCGATGGACGCGATGATGTATCCGAAGACGACGGGCTTTACAAGGCCCTGCAGGATGTCGGGGAAACGGAGATATTCATAGGCCATGGAGAAGTATTGCGTCGCGTTCTGGTGGCTCATGAAAACGGTAACGGCCGCTCCGCCGAGAATGCCGAAAAAATCGGCGACAATGGTGAGAAAAAGAAGCATCGTGATACACGCGTAGACACGTGGAGTCACTAGTTTACGCATCGGATCGACGCCAAGCGCGCGCATTGCGTCGATCTGTTCAGTGACAACCATCGAGCCCAATTCGCTGGCCATGGACGATGCGTTTCGTCCCGAAACCATAATTCCGGTAAGCACTGCACCCAGTTCGCGTATCATAGACATAGCGACGAATCGGCCAGTGATCGCAGTTGCACCGAACTGGGCCAGTGTTGCCGCCGATTGAATGGCGAGCACAGCTCCAGTGAAGAATCCAGCCAGGACCACGATCTTGGCAGAGCCGACTCCGATAATGTCGGATTGAATGAGGAAGTCAGACCAGTAGACGGGCGGCCGGAAAAGATTCATGACAGCCCGATACGCGAACAGGAAATACTCCTGCACGGTGAGCACGATTTGTTTTGCAGGTTTCTCTAACGTCTCTACCGTCATTCGCTTCCCGAACTGCGTGACGCGAGATGAGCGTCGGCCGCTGTTATGCACAGAATAGCGCATGGGGCGGATGCCGCGATGAG
>Ga0335072_10007712_pt1 | contig 15662 bp, 14 predicted proteins | sample Lox_Sample_21_FD_206725 | JGI IMG/M metagenome (GOLD analysis project Ga0335072, IMG submission 206725) | Soil microbial communities from Loxahatchee National Wildlife Refuge, Florida, United States - Lox_Sample_2.1 | ecosystem: Environmental > Terrestrial > Soil > Wetlands | place: USA... | reverse complement strand
GCGGAACCCCGGCGCATGCGGTATAGAGCGCGAGTTTGCCGAGCGGTATGCCCATTCCGCCGGCGCCGAGATCGCCGAGCCCAAGAATGCGCTCGCCGTCGGTGACCACGATGAAGCGGACGTCCTCCTCCGGCCAATTGCGCAGAATCTCCTGCAGTCGGCCCCGCGCGCTGATCGGCAGATACATGCCCCGTGCCGACCGGAAGATATGGCCAAACTTCTGACAGGCTTCGCCGACCGTTGGCGTATAGACGAGCGGCATGTAGGTGGCCGGATCCGACATCAGGACCGCGTAGAACAACCTTTCGTTACGCGCCTGCAAATCGGAAAGCACCAGATACTTCTGCAGATCGTCCGCCAGGTTGGCGATCTCAACCCGTCTGCGGGCAGTCTGCACGTCGATCGTGGTGACCGCGGGCGGCAGCAGACCTTCGAGCCTATATTTGTGCCGTTCCGTTTCGGTGAAGGCCGTGCCCTTGTTCAGGCGGGGGTCGTGAAGCAGGTCATATCCAGTGGGCAAGGGCGTCGCGTGTCCGGTCATTTCGGTCTCCCTGGGCTTGGTTCGGTTCGAATTCGGTGAGGCGGAGCTATCGAGCGGACCGGCCCTGCGCCAGATCATAATTCCCAGGCAGGCCGCCGCATCCGGTCGCGGTGCCACCTGCTCTTACACAGCTCCGACCGGAAATGCATGACATCGAAGCCGCGGCCGTATGGGCTACGTATTGTCTGCGACACATTGTGATTGTGCTCCCTGCGACATCCGCACGGGCACAATTTATCAGGCTTTGCATCCGACAGTTGAGCGGCGTCAGCGAGCAATTCGGCAATGGCCGCCGGTTCACCAAACAGGTTCCTGGGCCAAGGCAGTTGCTCCAGCCGCCGCAGTTCGGTCGCTTGGTGCAGGAACTTTGCGGCGGAGAACGGCTCGCGCTCGGGAATGCCCTGGGCGCGACGGCGCTGTCTGAAGTACTCGGCGTCATGCGTGGACATCGTATTGTCTCCTGTAGCAGCGGTGCAGACTGCGTCTCCCAACCAGACCCGCTCGACCAGCAAGTGCATTACACCGTGCGAACCTCCCAATGGGGTCAGACCTTCTTAAACATGGAAAAGTGCCGCCGGCCCTTTCCGAAAACTATCCCCTACGCCTTGAACACGATCATCTTCCGCTCAGTCATCTCTCACATTGTCCAATAATCGTACGGGCTGCCGCGATTCTGCGGTCGAGCGCCGGCGCATCGTTGCTGTCGAGCCGGGCGATCAGCGTCCGATCGAAAGCCTGAACAATCTCAATCATGGGTACTGCCACTCCGCTGCATGGCCACGCAATTCGTCCACCAGGACGCGCGCGCTCTCAGAATAGTCGACCGGCACGCTGACAAGATGGACACCACCGCCGGCGAAAGCCGCTTCGAGCGTGGGCACCAGATCTTCAGCGCTGTCCACGCGGCTGCCCTTCGCACCGTCGGCTTTGGCGTAAGCGACGAAATCGGGATCAGTAAAGGTCATGCCGAAATCGCCGAATCCATCTACCGCCTGCTTCCAGCGGATCATCCCGAAGGCGTTGTCCTGCAGGACCAGCACGACAAGGTTCAATCCAAGCCGCGTTGCGGTCTCCATTTCCTGCGAGTTCATCATGAACCCGCCATCGCCGCACACTGCGAGCACACGTCGATCCCGATACAGCATGGCGGCCATGATGGCTGATGGCAGCCCGGCCCCCATTGTTGCGAGTGCGTTATCGAGCAGCAGTGTGTTGGCAACCCGGGTGCGGTAGTTGCGGGCGAACCAGATCTTGTACATGCCGTTGTCGAGCGTGACGATGCCGTCTTCCGGCATCACCTGCCGCACGTCATGCACAATGCGCTGCGGCGTCAGGGGGTAGCGGCTTTCCGTCGCCCGATCGCCGATACACGCGAGGATTTGCTCACGCAGGGGCGAGAGCGCGCCCGCGTTTGGCAGCCTGCCTTCGAGGCGATCAGCCAGCAGCTCAAGCGTCGGTCCGACATCGCCGACCAGCTCCGCATGCGGAAAGTATACTTCCTCGACCGTGGCAGGCAGATAGCCGACATGCAGAACCTTCGGTCCCATCGGGCCCATCAGGAACGGCGGCTTCTCCACCGTGTCATGGCCGATGCAAATTATCAGGTCGGCACGATCAATCGCCTGATGGACATAGTCCCGTTCTGACAGCGCGGCTGTCCCCATATACAGTCCGGACCCGCCGGCCACTGCGCCTTTGCCCATCTGCGTGTTGAAGAACGGGATTTGCAAACGCCGCACGAAATCCGACAAGGCATGCGCCAAGTGTGGCCGGCTCGCTGCCGCGCCCAACATCACCAGGGGGCGCTCCGCCTGCAGGATCAGTTCGAATGCCTCGTCCAGCGCGGCAGGGGGTGCGACCGGTGGCGCCACGGTGTGACGCGGCACCGGTGAGACCGCGGGCGCCTTCTCCCCGGCAATATCCTCCGGCAGTTCAAGATGGACCGGGCCCGGTCTTTCCTGCTGAGCAATCCGGAACGCCTCTCGTACGATCGACGGGATGGTCACGGGGCTGACGATCTGGTGGGCCATCTTGGTGAGGGGCGCCATGGTCGAGACGACGTCCACCACCTGAAAACGCGCCTGCTTGCGGCTCAGAATGCCTTTCTGGCCCGTGATCATGACCATGGGCATTGCGCCGAGCAAGGCGTACGCGGCGCCCGTCGTGAGGTTGAGCGCACCAGGACCAAGCGTTGAGAGGCAGACGCCGGCCTCGCCGGTCAGCCGGCCATGCGTCGCCGCCATGAACGCCGCCGCCTGCTCATGGCGGGTCAGCACCAACTTGATCGAGGAGCGGCGCAGCGCTTCGACAACGTCGAGATTTTCTTCGCCGGGGATGCCGAAGACTTGCTTGACGCCCTCATTCTCAAGTGCTGCTACCAGCAGATCAGCGCCTTTCATTGGTCGCTCCCCCTGTTCGGTTCGCGTAATGCCTCATCCGCGCTCGGCCATCATCCGCTTGGTATTGGCGATCGCACGGGCTGGGTTGAGACCCTTGGGACAAGCATTGGTGCAGTTCATGATCGTGTGGCAGCGATACAGCCGGAACGGGTCCTCCAGCCGGTCGAGACGCTCGCCGGTGCGTTGATCGCGGCTGTCGGCCAACCAGCGATAGGATTGCAGCAGAATCGATGGACCTAAATAACGATCCTGGTTCCACCAGTAGCTCGGGCAGGACGTGGAGCAACAGAAGCACAGAATGCACTCCCACATGCCGTCGAGCCTGGCGCGCTCTTCAGGCGATTGGCGGCGCTCGCGGTCCGGGGCAGGTTGATCGGATTGCAGCCAGGGCTCGATCAGCGCGTACTGCGCGTACAGGCCGCTGAGATCGGGTATGAGGTCCTTCAGCACCGGCATATGCGGCAACGGCGTAATGCGGCTGGTGCCCTTCTTCAGGCTGTCCATCGGCGTCAGGCACGCCAGATGATTTTTCCCGTCGATGTTCATAGCGCATGATCCGCACACGCCTTCCCGGCAGGACCGCCGGAACGACAGCGAGGGGTCGATCTGGTCATTGATCTTGCACAGAGCGTCCAGAACCATTGGCCCGCACTGATCCCGATCGATATGAAACGTATCCATCGTCGGGTTGGCCTGCTTTTCCGGGTCATAGCGATAGACCTGGAAGCTCTTGACATTTCGGACCGACTTGGCCGGTGCCCAGTCCTTACCTTTGCCAACCTTCGAGTTCGCTGGAAGCGTAAACTCAGACATCACACTTTCTCCTCGTACTGCTCAGTGCGTGCGCTCCGCCGGTGGGAAGCTTGGCCCGTCGTTTGAAATCGCGTGGAGATGCACCGGTCGATAGGCGAACGTGACCTTCCAGTCTTCGTCTTTCCAGGCCACCGTGTGCTTGAGCCAGTTCTTGTCGTCGCGCTCGTGATAGTCCTCACGCGCATGCGCACCACGCGATTCCATGCGCCCGCAGGCGGAATGCGCGATCACCACCGCCTGGTCCGAAAGGTTGGCCAGTTCCAGGGCCGAAAGCAGGCCGACATTCCACAGCAGAGAAGCATCGTCCACCGTGACACGCTCCAGCGGATCGCGCAGCGAGATCAGCTTGTCCAACCCCTGCTGCAATGTATCGCCGCGCCGGAACACGCTGAAATGCGACTGCATCGTCTCTTGCATCATCGGCCGGATTTCGCCGGGCTTGTTGCCGCCCTTGCTGTGACGGAGCCTGTCGAAGCGATCCAGCGCGCGTGCCTGCGAAATTCCATTCGCTTCGGACACGCGGGAGCCGGGCTTCACAACCTCCGCGGCCCGCAAGGCGGCGGCGCGGCCGAACACGATCAGGTCGAGCAAGCTGTTGGTGCCCAACCGATTGGCGCCGTGAACCGAAACGCACGCTGCCTCGCCAATCGCCATCAGGCCAGGCACGACCGGATCCGGATCATCCTTCGTGGGAGAAACGACTTCGGCGTGGATGGTGGTCGGGATACCGCCCATGACGTAATGCACCGTCGGGATCACGGGAATCGGTTCCTTGTGGGCATTGACCCCGGCGAAGATGCGGGCCGATTCGACGATGCCGGGAAGCCGCTCGTTCAGGATATCCGCCCCGAGATGTTCGAGATGCAGGTGGATGTGGTCCTTTTTCTCGCCGACACCGCGGCCTTCGCGGATTTCGACCGCTTCGGCGCGGCTGACCACATCGCGTGAGCTCAGGTCCTTCTCGTGCGGGGCGTATCTCGGCATGAAGCGTTCGCCCTCGCTGTTGGTCAGATAGCCGCCTTCGCCGCGCGCGCCTTCCGTAATCAGGACCCCGGCGCCATAAACGCCCGTCGGATGGAACTGGATGAATTCCATGTCCTGCAACGGCAGCCCGGCGCGCAGCACCATGGCGTTGCCATCGCCGGTGCAGGTGTGCGCGGACGTGCAGGATTGATAGACCCGGCCGCAGCCGCCGGTGGCGATCACCGTCATGTTCGCGCGGAACCGGTGGATCGACCCGTCCTCTAGGCACCACGCCAGCAGGCCGCGGCACACGCCATCCTCGTCCATCAGCAGATCGAGGGCGAAATACTCGATGAAGAAACGCGCCTGGTGCTTGAGGCATTGCTGGTACAGCGTGTGCAGGATCGCATGACCTGTGCGATCCGCAGCGGCGCAGGCTCGAAACGCCATGTCTCCCTTGGCGTAGTCCGTCGTATGGCCGCCGAAGCGGCGCTGATAGATCGTGCCGGCTTCGGTGCGGCTGAACGGCACGCCAAGATGTTCGAGTTCGATGACCGAGGGAATTGCCTCGCGGCACATGTATTCGATCGCATCCTGATCGCCGAGCCAGTCCGAGCCACGGACGGTGTCGAACATGTGCCAGCGCCAATCGTCCTTCACCATGTTTCCTAGCGCTGCACTGATGCCGCCTTGCGCCGCAACGGTGTGGCTGCGCGTCGGGAACACCTTCGTCACACATGCAGTGTTGAGCCCGGCGGCGACCATTCCCAGCGTGGCCCGCAGTCCGGCTCCGCCGGCGCCGAGGACGACCACGTCAAACGAGTGGTCGACGATGTCGTAACTGTTGGGCATATTGGCGTTTCCTTACCGGCCGAGGAACAGCTTGAGCACGGCGAGCACGCTTGCGCCGCAAAGGATGATGGCGAGCGCGCGCACCGCGAGGTCGGCGGCCACCAACCGGGCCCGGGTGTGCACGTAGTCGTCAAACACCGACCGCAGCCCAACGACCGCGTGCGCGAACAGCGCCACCAGGAACAGGATCGTCAGGAACGCCTGTGCAGGCTCGCTGAGCCATGCGGCTGCCGTCGTCTGGTCCGACGAGGTCGCGAGCGACAGCATCGACGCGACGAACCAAAGCCCGAGAGGTGTGAGAGCGAGTGCGGTACAGCGCTGCACGCGCCATTCCTTCAATCCTTCGCGGGCGCTCCCAAGATGGCGGACGCGGCGGAGTATCGTTTCATCGCGCAGCGCCGTCGCATTCGACAATGAAGTGTCAGGCATTGCATGTCTCCTAGAGAAGCACGTAAAGCCAGGTGACGAGGGTCAGCAGCGCGGCCACGACGAGGACGATGATGCCGTTGCGGTTGGCGTCGCGAATCTCGAAGCCGTATCCGGCGTCCCAGGCCAGATGCCGGAGTCCGCCGCACAGGTGATAGAAGAATGCCGCCGACCACAGGAACAGCAGCAACATACCAATGGGTGAGGCAATGAAGGCGTGCGTCGCCGCGAACCATTTGCCACCCGCGGCGACGGCGATGAACCACCAGGTGAGCAGGATCGAGCCGATCGTCAGTGCGATGCCGGTGAACCGATGCAGAATCGAGAGTGCCGAGCCGAGCTGGAACCGGTACCAGACAGGGAACATGAAGGGTGACAGCGGGCGTTCCATCTGATGATTGCTCCTCTATCGGTTTTCGTTGTGCGCCTGGGTTCGGATCGGCTGGTTGCAGAAGTCGCGCAGCGACCGCAGAACGTCATTGTCGTGTTGCGGCGGCGGTGCGATCCCGCCGAGGATCCAATCGAACAGCTCGGGATCGGTGCAGTCGAGCAACGCTTCGAACCGGTCGATCTGGGCCGGGTCGAAATCCGGCAGGCAGGTCTCTGCGAACAGGCCGAGAATGAAGTCGGTCTCCTGCGTTCCGCGATGCCAGGAGCGGAACAGCAGCCGCCGAAAACGGACATCGGGATGCTCGCCTGACGAGCGGTGGGAGATGGTCGCGATTTGGTTCATGACTGGCTCCTGCGTCCTAATAATGCTGGGTCGCGGATGTGACCTTGCCTCTGAACACGCTCAAACTTATCGCCGTGTAGACAAGCATGAGCGGAAAAACGAAGAGGCCGGCGCCCCAGAACATGAAGGCGAGGCTGGAATGGGGTGCGGCCGCCTCGCCGATGGTGATCGAGAACGGAATCATGTAGGGCCAGAATGAGATCGCCAGGGTACCGAACGCGGCGGCGAAGATCAGCGCGACCATGTAGAACGGAGGTCCGTCCTGCCGGCGGCGCACGGTCACCGTCAGCGTCATTGCGGCTGCGACGCCGATCGCCGGGAACACGAACAGGTATGGCCGTTCAAGCCAGCGCGTGATGACCGGAAGGTCTTCGGCAAGGGCGTAGGCGAAGACCACGATGAGGAAGGTCAGCAGGCCCACCGACAAATAAAAAATCTGGCGGTACGCTGTCTCACGAACCGCGTTCTCGCATTTGCGGACGAGCCAGCAGGCGCCCAGCAGCATGTAGCCAACGCACAGGCCGACACCGCACAGCACCGCGAACGGACTGAACCAGCCAAGATCGCCACCAACATATTGGCCGTTGACGATCGGCAGTCCCTCGACCAGCGCCCCGACGGTCATGCCCTGAATGAACGCGACGACGAACGAGCCGCCGGCGAAGGAGGCGTCCCAGATCCACCGCAGCCGCTCTGTCTTGTTGCGGAATTCAAAGGCGACGGCGCGCAGGATCAGCCCGGCCAGCATGAGAAGCAGCGGCAGATAGAAGGCCGACAACAGGGTGGCATAGACGATGGGGAAAGCGCCCCAGAGGACCACTCCAGTAACGACGAGCCATGTTTCGTTACCGTCCCAGACCGGCGCCACCGCGCTGATCATGCTGCGGCGTCTCGCCTCGTCGCGGGTCAGGCCGAACAGGATGCCGACACCCAGATCGAAGCCGTCCAGCAGAACGTAGAGCAGCGTGCTGATGGTCAGGATGCCAGTCCAGAACAGAACCATGGCTATTCTCTAACCGGGAGGTGGCGCGCGCCCTGGACGCCGTTCATCACCGACATGGGCCGGTTCGGAACCGCGGCGACGGGCAGCAGGATCAGATGCCCCACCGGGCCCGCGTGCAGCAGCCGGTAGATGTAGAAGACGCCAAACGAGAAGATGAAGACATAAATGGCGCAGAAGACGACAAGCGAGATGGTCGCCTCGCGCGCGGTCAGGAAGGGTGTGAGGGCGTCGGCGGTTCGCAGGACGCCATAGACAGTCCAGGGCTGACGGCCGACCTCGGCGGTGAACCAGCCTGTCAGCGTGGCGATGAAGGGCAGCGGAAAGCTGACGAAGATCAGCCACAGCAGTGCGCGGTTTTGCTCGAGCCGTCCGCGGTAGCCGATCCAGGTCCCGATCCAGGCCAGCGCCAGCATCACCAATCCGCAGCCGACCATGATCCTGAACGTGAAGAAGGGGATCAGCACCGGCGGCCGGTCCTGGCGCGGAAAGTCGGTCAACCCGATTTCTTTCGAATCGAAGCTCATGCTCCCGATCAGGCTGCCGAGCACGGGGATGCTGATCGCGTAGCGATTGGTCTCCGCGCCGGCATCGGGGATAGCGATCAGCACTTCGGCAGCCGGTTGTTCGTCATGCCAGCGCCCCTCGATGGCAGCGAACTTCGCGGGCTGATCATCGTGGACGTAATCGCCGGTCAGGTGGCCGAAGAAGATCTGCACCGGGACGAGTACAGCCGCGAGATACAGGCCCATGCGCAGCATGATCCGCCCCTCGGCCTGGAAAGTTCCACGCAGCAGATACCAGGCACCGGTCGCGGAGACGCAGACGGCACCGGTCAGGAATGACGCCAGCAGCATGTGCGGAAACCGCACCCGGACCACCGGGCTGAAAATGATCCGCGCCCAATCATCGGGGACGAAGGCGCCGTTCTGGACGACATAGCCGACCGGGTATTGCATCCAACTGTTGTTGACCATGATCCAGAACGCCGAGAACATGGTTCCCAGCGCGACCATCGCGGTTGAAAATAAGTAGAACCGGGGCCCGACGCGCGGCCGGCCGAACAGAAGGACCCCGAAGAAGGCGGCTTCAAGCGCAAATGCGGTGAAGGCTTCGTAAGTGAGCAGCGGCCCCTGGATCGGCCCGGACATGCGGGACAGCTCGCTCCAGTTGGTTCCGAACTCGAACGCCATCACGATTCCCGAGACGACGCCGAGCCCGAACGCAACCCCGAAGATCTTGAGCCAGAACTCGAATACCAGGCGATACGCCGGCCGCCCGGTCGCGAGACGAAGAGCCTCGAGAACCGTGAGCCACGCCGCAGTCCGATCGTGAACGACGGAAAGATGATGTGGAACGATACCGTGAACGCAAACTGGATGCGCGACAGCAGCAGCGCCATGGGGTCCATCGCACGCTCCTTCAGCGCCAGAGATTGGTTTTCGCGAGATCGATGATCTCGTCCGTGCGGCCGTTCATGATCGCCTTCACCATGTAGAGCGAGAATCCCTTCGCCATCTCCAGGGTGACCGACGGAGGCATCGCGAGTTCCGTCCGGTTGACGACGGCGTCGATCAGCACCGGACCGTCATGCGCAAGCGCACTGTCGATTCCGTCTTCGACCGCGGACGGGTCTTCCAGGCGAATGCCGAGGATCCCCACCGCCTCTGCCATCGCCGCGAAGTTGGGATTGTCGAGGTCGGTGCCAAAATCGAGAAATCCGGTCGACTTCTGTTCTAGCTCGATGAAACCAAGCGCTCCGTTGTTGAACACGACGACTTTCACCGGCAGGTTAAGCTGCTTCAGGCTCAGCAGGTCGCCCATCAGCATGCTGAACCCGCCATCGCCCGACAGTGAAACCACCTGACGGCCCGGACAGGCTGCTTGTGCGCCGATCGCCTGCGCCATCGCGTTGGCCATCGAGCCGTGCCAGAACGACCCCATCAGGCGGCGCTTGCCGTTCATCGCGAGGTAGCGCGCAGCCCACACGGTCGGCAGCCCGACATCGCAGGTGAAAACGGCATCCGGATCCGCAAGGTCGCTGATAGCCTTGGCAATCTGTTGCGGATGGATCGGCCGTCGGCCCGTCGTGCCGCTCGCCAGCTCATCCAGGCCCTTGCGCGTCAACGCATAGTGGTGCTGCGCCTGCGTCAGATGCGTATCGTCAGGTTCCTGGTCGAGCAGCGGCAACAGCGCCTGCAGTGTCGCGCGCACGTCACCCACCACGGCGAGATCGACCGAGGTACGGCGCCCGATATGCTCCGGGCGGATATCGACCTGGGCAATGCGCACGCCGCTGCCCTGCGGATAGAACTGCCGGTACGGAAAATCGGTGCCGAGCATCAGCAGCACGTCGCAGTCGAGCATCGCGTAATAGCCGGAGGCAAAGCCGATCAGCCCGGTCATGCCCACGTCGTAGGGATTGTCCCACTCCACGTGTTCCTTACCGCGCATCGTGTGCACGACCGGTGCCTTGAGACGCTCGGCCAGGGCGAGAAGTTCCTCGTGCGCGCCGGCGCAGCCGGAACCGCAGAGCAATGTCACACGGTGCTTGCTGTTCAGCAGCGCGGCGAGCTTGCCGAGATCGGGCCGCGCAGGCGTCACCACAGGTACGGGCGGCAGCAGTCCTGCCAGCTTCGGCGGTGCCGCCGGTACGGCCGGCTGTAACGCAACGTCGCCCGGGATCACCACGACGGACACGCCACGCTTGCCGATCGCCTCGCGCATCGCGACCTCGAGAATCCGCGGCATCTGGTTGGCGCCGGAGACAAGCTCGCAGTAGTGGCTGCACTCCTTAAATAGAGTCTGCGGATGGGTTTCCTGGAAATAGTCGGCGCCGATCTCCCATGAAGGGATATGCGCCGCGATGGCCAGCACCGGCACACGCGAGCGATGACAGTCGAACAATCCGTTGATGAGATGGAGGTTCCCCGGACCGCAGCTTCCCGCGCAAACTGCCAGGCCGCCGGTCAGGTGTGCCTCGGCCCCGGCCGCGAAGGCGGCAACCTCCTCATGCCGGACGTGCAGCCATTTGATCTTTTTTTGCCGGCGTATTGCGTCGGTGAGCCCGTTCAGGCTGTCGCCTACGATGCCGTAGATCCGCTTGACACCGGCAGCCGCCAGGGATTCGACGAACTGTTCCGTGACTGTACTCATGTTGTCTCTCCTGGTTCGGTCAAGCGCATGGACCGAGCACGCGCAACAGTTCAGGCAGCGACAGGACGTGCCCGACATCATGGCGTTGCGCCTCGCTGTACAAATGATCAGCGATGCGCGCCTGTCTCCGGCCCGGCCCATCAGGTAGCGGGCCTTCCGAAACAACGACCGGCGCGACGAAGTTGTAGCCGCGGCCGGGTATCGTAGCGATATAGCATCTGCCTGCGCGGCATTCCCCCAAGGTCCGGCGCAAAGCGCTCATCTGTGTCTTGAGATTGCCATCTTCGACAAAGAGATTCGGCCAGACCTTGGCGATCAGCTCGTTTTTGCCGACAACGTCGCCGGCGCGTTCCACCAGAGCGGTCAGGATGTCGAAGGCGCGGCTGCCGACCTGAACTTTTCTGTTCCTCTGCAGCAGCAGACGCTGGCATGGAAACAGCCGGAACGGACCGAACGAGAAGATCCGCCCGCCGGCAAACACGGGTTGGTTCACCGATTCGTGTGGTAGTTCCGGCCCCTCGTCGGGCCCATCGCCGGTGACGAGACGATCGTACGCCTGGATGATCAGCCGCATTCGCCGGCGTAGCTCTTGGTCGGCCAACGCCAATGCTACTGCGCAGAGATAGTTACGCATTTCCATGCCACGGCTCTCGGCGCTCAAGGCGTCGATACGCGGCGCGCTTACGCTGACTGTCGCCATTTTGGAATCCGCCCCTAGACGCTATACGTCGCACTCCGAACCCGGCCGTGCTGCCGCACTCCGATGCCGTGTCGCGCTCAATACCTAAGCAGCGCCACCTAATGAGTCTTTTGATCCTGATAAAAAGACCTAAAAAATGCAGTGGCGCAGGGGTCGGGCGTGCCGCTGGCAGGTCTGACCTAACGAAGTCTGAATTTTCCTGACCGCCCCTATAGGGGGGTGCACGCTCAGCCCCTCGGAATTTTTGACGGTCGGTTTTGGTGAGGCATCGGCCGAAATTTCGGCTCGAAAGCGCCGACTTTCCCGAAAATGAACATCGGAGGGCGTCCGGATGGATCACATCCACGCCGTCATGCCCAGGAAATCAAAGGCGGACTTTCCCGAACACAAGTTATTTCGGAAAAGTTGAGGTGATCCGACCCCACTCAGGCCGGCGGTTTGTTACAATCAAAAATTCCGAGGGGCTGAGCGTGCACCCCCTATAGTGGCTGCCGATGGAGTCCGCCCCCAACCCTTTGGCAACTGCGGCCTTCGGCCATTTCAAGGTGGTGACGCACCGCCGGGAGCTGCTTGCCGACGGCAAGGCGCTGGAGCTGGGCGGCCGCGCATTCGACGTACGTATTACTCTGATCGAGGTGCGTAAAGCTATCGTCAGCAAAGACGGGCTGATGGCGTGCGTCCGGCCGAACAGGGTCGTGGATGAGAGTGCCCTGCACGTGCAAAATTCACCCTTGCGCGCCACGCTTGGTCCGGACCGCAGGTTGAGCCGCACAGTCGCTGGACGCGGTCACCAGTTCACCGGCGAACTCCGCCCCTTACCGGCGATCGATGATGAGCACGTCCATATAAGCAATGACCAGGCAGGGGTGCCGCCGGCCAATCTGCCCGAGCCAGTCTCCAAGTTGATCGGTCGGGACGAGGGTCCTCAGGAAATCATGGACATCGATGCCGCCCATCGACTCGCCATGCTGACAAGCGCCGGTGAAGCCGGCAAGACGCGGCTCGTCGTTGCGGTCCCGCGGCGGCGGTTAGCCGATCGAGGCGGCGGACGCCTGTGTGCCGAAGCCAACGAACCCCCGCCGACGGGGGCCGTCTCTCAGTTCACCGTCCCCACTCACCGGGACAGCAGCGCAGCGCGATTGGTGCGCCTCGAATGGCCCCCTCCTGGCCATGCGGAATTGATGTGGCCATGCCGGACAAACGTCAGACACGCTCGTCGTGCGGGCACTGCGGTCGCTTGGTCGTCAACGCGCCTCCTCGGAGCCGGGAACAGGTCCGAGAAGTGCTCTGGCCGCCTTCAGGTCGGCCGTGTCGAAGCCTTCAGTGAACCGGTTCAAGACCGGCTGAAGAAGCGCTTTCGCATCAGCCGGAAGGCCCTGGCTGCGTAGCAATTGGGCAAAGCTCGTCGCCGTACGAAGTTCCCACGATAGGGCGCGCTGCCGATGTGCCAGATCCAAGGATCGACGGAAATGCTCTTCCGCCGCTTTCGTGTCGCCCTTGCAGAGCACGAGTGATTCGCCCTTAATGCGGAGCGCTTCAGGCATCCACCACAATGCATTGCTGCGCTCGCTCCGCTGGAGTGCCTCGTCGGCTGCGGCAAGACCTTCATCGAGGTGTGGCGATAAGATCAGAACCTCGGCCAGGCCGGTGAGAAAGATGGTGTAATAGATCTTGTCGTGTTGAGTTTGCTGTAGATGTTGCAGTCCAGCGCGCAGCAGCCGCTCGGCGGTTACAAGGTCACCCCTTCTGGCCGAAAGCTGTCCCTCAAGACACAGGCCGCGTGCATAGTCGTGGCGCATACCGTGGCTTTGGGTCATGTTCACAAGCCGAGCGACCGAACGCTGAGCGGTCTGCAACTCCCCAAGCCGAAGCGGAATAATACATCCGCACCACGTCAGCGCGTTACACAGCGAAATGATATGATCACAGGTTTCGGCATCTGCCAAGACGTTCCGAGCAACTTGGGCCGATTGATCCAGTTGGCCCTGGACCCAAAGGATATCCGCAACCGTAGATCCCGCAGAGATAAGGCCGTCCATCCCCAGACGATCCATGTGGGCACGCCGTACGGCCGGCATTGTGGATCGGACATAGGTTCGCTGAGCGTAGGCCAATGCCTCGTCATACTCTCCAAGCAACCGTATGAAAGTCCCAAGGACCGAATCTGCAATACAGAGTGCAATCGGGTCGGACGAACCGGTGACGGTTTGCTCTATTCGACGGCCAAAGGCAACAGCGCCCCGATAATCTTCCAAGCGATAGCAAATGGATGCCAAACCGGCAAGGGTCCTTGTTTGGTAGTCCAAATGCGCAAGGCGATCAGCGATCTCGCTTGCCCTTGTTAGCGCCATGCGTGCCCGATCACTCGCTCCTTGTGTGAGCAAGAGTGAATAGCCGAGTGCACAATGCAGCACCATATCCGCATACGGCGTTATATCAACTGTATCGAGTACGCCAACGGCCTTCTCAATCCAGTTACTGAATTCAGTCAGCCAAGACCTGGCAAACCAGATCCGCTCCGAAGACGCCGCCAGGCTGACGCCGACGGACGCATCGCCTTCGGGAGAAAACGCCCATGCCAACGCCGCACGTAGATTGTCGATTTCGGCTGCGTAGGTGGTGGGCCAATCGTCAATCGCTGCCTTATCCTCCGCGGCAGCTTGCAGCAGGTCTCGATAGTACTCGGCGTGGCGTCGTCTGACCGCATCAGACTCACCGCTTTCAAGGAGCTTCTCAAGCACATAGGCACGGGTCGTGTCGAGCAACCTGTACCGCCTGTTGGCATTGTCGTCCACCGTCGCGACGAGCGACTTATCAACCAGATTGGCAAGGCCGTCGACGACAACCGTCCACGCCATCCCCCGCTCCGCTCCGACCGCACTGGCCGCCTCCAAGCTGAAGTTACCTTGGAAGGCCGCCAGTCGGCGCAGCAGAATGCGTTCGGCTTCGGGCAAAAGCTCGAAGCTCCAATCGAGCGTTGCCCGCAAGGTCTGGTGCCGCGGCGGCGCAGTCCGCCGTCCGGCGGTCAGCAGATTGAAGCGATCGTCGAGATGGGCGGCGAGTTCAGTGACGCCGAGTGTGGCGGCTCGGGCCGCCGCCAGTTCGATCGCGAGCGGTATCCCATCGAGCCGACGGCAGATCGTCGCTATCGTCGATACATCGTGGCCCTCCTCGGAGAGACGCGCCCCGGTCTCACGCGAGCGGGCGGCGAATAACTGCACGGCACCGCATTGCCACAGAGCGCCATCTCCGGGGGGCACGGCAAGCGCCGGCACCGGATAAATCTGCTCCCCCTCCGTCCGTAGCGGTTCACGGCTCGTAGCGATCATACTTACACTCGGGCCGGTCCGCAGCACAGCCTCGGCAAACTCCGCCGCAGCGTCCGCGACATGCTCGCAGGTATCCATCACCAGCAATAACCGCCTGCCGGCCAGAGCCTGTGCGATTCGCTGCGCCGAAACCTCGCCCGCGGCGAGTTTGAGCCCGGTCGCAGCCGCCACTGCGGTGGGAACCAAAGCTGGATCGGACAGCGGCGAGAATTCGGCGATCCAGACGCCGTCGTCAAATCTCGCCAGGCACTCGCGCGCTACCGCACGAGCGAGCCGCGTCTTCCCGATGCCACCGGGCCCGGTCAGGGTGACGAGCCGATGCGACGTGGTAAGCGTGACGACTTCGCGTAATTCATCACCGCGCCCAATCAACTCGGACATCGACGGCGGCAGATTGGTCGGCGGCGTGTCCGACGCAGGGGCTGGCGCTCTCCTGGCCGCGTCGGTAAGCTTGTCAGAGCCCGCAGACGCGATGCGGATCTTGCCGGTGAACTGGTAGCCGCGTCCGGAGACCGTCCGGATCAGATCGCGGTCCGGGCCGAAGGCTGCGCGGAGCGCCGAAATCTGCACGTGCAAGGCGCTCTCTTCCACCACCCTGTTCGGCCAGATGCTCGCCATCAGCACCTCTTTGCTGACGACGGCACCGTGCGCATCGATCAGCGCCATAAGCACGTCAAATGCCCGGCCGCCCAACTTCAGCAGTTGGCCGTCGGCCAGCACTTCCCGGCGACGCGGCCACACCTGGAAGCG
>Ga0335072_10007710_pt1 | contig 15665 bp, 19 predicted proteins | sample Lox_Sample_21_FD_206725 | JGI IMG/M metagenome (GOLD analysis project Ga0335072, IMG submission 206725) | Soil microbial communities from Loxahatchee National Wildlife Refuge, Florida, United States - Lox_Sample_2.1 | ecosystem: Environmental > Terrestrial > Soil > Wetlands | place: USA... | reverse complement strand
AGCAGAGCAAGAAAGGATTGGGTGAGTGTTGCTGCAGGTGCTAGTAAGGTAGGGCGTTCGGATCCTACTGAGATGCCAGAACTTACGATACTTAGCTTGGATGACCGTAAAAACTGACCACGCTAAACGTCTTTTCATGGTAACTGGCTAGTGCGTATGTGTCACAATTAGGGGCTAAGTTCATAATCCAAACTTTTATCGATACGTCGACAAAGCTACCCCTACAGTCCTTTGCCACCCTCAGTTTGGAGCTCCGCGACTCGATCCATTGATTCTATAAGTGGCAGGGCTTGTTGAATAAGCGCCTTTGTCTCTGCGAGCGTGAGAGCGACATCGTGTGTCGCCTTATCTCTCCAGAGCTCAGTAACCCATACGGTATTACTGTCCGTGTCAGTACTGACAATATATTGCTGACAATCTGTATTACTCTCTAAGGCTTGCGCAGCCTGTAACAAGATGTCTCGAAGTGCATCCTGCTTTCCAGCCTTGGCCGTAAATTTCCCGATATGTTGATAATAATTCATATAATAAGCTTAACACCAAAGCACTGAAGTATTTTTGAAATAAAGTAAGCATCAGTCGCAGGGTTGGTGCCTAGTCAAAGTTTCAGAAGTCCGTAACGACGTCAAGGATAGGTAAGACCAGATCGAGTCAGTGCACTACACGTCACCTGCTTCGTAATCTCGGTCAAATTGCCTAACTAGCTTATGTGCAGAGTAGAAATCATGCTGGTGCGTAGCGGCCAAGCCATTAATGGCAAGTTGTGCGTCGAGTACTCCATGAAGTACTTCCATAACTTCTCCACGAGGCATCTGATTGTTACCAAAGTTGACAAACTCTCTTGTGCTAAGTGCTACCACACTTGGGTCGTCAGTTAGTCTATATCCCATATCTCCTTCCAACTATCAACCCTTGCGACTTCATCGCATCGACCGCGAGCTGTATGTCCCCAGGGTGGATGCCACTGAGTTGAGCTATAAATAGTTTCGGGTCAAAGCCAGGTACGGGACTTTCTGGGACTTCGCTGAAGACCATTGCAACGAGTGTTATAGCCGTGTCAAGACGCAGAGCATACTCAGCCCAGCTACCATGCACCAACGCTGCACGTTCTGGGCTGCCAGATAGGTAGGCAGGGGATGTTCTACTCATTTAAAGCGTTACTGTAAGACATCTCATTTTGTAGCGCAACTATTACATCTTCAATAAAACCCGTTGTGAGCTTCTAAAAATCGTCATAGGTATCCTAGAAAGAGTGTAGCGCTTCCATGGTGCTCTTCTGCTAGGGATGAAATGAAACCGCAGGATTGTTAGCCCTATGCTACGAGGTTAGATCTAAGGTCGTGCGATGAGTCCAACCAGGCGTCGCTGGAAACAGCTGAGGGCTAATGATTGGCATCGCCTTCAGCTGATTGAAAAAGTACGTTACCAACGATTTTTAGGTTTGCACCATTGCCTAGGATATATCTACTTCCCAAAGGCATATGGTACGGTGTCGCGAGAGGTGACGTCGTAGTCTATGGCTGGAGCGTCAACGAATAAAATAACGGCGGTTCGTTCCGGAACATAGGTTACTCCTGCAGGAATTACTCGGTCTACACCGTGCCAGAGCGGTTTTAGCGCGTCGGTTTTGCCATATACTTTCTCGTGTCCCTTTCCAAGGAATAAGTAGCCCTTACCTTCACGGGTGTCGAAGTGTGTTACTTTACCGGCTGACCTATCTGGCATGCCCCAGAATCCTTCGGCGTCAGCGTAGGCCTGTAGCGTTACGCCACCAATGTCATAGTGGGGTTTTGCGACTGCCTGCAGGTTTCCGGTAACCTGATAACCGTCATAGCGTAGCAAGCGCATAAACGTGTGGCTAGTAGGATTATCATACCGATCACGGAAATACAGATGAGATATATTAGGATGTGTTGATTCAAGGCGGGCAATTTCTCGCTCCGCAACACCGATTAGGCTATCCTGAATTTCAAATCCATCAGCAAGAAAATTACGTAATATCTGAGGTCCATGCGCGAACCGTTCTCGCCAGCTTTCTCGGACCCTTTCGTTGAAGTGAAAAAGGTTTTTAGGATCGCTGACTTGTAGGCCAGTTTGCGGGTCTATCTTTTTTACTTTACGAACATGACCAACGTCTCCGCCGAAGCGCGAGTCAACAAGCCCAGTAGTTTGAGCGAGTATGTCAGGGCACGCTTCCAAGCAGACCGCGTAGCCTTCGCTTAGGCGCGCAAAGTCGTTTAACGCAAGTGGAATCTCAATAGCAGCGATGCCTTCTCTCGCTAAAACCTGCTCCATCGCAGACTGTGGTGCAACTTCATTAACTACAAGGTCATATGTGCCATGTGCCTCTGCAGGACTCAAAAATTGTTCCATGAATGTAATCCTTTTTAAGGGTTTAAGGTCTTGTAGCTACATAGGTACGATATGACGGAAAGACGACCGCAGCTAGACAGTGCGTTTTGCGTCAATTAGACTTGTAGTCAAATAGGTTTGACTATGATTGAGCACCACATTCAAAGAGAGATCGTCAACCGCTTGTCCCAAGCGAAGTCCTTGCGCTTCAGTGAGCTTAAGCCTAAGGAACTTGAGGCTAATTTGTTCATGTATCATCTCAAGCGACTTATTAAGGATGGATATGTCACTAAAACCTCGAATGGATACGAGCTCGCGACACAGGGTCTTACCTATGTCGACGGCCTTACCCTAAGTGATGGCAAACCTCGTAAGCAGGCTAAGATTCTTTGCATACTTGCCCTGCAACGACCTGATGGCAGTTGGCTACTTGGCCGTAGAAAATACCAACCCTACATCGGACAGCTCATGTTTTTGAGTGGTAAGCAACATTTTGGAGAATCCCCCGAGGCTCATGCCAAACGTGAAGTTTATGAAAAAGTTGGCAGCGAGCTAGAACTAACTAGGCGAGGTATGGTCGATATTCGGATTACGCGTGGGGGCGAGCCACTCACGCACATCATTGGGCATATCTATCATGCAATTATCTCAGAAGATCTTATAGTTCCGGTAGAGACCGATCAACATACCTATTCATGGTATGGCAGCCTCTCGGATGACGACGAATTGTTACCCGGGACTAAGGAGATTTACAATGTGCTTCACTCCTCTGATGACTCTTTCTTTGTGTCGCTCGATCTAGAGTCGATGTGAAACTTATCAGAATCATGTGGGGCTCAGAGCTAAATTAATTGAGGTGGATTATTTTAAAATAAAAAAATACTCCGAATTTGTAGCATTTTCTAACTCTGTTATCAAAATTGCTGACCATTTTAGTCTGTATTAAATACCTCCTCGCAGAATCCCCAGAAATGTTCGCTTACATTTCTTAAAAATCAGCAAGTAACCTTAATGGCTAGGTAGTGACACGCCTGCCTGCCTCGCGACTTCCACCAACTCAGCGTGTAAATGAAGTATTTTGTTCTCAATAGTTAATTTTTCAAATGATCCATTTATTCCAATTGCCTTTTGAAGATCACCTATCATTTGGTATATATTCTTGATGTCATTACTTAGTGTTTTGACATTGCCACGCAATGGATTAACGGTCTCTTCGATAATACTGACAACACGTTCAATCATGTTTAGCTCATCACCAGTATCATTAACGGTTGCGTGAACTTGATACGGCTTCTATTGCAGGAAAGATAAACCTTTTACATATTCTAGAATTGCCTTAAGCTCATCGCCCGAGGCTTCTCCGAGTCCTTCTTTGCGTTCGTCATCACTTGGTGATTGCGTGAGGTAATAGATTTATCGATATAATCCGTTGTGCCTATTGGGCACAAAAGCTATGCTTCTCGATCTTTATTATTGATCGGACCCCTGGTTGTTACCATCAATCGCGTCCAGGAAATCACGAGGGGTAGCACTTATATCTGCCTGTAACTCTGTGATGACTGTATGATCGGTGGAGCCTGGGTCCAAAGGCCGACTGCCGTAACGCATTGCATCCATAAGAGCTGATGTGTCGGCAGACGTAAGGAATTCCAGATCTGCTGCATCTCTATGTTGAGCAGTAGCGGCGTCATGAATAATGGGTGCTAGCCGGGGATTATCGAGATCGTTGGGGCTAATGCCTGCCTCTGCGGCTAGGCCCATTATGTCTAATCTAGGAGCATGTTCCCATCCTGCATCCTGTGACATCTCTGCGAGCATATCTCGTTGATCAACTTCAGGAGAAGTGAACGGTCCTGCCGCGGGATTACCTTGAAGCTGCTCTATCGTTTCAGCGTTCGAATCCTCTGGCTCAGGGGTGAGAGTTCATTGAATGACACTATTTGAATAATATAACACTTTAGTACTTCATACTAATTTTGGATGAAAAAGAGTCTTAAACTGGCTTCCAGCGAATTGTATCGTCCTTGTCGAATATGACCTCGATCATGTGTTCGTCCGGAAAACCTGCCGAGTGCAATATATGCTTCTCGAGGAAGTAGCTTATGAGAGTCAGGTTTCGTATAGCTCACGATAAGACGGGTCAAATAAGGATAGGGCGGTTCAGGATCTTTGTCGCCTGCTTGCTTTGTGAAGTCATTTCATCATGCGTCACTAGCTCGCCAATGTCGTGAATGATTCGTCGGTCAGGATCCCGGCCGTACGCCCGGGGGTTTCATTCTTGACGATATAAAATTAAAGCACTTCACATAAGCAGAAATGGTTTGAACTTAAAAAATTAGATACTTAGATATACTGGGTGCATGGCAAATGAAGAACTGGGCCTTGAGTTACAAGATACAACAGGAGGCGAAAATCGTGCCCTTACCGACGAACTGGCAGGGATAGCCCTCGAGCAACAGCCACCGACGTATGATCACCGTGCGCGTTGGGCTGAAATAAATGCGCCAGACTGGGAGGGCATACGGAGCTCCCTTTTTCCTGAGCGTTACCCAGCTTTAAGCATGATTTCTGGAGAGCTATCGCTGGAATCAATTCATTCCGGTGACTTGGTGGGGATGTACGCCCTGATAACTGAGACCTATTTTGGCCAAAAAAGCCCGGATGAACTCGAACAGCTTAATGTAATATACCGTCAACTTCATGAACGAGACGCCGGCCCTAGTGGCGCCGAGCCTAGAAGTACCGTTGCAATTGCGGTAGCGGCTCACAACGAAGACCCGGCCTTACTCGCGCATACGCTTGAAGCCGTTGCCGGAGTTCGTGGAATAGAACAAGACGAAGTGCTTGTTTACGGCAACATGCCGGACACTCTATTTGAGGCAGAAAGAACTGAGGCGCAAGCTAATATTGACGCTACGGTCAATCGGTTTCGGACGTCTCATCCGGCCATTCGAATACGATCGGTGATTGTCGAGTACTCCGAGGCGCAGTTGCGCATGTCTAAAGTGCGAGCAGATATGATCGAACTGATTGCTCGAGACGGACAGGAGCGGAATTTTCGGTTCGATCATCCGGTCATTACATTTGATGCAGACACGGCGAGTATTAGTGAACAAACCAACGAAGTGCTGGCAGGTGCGCTTACGGCCGAGGATTCCCATTTACTGATTCCGCATGCTGACGTGGCCTTCGATGTCACTGGCGTGACGATTGCCGACAACCCGGCTGATACCGAACTACCAGAGCACTCAGATGATGCTACACGGCTGGCGGCAGTTGCCGAAATTGATCAGCGGTTAAGTCTTGCTCGTGAACGTAAGGAATACGATGTGCCAAATATGAGGCAATATTCCTATCCAGAAGAATGGGGGTCGGCCATACCGCTGGGACCAACACTTATGGTTGGGAACTTCAATATCGCCATCGACAGCTCCGAGATGGGCGAACTTGAGCAACGCTTTATGCATATGGCAGAAGAAATCAGGGAGGCGATGCGGATAGCTAAGCCTCTGTCACAAGGTGACGTCAGAACTGTGGCGGTCAATTTTCCGGAAGCGTTGGTGACGACATCCGGCCGAAGGTGGGAACAGGTACTCAGGGATTGGATAACCCTACCCGCAGGAGCTGATGACAAAATATATCTCGATAACGTCAAAAAATGGCACATGAGTGGGCCGACGGGTCTGTATCAGAGTCGCGAGCAGTTTGGACACACCGACTCTGTGAGAATACGAACATATGAAGGCCCGTTTACTGCCTCAGATGAGATTCGTGAGGCACGGATACAGGCCATTATCAATGCGATGCTGGGTGCCACTAAACGCTCGGATGAGATGGAAAGAGTTCTTAGTCGTTTTGATTTACCTAAGCCGACGACCTGGCTAGATGAGGATAGTAACGGATCACTCCAAAAATAAAAAGTCGAACCAAAATGGCTGACCTTTTATCTGTAAAATGAATCCAAATAATCTGGCTGAGCATGGGGTTCGCGCTGAGAACCCCTTTTGCATGACGCCATACTTCCGCTCCAGAAACTTGAGCAACTTGGATTTACCTATGTAAACAGTAAAGTAGTGGTTGCGACGCTGCCTTAAATACTTACGAATATGGTATAGTAAGCGAATTAAAGAGGTGATAATTACAATGGATTACGTTCCTACTACCCATAAGTTCGTAGCGGTATTAAACAAGAAGATTCCGTCAGGTAACCTTATGAACGCGCTTGCGCACGCAACTGCCGGTTTGGCCGCATCCTACGCAATGCCGGAAGAAATGCGTTTCGGTAGTTATGTAGACAAAGATGGAAATGAGCACAGAAGCATATCCGACAACCCGTATATCATATTGCGGGCGGATAACTCCAATAAGATCCGCATACTGCGCGATGCGCTAGTGACGGCCAGTATTCACTTCACAGATTTTACAAATACTATGACCGTCGGTACTTACGCGGAACAGAAAGAACGGACTGCAAGTACTCCAGAAGAAGAGCTGGAATACTACGCTATCTGTATGTTTGGCGAGGCAGAAAAGCTCAGCGAACTGACAAAGAAGTTCTCACTCTGGAGAGACTAGCCAACCACTAAAACGATTGTTGTACGAGCTCCGTAGCGTTAAAGAAATCTTTCGTGAAAGAAACGGCGTCTTCGACTGAGAACTCTTTGCATGTGTACATCACGCAAGATAGGAACTTCTCGTTCGTCCAGACATACAGTGATATGCCGGAATCTATGAGCGGCACGAACGCATCAAACCCCTGGTTCTCCTCTTTCCCGTCGCCACTGGGCGAATGAATGATCGGGTCACCATATGTGCGGAGATCTAATTTGCTCGCGACCTCCAGTAAATAGTTGCGAATATCTTCTTCGGTAAGCTTTCTGTCATACGTTGCCTCTAGGACTAGTCGTTGCCTCGTGATTTGTGGTGCTAAGTCTTTCATGTCACAAGTATAGATGAATTCTTAAGGTAATCGAAGCAACTTACGTAAATAAAAGACCCCTGAGGAATCTTATGAAATAAATACAACTTGGCCGGCCTTATTGCTCAGCGTTCAACACCTCCTAATGAAACCTGCAGAAGTGTCGGCTTACATCTCCTAAAATAGGCAGGTAGTCTCTAATGGCTTGGCAGTGATACACCTGCTTGCTTGGCGGCTTCTACCAACTCTGAGTGTAAGCGAAGTATTTTCTTCTCGATAGTTAATTTTTCAAATGGCTCATTTATTCCAATTGACTTTTGAAGGTTACCTATCATCTTATAGATATCCTTGATGTCATTACTTAGCGCTTCGATATCACCACGTAGTGGATTAACAGTCTCTTCGACAATAGCACGAATGGCTTGTAGGTCATCATACGACAAACTCATACAAGTATTCTAACATTGTAAATAGTGTTTACTTAAAGAAAGACCTCAAAAAGAAGTCTTTATATCGCTTATGTTTTGGCTGGCCTTATGCCACGAGGTTAGAACTAGAATTGTGGCAGGTTGGGCGTCACACGAGTGTTAGATCAAGGAAAAAGAAACCTTCAGTTGACCGTACCTTATAAATTATTCGTGTTACATCTGGGAATAAGTCGTTAGAATCTCGATGAAACGGATTAATCCACTCAGGTGTAAAACGTCCATCTTTGGATAGTATAAGGGGCCTGCCATCTACTTTGTGATAGTAGATGTGCGCATATGTATGAGAAAGTATTTGCCCTTCTTCGCCTAACCGTAAGTTAGCAATGCCTCGGTGCTTCATCGGTAGCAGACTACCGATCTTCTCAAGGAGCTGTCTGTCAACGAGTCCCTTAAGATTCTCGCCAAAGAAAACGGCTCCTCCGGGAAAAGTGTAAGAGCCAAGAAACGGCTGAGCGTTTCGTCTATGAAGAATGAATTCACCCGACTCATTTTCAATAAGCAGTAGGCAAAAAAGTTTTGGCTGAGGTAGTACATCGATATTTGTCCGCGTTGCCCTTGAGACGTAACGAATGCCGTCCGCAGTTAGAGTGTACTTATCGCCCTCTCTTGCGACCAACTCGTCACGGACAAGTTGTTTTAGGTGATAGCTGAATATACCATTCTCTATCCCATCAGGACGCAACTGGCTAAAGGTCAACTGTCCTGCACGTGAGAGCGAGCGTAGAATGTTACGCTGAATATAATGCTCGACTATTTGCTGCATCTCACTCTATATAGTAGCAAGCGACGCAAGGTAGTGTTGGTATATAGCGTGTGCGGTCCTCATTTCATCGGCAATATCATACTCAGGGGGCATAGTGTTCTTCACATATGCTAAAAGTCCATTTTGCACATAATATGCAATTATGTTTTCGATATTAAATCCGAGTTCGAGTAGACTACGGGCGTAAGCCTTATCTCCTAATATGGGGTGGGCTATGGCCCATTTCCTCTCACTTGATTGATCCGTCACTTTACCCTGTTTTAGGGCAACGGGCTGACGAAGATTTTTCGGGGTAGGCCTAAATGCCGAAAAAACAATATTAGTGTCATTTTTTTGATGCATCATCAACTTATAGTGAGCTTTTAGGCTGAAACTGTGCCCGCATTCAAATATATAATATTCGTCCAAGAGGTACCGTAGCTCATGCAGTACACCGTGCGCGCCGTTGCCTTCGTCATGAAAGTAGTCAATGCGGGTAAAGCGACAAGGGCGGTGCTTTATGGTTTTTTCTGCAGCTCTCAATACCCTCAGCTGATCTCCCACGATAACTAAGGTGCGAATACCTGCCTCGTGCAGTGAGAGCAGGCACCAATACAGAATCGGCTTATCGGCAACTGTCATAAATGCTTTGGATATTGGTACATCAATAGAGTCGGCCCTTAATCTGCTAGCTTTTCCGCCTACAAGAATTACGGCTTGGCGTACATTTTTCGTCATACCTCATATCAGTCTAGCTAGTTAGGGTCTTACTATCAGTCAAATTATTTTGACTTACCTTGGGTATAAATGGGCCATGTGGAGTTCGAACTTAAACAACTGCAAGAAAAAGCGGGTGGCAGTTCAGAAGACCCCGGCTTTAGGCCATTGCTTATGGCGATGCAATCAGGTATGCCGCCTCATGGTGGTTTTGGCATGGGTTTGGAGCGGCCGACACAAGAGCTTCTAGGGCTTAACAACGTCAAGGAAGCTGCGCTGTTCCCGCGTGACATTAATAGGCTCACACCGTAGTCTTGATAGGCACTGATTCTATGAGCAATAAGGAGTATAGGGCTCGAGTCCGTAGTCCAAACTTTTACAGATGAGGAGACTGAAAAACCAGAAGAACAGGATATTGAGAGTGAGATCAGAGAGATCGAATCTTTGCTCGATGAAGATAGCTCAACTAAAGCTCAAAGTAATCAAGGATGTCTATAATACCATTCTTATCCACTGCCTTACCGACAAAAGACTTCTCGCCTTTCGTGGCGATTAGCCTCTTTAATTCGTCGCTGGCGTTTCCCATAGCTCCAGCATACCCGCATTGTTCAATAAACTGCCAGTCGGCCGTACTGTCGCCAATTCCGAGTAGATCATCCATAACAATGTTGTTATGTTCAGCTATTTCATGAGCTGCTTGCTGTTTGGATATGCCTTTGGCGGTCACAATGCCAAATCTTCTTGGCAACGCTACGGGGTGTGTACCCCAACTGATGGTTACACGATCAGTAAGAGGTTGCAGAAGTTTGTCGAGCTCATGCATGTCTTCATCATTTTGGACTACTGGCATAATCTTTGTGATTTCTTCCTTTTCCAGCTGTTCTAGCAATGACTCAACAACATGTGGTTTTGCTTGGAGGATATCGGCATGAATCTCTGTAATGTCGCTGTGCTGACTTGCCTGCGCAAAATACTCGTTGACGGTATAAAACTCGACATACGTTCCACGGTCCAGACACGCCTGGACAACCTTCCCAGCAATGGCTCTGTCGATGATATGTTTTTTGAGAATAACATCGTCCAACGGATCAATAATTACTCCGCCACCGTCTGTAATATGCAAACTGCGCAAGTTTGCGTCTTGGATGATGGCACGTATGGAGAAGTGCGGCTTGGCAGTACAAAGGCTGATTGGGACGCCATTTCCTTCAATCTTTCTCAGTCTACTAATTACATCTTTGTGCGGGTCTGGAAAATTAAAGCCTTTCTTTTCTCCAATAACGACCCCGTCCACATCAATGATAATTCCTTTGATCATGAGAGGATTATAGCAAGACGACCAAAAGTTTGGACGACCTATCTCCCCTGTAGTAAATCCAAACTAAAACCACCCCTTCTTACGGGGGTGGAAAAAGTTCGAATACTATGGCTGGCCATGGGTCACGCGTTACGAACCCTTGATCGCGGATTTTGTCCTACTAGCACGTAACTTGAGTGAGTTCGGTTTATCTATGATTGATGATGGGGTTTCCACTGTAATAGGGCTTGGTGGCTCATCTCCTAGATGGCAAGTCTAGGAGATGAGTTTTTTGACTATGCTGGCTTGCGATAGATCTTGGCGACCATCCCAAACAAGACCCCGAAACAGGCGATCGCTGCTGCAACAATCTGTAACCCCGGTACGTAGCTCTTGCTGCTCGTAAGTGCGAATATGCCGTACACGACTAGTGAGAAGAGCTCAGCCGCAAAGCTCATCACCGACGTGGCAGTTGCTCGTGCTTCGTCAGAGATCTCGTGTTGCAGGTAGGCGTTCAGTAGTACGCTCATGGCGTAATACATTGCACCAAACAGCCCGAGAGATATGGGTGCCAGCGAAGCGGGCAGTATCGTAGTAACTCCGAGTAGGGCTGCCCAAACCACGAGTGCCAGACCTACTGGAATATGCTTGTTCTCTAGTCGGTTCACCGTAAGACTGCCGAGCGCGTCAAAGACGTATATGCCTGCGATCCACAGTGCGACCAACTGGTTGTCGAATCGCAACTCATGGAAGAATAGACCGTAGTATTCATCGACAACTCGTAAGCCATTAACGACTGCTCCGACACTCACGATGAATAGCACGACAGGGTTGCGTAGTGTCACTCGTATACCAGCCTTCAGTGTCTGCATGTATGGAGCTCGTTGCACGGCCTTCACCTTCGGTGCCGACGGTAGCGAGTAGATAGCAACCGCTGACGCACAGACGGCTACTATGCTGCATAGCAAAATGACCGGAAAACCAAAGCCCGCTAGAGCACTGGCGCCAAAACCACCTAAAATGAAGCCGACTAAACTGTAGGTCTGCATTTTCCCAGTTATGCGTGTGTATTCCTTGCTCTGTGTCAGTCGCTTGAGCTCATCAAACACGAATGATTCCATCGTGCCTGATACAAAAGCTCGTTTCACACCCCAGAGTAAGAAGCCTACCAAGAATCCGGCATAGTTAGGGAATAGTAGCCAACAGGTAAAAGCCACTGCACGTACCATAACTGCTGTCGTCAGCACGAGGCGACGCGGAAGGATGTCTGCTACCGATCCGGCAGGTATCTGAAGTAAGAATATGGCAGCCGAGAGTACGATTAGCAGACTGGATATCTGTGCACCGGTCAGCCCATGCGACTGAAACATCAACGTGTAGAGCGGGTAGATGAGGATAAACTCATCGAAGAAGGAAAACCAGTATAGTTTTCGCCGGAGTACTGCAATCTCGTCCTGTTGGGTAAGCGGTAGTTTGTTTAGAAAGTTCATTATTTTCTCCAAATAGAAAAAGCCGAGCTGCTCAGTGACGTATCACACAAGGGCTCGGCTTCTTCTAGTAGATTGATTTACAAGTAATTAAAAAGTAACCACGATTGTCCCTGGTGCGACGTGATTACGCTTTAACTACCTGTACCATTACGATGGTTCTTTCCTTAATTAACTGTTGAAATATAACACGGCGAGATGCTTATGTCAAGAGGGGGTGCATGAAAACAACAAACCTGATTGAAAGATTTAATGATGACAAATATACAACACTTGGCTACCCTTAGTTGCTGAGTTTCGAACTTTTGACGAATCTAAATATGTCGTTAAGAGCCCTGCTCCTCTTGTTCACGAAACTCGGCATCTGCATTAAGCCATGAACGGCGCCCTTGTAACTGTGATACTCTGCTTCAACTCCTGCCTTGCGCAAGTGCTCAAAAAACTCCAACGCTTCGTCTCTCAAAATATCGTATTCAGCAGTTAAGATTAGGGTTCGGGGCAACTTCTTAAGCTGGTTTTGTTTAAGCGGCCACCCGATATGGCTTTGGCCTTGATAGGCATTCCAGAAATATTGCATATTTTCCTTGCTGACAAAAAACCCTTGTGCAAACTTTTGCATCGAAGGAGATTTTAGTGCGGGGTCTAAAGCGGGGTACATAAGTATCAGTGATTGAAGATAATGCCTCTGCCGTTCGGTTAACCCAAGCGCCACCATAACGGCTATCTGTCCACCCGCACTATCTCCTGACAGAATGAAATTTGGATTTAGCTCTGAATCGTGAAGCCACTTTACTGTCGCTAAACCATCTTGTGAGGCTGCGGGATAGGGATACTCAGGTGCAAGACGGTAGTTAACGGATACTACAGTGCTACCTGTAGTTTTGCATAAATGACGTGCCACAGTGTCGTGTGAATCAATACTTCCAACAACAAACCCGCCCCCGTGAAAATAGATGATGGTGGGCTTGGCTACGTTTCCTTCGTAAACTCGCAAGGTGATAGGCTGTCCGTGACTATTAATTTGTTTTTCATAAACATTTCGTATGTTTGGCTTCTGATTTGAACGACATATTTTTTCGAAATATACGCGTGCATCGTCTAAGTTTGATGCCGACAGCCGTCTCTGCTGGCGGTTCAAAGAAGTTAGGAGAATCTTTGTACGCGGACTAATCATGTAGGCTAATAGTAGCAAATAAAAAGACCTCCGAAGAGGCCTTCCATTACGCTTATGCTTGGCCGGGCATAAAGAACGATTATAGAACTTTAATAGGTTTTGAAGGTGTTGCTGTTATCAATATATCTGACGATTTGGACGTGGGTGCTGCGAAATTTCTATGAAAATTTCTGGGTCGCGGCCTTTACGACACTGGCGAGTGCTTTAATAAACTGTGCGTCGGTGTTTGGAAGGTCGATACGATTATATTCTATATCGTACTCTTTACACTGTTCGCTGCCTGCAATGTCGAGGTCATAGAGAATTTCGAGGTGGTCGGCCAGAAACTGGATCGGCACAATAAGTACGGCTTTGTCATATTTATCACGTAAGTCGGCTAGAATGTCAACGAGGTCTGGTTTGAGCCATGGCTCGGGAGTATGTCCAGCGCTTTGGTAGCCCCGGTACCACTCAAGCTTCGGATCGTTTAGTTTAGCTACGACGGACTCGGCGGTTGCTTGTAATTGCTTTAAGTATTCAGGGTCTTTGGCGACAACCCGCTCTGGCAAGCTATGTGTCGTAAATACGACCGGTACGTTGTGATGCTTTTTGTGCAGCTTCGCCAAAGTAGTATTTACTCGCCTTGCAAGTAACTCAATAAAGTGAGATTCGGTTGGCCAAGGTTCGGCAACGACAATTTCATCTTCCGCAAAACCTTCTTTCGTCGACGCTGCCTTAAGGGCTGCTCTATATCCTTCCATAATGAAAGAGGAGAATTGGGGTGAGAGAATGATACCCACTATCCTTTCAGCACCGGCTTCACGGCACGCGAATAACGCCTCTTCGATGAACGGATGTGAGTGTAGCATCCCGGCTTTAACGATGAAATCGTTGCCTGTGCCGTCAAGTTCTTTACCTAACAGCTCCGCCTGTTTCTCAGTGATTTCAATGAGCGGTGAGTGGCCAACCATTTTATAGCGCTCAACAAAGTCTTCTATGAGGCCTTCTGGCACTTTGTCCTTATAAATATGGTGCATGTACTCATCGACATGATCTGCAGTTGTGGCTGAGCCGTACGTCATAATAATTATCCCAGTTTTCGAAGTTGAGCTATTTGCCATGAATGTACTCCACTAGTTCTTTTAATTTGGCGTCATCGGTTTCTGGCTGTACACCATGGCCGAAGTTGAATATGAATCCTTTGCGGTTCGGTAAGCTGTCGATAATGCGATCTACATGCCTGTAGATAGTCTTTTGGTCGGCCAACATGATAACAGGATCTAGATTTCCCTGTAACGCCTTATCGCCGAGAACGGCTCTTACCTGAGCAATGTCAACTCGCCAGTCAAGGCCAACTACCTCGCAGTCTAGGCTTGCAATGTCTGGCAACAACCCTGCGGTATCAGTGCCAAAATGGATTCGGGGTACTTTTTTATCACTAAGCGCTGTGAATATTCTTTGTACATGCGGTAGTACATATGTGCGATAATCGGCCGGTGCAAGGCAGCCGACCCAACTGTCGAAGAGTTGCACTGCTTGCGCACCAGCTTCGATTTGCACCGACAAGTAGGCGATAATCGCACCTGTCAGTGTTGCCATGAGCAGGTCCCAAGCTTTAGGCTGCTCGAACATGAAGCGCTTTGTCTTGAGCCACCGGCGGGTCGGCTCGCCTTCTAAAAGGTAGCTCGCAAGCGTAAAGGGCGCGGCCGAGAACCCGATGAGCGGTACTGTAAGTTCACCGCGAAGAATCTTGATAGTTTTTTGCAAATATTCGACATTAGCAGTTTCGAAGGGCTTGAGTTTTTTAATGTCCGCAGGCCGGATGATCGGCTTGTCAACAATAGGCCCCACGCTGTCAACAATTTTGACATCCACGCCCATCGCTATAGGCAGCAACATAATGTCGGCAAAGAGAATCGCCGCATCGACGCCAAGTCGCTCTACTGGCTCAAGGCTTACTTGTGCAGCGAGTTCAGGCGTTTGAGTCAGCGTTAGTACATCGTACTTCTTGCGGATTTCTCGGTAACCAGGTAGCGACCGGCCTGCTTGCCGCATGAACCAGACGGGGATGTGTTCCGTCTTTTCGCCGTAGCAGACTTTCAGAAAGCTGTCGTTAAACATTAGAGCCATTCTATGAGCTCAGCTAGTGGCTTGTAGACGCATGTAAAAGTGGGTGTGTCGGTTAGTGTGTACTTGCGACCAATGGTGCTGCGCATTTCCATTATGAGTTCCTGAAATTCTTCTAACGTCTGGGTCTCATATGATACAACGAACTCATAATCGTCAATGCCATAAGAATACAAAAGGCATTGGCGGATGTCGGGGTGGGCTACGCCAGTCTTAATGTGCTGGCCCATTATTGATTTGCGGTTTTCAAAATCTAGCTGATACCAATCGGTTGTCTTTGTGAATGGATAAACAATGAGATATTTCATCCGGTTGGCGTATTGTCGTATCTCTTGCTCCGGCTTACCAGTTCGGCCGCTATAAGTAGACTTGCGAATAGCGCCG
>Ga0335072_10007709_pt1 | contig 15667 bp, 20 predicted proteins | sample Lox_Sample_21_FD_206725 | JGI IMG/M metagenome (GOLD analysis project Ga0335072, IMG submission 206725) | Soil microbial communities from Loxahatchee National Wildlife Refuge, Florida, United States - Lox_Sample_2.1 | ecosystem: Environmental > Terrestrial > Soil > Wetlands | place: USA... | reverse complement strand
TCCAGTCTCCCGCTCCTCAACCCCAAACCGAGACATCATCAACTGCACACACGAACATAGAGAGTCACGCACTCTTTATCTCCACTGCAACGAGATCCGAACTCGATGTTGGACTCCTCAACTACCTTGTTGGAAACCAATACGGCCCAGCCACCAACATTCGTGCAACAACTCTAAAACCCTCCGCCACACTCCTATACAAGAACTCGACATGGCGAATCATGGCCTGGAATGAGGGTGAAGATGTTGATGTCATGGCAATTTCCAAACCATGCACACAAGGACCTAGTTCCGTGCTCCTACATTACGGCATTGGACGCTGTTTTAGAGACTTCGGAAGAGGGAAGAAATGGAATAAAGGGGTCGTGGGATGGTACGTTCGTGAACCCAAGGACATTGAGGAATTAGCTATGGCTTCACGACAGTTTCTAATGGACATTCCTTCGAGTTGCATTACCAAGGAAAAGACGTTTGTGAATGGGGAGAGACGTGAAAGCGGAAATAAGAAAACTACGCTGTAAGGATCCTGGGTTTGGATATGACTGATTTTTGTAATAGGTCGGCGGCGAAAGGGAACGAAGTCAGAGGGGTTGTGAAGAGGGTTGTAGATATGCTCATCCGAGAGCGATCTTCGAGAATTGAGTTCCGGAAAATTGCGAAGGATTTGGAAACTTTTAGTGAGAAAGGTATAGCAATACTTTTGGACTTGTACTGATCTGAATTGTAGAATTGAACAATGATATTCCAATGATGAGAGCTTCGAAGGTGTACAATGAATGAAAATAAATGGAGTATGTATCCCTGTAGGACTGTACGATCGGGCTTAAAAGCTAATTCTGAATCTTAATTAGAAGCGAACTCTATACATCGAAGATATGCTTCCTTAACCTGACGGCATTGTTCTTGAACGAGCGATGTTTGGTGATATTCTTCCTGACTCAACACCAATTATGTAAAGAAGTTGAAAATATTTAAATAAATATGTAAGTCTGACCTGTAGCCCTAACCTACGAATTCGCCCGTAAGCGGCTTTAGATATTTATATAAATACTGCATTTGTGCTCGCCAACTCCTTCAGTCAGTCAGAGAACATGACCGCTTACGCAGGCCACGATTTCATCAAAGTCAGACTTCCACCGGTTACTTCAAGCGCATCCACCCGCCGCAAGAGCGATGCTATATTTCCTATCTCTCCAGGGGCCCCTGCGACGCCTCCTCGTGATCCGGAGAAGTTGCGCAAGGCGGTTTCTTTTGTTGATTCAATGCCAAAAACTCCACCCCCTACAACGATCATATCACCCAACGACTCTCCCTCGTCGACTGGTTCCTCCATGTTGCCGACGGCGGGTCGTGACGTAATTATACCTTGCCAGACTGGACGGGTGCCTACTAAGTCTGACACCTCCACGTCACTGCCTTCGACATTCTTCTCGTCTCTGCCGTCCGGTCGACCATACGGAGATTTTCCCTTCGGGAGCTTCCTCCAGTCGATTCTGCTTTCCAGCGCCGGTATAATCGCTCGTTATCCCTTCGATCCCGATCCTTTGGCAACCATCGAACAGATCCTCAATTGGAGAGATACCGAAACAGTGTTGGGTTTATTAATTCGAATGCTAGAAACTTGCCGTGGTTTCAGTGTTATGGCAAGATTACAAACTATATTCTTGATGTCATATGCCTCAAAAGCACTGCTCATTCGGATTGCGTGTGTTCTCTCCACCACAAAAGATCCTTCGAAGCATTCATTCTGGTTTGAACGATTCGTTGATGCGATGGAGGCACATTTCACGGACGGTGTCTCTGAATTCAAAGAGTTTGCTCAAGACGAGTTAGATGAATTGGAGACCGCATTCAAGGCAAAATTTCCGTCACATTGTGGGATTACAGAGTTGAACATGAGGTCGAATGCCAACGTGGTCATCTGTCCACATCCGCATCGCGTTGAATGGACGTCGGATTTGGAGGAAATTGAGGTGCCGGGGGGAGGAATAGTTTCTGGTGTGGATTCTGACATGGAAATTGTAGAATCTGAGGATGACGCTTTTTGGGCTTGAAAATGTGTTGTAGTCGGCTTCTGTCTATCTATATTTTGGTATTTGAGTATTCAGAAAATATCTGTCGGGACACTTACTCTCTCCTCTCTAGATTCAAGGTTACTAGTTCGTCGTGCTAGGCTTGCAAGTGCACGGACCCGTTGTTTGGCAATTTTCAGACCGCGTCACCTCGTAATCCCTACTTCCCCTCACCTGTCGCAACTACAACCGCACCGATAGACAGTTGTAACTCAGTACGGCAGCTCCATACGTCCCTACTTGCTCCTCACAATCAGTAAGTCTCTAAGCTTCGGTTACACAAATTTATATCTAGGAATACTCGTTGCTCTCGATCACTCAAAATACTTTCTATTATCATCATGTCATCCGAACAAACTGACAAAGATGTTCTGGATGATGCACTAGATAAAATCACTCGAGTCTCAGGTAGGACTGAGAATTTGAAGAGAGCGTTTTCGTCCCTCAGTGTGGAAAACAGACTCAGAATTACAAAAGAGTTGAATGAGTGCGGTGACAATGTTGGAAAGTTAACACGGGTGGTCGAGAATCTTGGTCAAAGATATGGACCTATTGCCACTTCAGGGCTCAGGAGTGGGACGGAAAGGAGCCTCGTCAGAGGCGAGCAACGCATCCTCATCGCTGGTGAACCTCTCCCATTCGATATCATTGCATCTGAACCGCCCCGAATTGGCGGGACTTGCACGGTTTTGAAAGTCAAGATGGGGAACGAGTTGTATGCTATGAAGAGGTTAAATGCCAACATATCACTAGAAGCTTTCCGAAGGGAGGAGGGTCTCTTGAAGGACATCAAGAATCCTCATATAACCCAAGTTTTCGGCTCCATCATAGACACCGCCAACAGGCTTAATATTATTCTAACGCCTTGGTGCTCAGTAAGTCCAGTTTGGAAAATCAATGATAACAAAATAGATATCACTAGAAACATACATAAGAGATTCCTCTTCCTTGGATCTCGGCTCTCTCTCAAAAGACAAATTTCTCTACAATGCCATGGCGTGTATAATGGAAGGGATGGTATATCTTCATCAAAAACGACTCAAGCACTGTGACTTGAAGCTGTCTAATCTTCTTTTCCAAAGTAACATTCCTGTCAATCCACACGGTCTAATATTATAGACAGCGAAACAGGATACGTCCCAATAATCTCCGACTTCGGGATCTCCAAACGGGTCTCAACTATCTCGCAGACCAAGGGTCAAGGCTTTACGCCTGACTTTGCCAGTCCACAACAATTACGTCTCCATGAATATGGTCGCAAAACAGACGTATTCTCACTCGCATTGATCTATATTCACATGATATTCAAAGCGGCCGGGAAAAAGTCAGTACATCGTCATTTAAGAAAAGAAAAATACTTGGGTCCTTGCCCCGGTCTCTTGAGCCAAGGGACCATGGACGATGTCCTGGATAGCCTATTACAATTACTCAAAGATGATATCGCACTTCCTGAAAGTGAAATATTATTGAAAGACATGTTAAAAATCTCGGAGTCCGAGAGGATCTCAATGAGGGACGCCAGACGAAGGTTGCGGACTGTATTACAAGCAGAAGGAATTTCAGAAGGTCACTGCACCTTAGAACATGATGACGAGAACGAGGAAGAGGGGGAAGACAGCAATGATGACAAGGTTCAAGAACCTGAGTCAGATTCCGAGGGCCATTGGTCAAGTTCCGACTCCGAGTAAAAGCGTTTTGGTCAGTATGGAATGGGGCTCAAAACAGCTTCGAGTCCAGGTTTCGGTTCCATGACCTCGTACTTTCGTTACATTTCACATGTCATCCGTCCACTATCCCTCCACTCGTGTGAGTCTTAGCTATTGCTACGATGGCTCAAACCGTTATTGGATTAGCCGTCGCCGCAAAAGATACCTTGCTTCACCTGGTGTCGTGTCAGCTTCATTTGTGCTACCTCACGTCACCCCCCTTTCTTCACCAACGACAATATACAGTCAATCATTATTTCCAAATCAGGTCAACTTGTCTATCCTGGAGAAATTGGGAATACATGTAGCTTCCTCTCGTCAACTACCAACACGTGGATATCCGGTATTACAGAAGGATTGTTCGTCATCAACAACGTCAGTCTCACCAACACTGTTCGAGTCCTCAATGACACGGTAATTATAATCGATGTACAACCTGCGAGCGATCTCGATTTCCAGGCTTCAACGTTTGGAATGCGTTATATTTGTACTCCAATTAGCACTATTTGTAACCTCACCGGGGTCTCCGGAGTTTCCACCTCATATACTGTATCCAAATGTCCGAAGCCATCTGGGAAATGCAAAACAAGCAGTTTTAAATCTTACCTTCATCAGCGCAGAAGGAATCCTATGGATCACCAAGTAACCCATTCGATGCTTCGGTTGGAATGGTTATGGACACACCAAGCCGCTTCAGTAACGATTCTGAATTCGTTATTCCGGTGCATGGTAATCATGCAATTTTATCATGGCGTGATATGACCATTTTGGATATTATCTATTCAATCGCAATTGTGAGGATTGTGCAAAGTGATGTGGCTTCAAGTATTACCAGGTGGCCCTAAGCGGTCCTGTGGGATCAGGTATCGACAGTATCAATTGGCCTTTATGGTTCGCCACAGAACAGGACGCTGTCTCGGGTAATTCAGAAGAATTTTCGCAACTATTCAACAACCATCTAAGTCGTATTGCAATAGCACTTGCTAGTGCAGTAACCCAAGAAGAACCATCTTTATCAGGATCAATACTTATACATCCCTCGTTGCTCGACTCCAAGGCACCGTTGCAGGCTCTTCTCTCTTCTGATACTCAATTTGGTATTGAGTCTGTTTATCACCGTTTTCTGTCTCTTTGTGAGATGTGGGGAAGATGCATTTGGCAATCGAATTACACACCATGAGTTGGATTTGATCAAGTTTAGACTTCGTAATCCGATGGGGATAATACAGGAGTACTTTGGAGATGTTAATGTTGTGTCTATTTCAAAGGAGAAGGAAGTCTATACTGATGCAAATGGCAAGGTTTTGAGTGTCGTTCATGTGGATGAGTGATATGCGAAGACTTTCGCACGTGATGGCATGGCGAGAATGCGGATGTCATGGCAATTTTCAAAATTTGGAAATATGAAGAGCCGTGTAGTGTTCTTCTACACTATTGATCTTGTGTGTGGGTGGCTAAAGAGAACGGAAAGCGAGGTTGGAGGAAGGAGGTAGTAGGAAGGTCAGTTCGTAAAATTGAGGATATTGAGGAATTGGCTGTTGCATCATGGCATGTTTCAATGCATGTTATGGGAGGAAAGTTTCATGGTGAAAAACGCGTTGAAGAGAGTCGAAGTAAGAAGGTCGTGAAGCAGGTGACGTAAGTGTCCTGCTTACATCAAGAGATTAATTCTTCCGACAGATTGGAAAGGCGAGTACGTCCGCCGATGAGATTTTGGATATGGTGTTAAGAGAAAAGACTTGGCGGATGGACTTTACGACTCAACTGGCGAGTAATTTGGAGACCTTCAGTGGGAGAGGCACACCAACAGTTTGGTTCTTATGCTAAGCTTCATTAAAGAGCCGGACAACGGGTTTTTCACGCGTACAGGGAAATATGAAAAGGTCCTATCTGACGTCAGAAATGTACGGAACAATTATGACCAATCGGTCTGGAAATGGTCTTGCAATTATATTAGACAGAAGGCGAAGTCAAGGGGGAAGTATTAGTCTAGCAAGTTATTGCACATTACATTCAATTATAGGTTAAACATCATGTATCTTTCAGAGTATATATATGGTTTACCTACGCAAAAGGAGACTCCTTTGTCGACGACCACTGGTTCAGCTACGCGTCAATTGTCCCTTCTGTATAAGCCATCCAGCCCTCGCATTCAGAACATGTGCAATCTGACTTGTGACAAAAGATTAGCGGGTTCTAAACACTCGTCAACTCCAGTTTGGGACGAAAGGAACGTACCAGTCCAAAAAAAGTGTTTTGATGAGTTTCAGGACAAAGCTTTTGGGGACTTTCCCTTCCGGTGCGAGAGACCTCTTGGTCGTACGTGACAGCGAGATCTAGGCCTTCTGGGACGAACGGTCCTGGAAACGATGGCGTGAGTTTATCGAACTCGAACAGGATGAGCGCATCGTCGGTTTGAGACTCCGCCTCCATCGCTTCGCTGATTCTCTGGTCCTGTTTTCTTCCATCCTCTTTTAGAAGGGCCTTTTGTACGGCATCACGAAGATCGCCCATGTCCTTGAACTCAGGATGGAGCTCTGAAAGTATTGCGGTGGTAGATTCGGAAAGTGACATGGGTCCAGATAAGTCCATATCTGCTGCCCATCGTGGCGATTGCTGATATGCAAGACTGTTGGACTTCGCGTTCCGTGCTGAAGCATAAGTAGGGGATTGCATATGAGTAAGATTCTGAGTATTTGGATACCATGGGCCCATTATGACATCATCTTCGATAGGTTCAAAGTGTCGATGGGCATCAATTAGTCCTCCGATCAAATTCCTGAAAATCCGACTCCGAGCGGTGCCGCTACGAAAAGTTGAAGCACTGAGCTTTTCGCAATTATTAAAGTCTAATCGCAGGCAACGCTCGCATCTCTCGCTGGCGTTTTCAGAAAGACACCGGGCTAAATTAAGCACTGTTTTTGATACAGGTCATACCTGTTTTCTTGACTTTCTGCAGGATTGACATCTCAAGTTTCAACTTCTGACAACTTCTGTGTTCTGCCCAATTGTCCCTCTCGCAGGCCGTACTAAGACTTGGACCTTCCTTCTCCGACACCGGAATCTGCCATCGGAAACCTCTTTCTGAACGCGCCGACGGCTGTTGAGTGTATTTTTATTCACGCGCATTCAAAAGCGCAAAACAGCGCTAAAGTTGAATTGTATTAGTCAGTCCGTAAACGTGAAGAAGCGGAAACCTCCCAAACATACTTCAGACTCCCTATACTATCGCAGAAAGACCAAGATACGCACAGCCTGTACAGGCGCAATAGCCGCAATGCGTTCCAAGTACAAAGGGCGCAATACGGCGCAAGGGAGCATCGGAAACAGAAAGTGAAGAAAGGGCGCAAAAAAGAGCAGCCAGTGAAATGTATTCGGAAAACCTTATTTAATCCGAATTTGAGGGCTACAGTTTCATTTAATCAAATCATGAGAACAGCCGATCCCAACTGTTCATTCGTGCGACGTCCTGCAACTGCATCTTACGAAACCTTATCTTTCTTTGCTCCAGTTGACGGCGAAGTGGGCTTGCATAGTTATAAAGTTAAGGGCTTGGCTCCAGAGCAGCTGTAGACCCTTGGTCTTCTAACAGCTTGGGAAATATCGCCAATTTCTATTTCAAGTGGCACACGATTTCGTTTCACTCCCATGTCAGACAATACTTGTTCCAGTCAACTTGGAGCATATGGCATCCCTCTCAAGGTACCCCGTTCCGGGAGGAAAGGGAGGATCCAATGTGAACGATGTCGAGTTGGGAAACACGGATTGCCTGTACTTGCCTCCATCCAAACTGCATGCTAATTTGAGTGCGTCGAGGGCGGACGTGATCCCGCACTCCCTTGTCTTCAATGCGAAAAGATAGGTTTGACTGCCGAACAGTGTGGAGTCAAGACGCTTCCTGCTAAGCCTTCAAAAGGGAAAAGAAAGAGGACGACAATTATCGAATTGCAAAAGAAAGTAATTATTTTGGAAGAGAAACTACATTACATGGATAAAATCTTGCAACTCGGTTTGAGCGGACAACGACCGGCGATGATGTACCTAATGATCCCCATCCCACAGACTAATCTGTAGGGCAAGAGCTTCAGAGCCTTTTATCTCTGACTTTACTCGTTCATATTCACGGACATCGTTACCTCAAACACGGGATCTATTCCAGGAATCCAATTCCCCAGGATGGCCAGGACGTGGATCTAATACCTCAAATTCTGCCAGAGAAAGGTCGGGATATGAGGCACACTCTGGTGCACCAGTTTGGACAGGCGGACCCCCGTTAGCCATTGACGCACCGCCGACGCGTCTGGACTCTCCGCTCTCTCGTCCTAATCATAAAACACATACGGCTCAATCTTCTGAAAGCAAGTTCCGAGAGCAACAACGAAGGCAGTTTTCTCCTTTCTCACACATCCCTCCGTCACCACGCTTCACGTCAAAGATAATGAATATGGACATCCTACATCTCAATGCCGTTCTCGTGGCGAAGATGAGACCTAACGAGGTCAACAGTATCCTGGACTATCTGACCGAACACCATGCAGATACTAGCGCCGAAAGGGTCCAGGTAGCAATGATCAACCCCTTTGCAACTGAAATCTACAAACATTCGGCCTGGCCGGTCTTGACATGGAGAGAAGATGGGAACGTTGACGTTATGGCAATTTTCAAGGTTCGAAGGGAAGGTGAACCATGTTCTGTGCTTTTGCATTACGGAATCCAAGGGGAATTTGATATCAACTACGGGAGAAGGGGTTGGGAGGACGAGGTTGTGGGGTGGTATGTCCGTGAGATCAATGATATTCCGGAACTGTTTGTGGCGTCGTGGCAGATAGGTAAAGGAGACCGCGGCCATTCTTCCAGAGATGAACGGCGGGATGGCCGCAAGGAAGATATCAGGGTAGAAACACGATTGTAAGCATCCTTTGCCTGGGGGTTTCCGAAATTAATCTTCAACAGATTTAGAGATGCAAAGGATATTCTAGAGATGCTTTCGCGGGAGAGAACCTTGCGGTCGGACTTTCAGGAAATAGCGGCTGATTTGGAGACATTCAGCGAGAGGCACGGTACCGTAGTATTTGAGTTCATTAAACTAATTACAGAGTTGCACGGTGGTTTCCGGATGATACAAGCATACTGGAAATACAACGGAAATGGGGATATCTGACCAGGGAATTTTAAGGAGTAATCAAGAACAAGTTGAAGGATTCGATCAGCAAGCTAAGTCTTTATATTCATATTTATATTTATATGTGCTGGAAGAGCACCATTTGGCAGACACCAGATGAATGATCGCCATGGTGAGATATGTGCGTCTCCGCCGTATAAAGCCTGAAATTTTGAGTAAAACTTCTTCCAAGACTCCGCCCACTAGCGACAACTACAAGAGCATAACATTCCATCTCCCCAGAGTCGATTCTTTGCAAGTTATAATGGACGACCACTACTACTACTACGACGATATGCTCCCAGCGGACCACGTTCGACCACTTCCAATCCCTCAACCGTACAGCGGTCGTAAAGACAAAGAATGCAACTTCAACCACGGCGTAATCTCCAGTTTACAAGGCCTAGAGAACATTCTCATGGAGCTCGTGGAATCTAGTGGGTCTCCCGAAACATCGCAAAGATTCGGTTACTCGTGTGCTGGCGATGCTTGCTCAGTCACTTGGCTGTCGGATATTTTGCCACGGTTCCACCTGCACCTCGATCTCAGCAAATATAACGATTACCGGTCAATACGTCCCTACGCCCTGAGAAGGTGTCGGTTGCATATGCCGGTGTTCGAAAGGATATGCAAGCAATTAGACCAATCCCGCAGGACTCTCGGAAATCTCTTTGAGCTTGAAAATGAAGCAGCAAAGAGTCACTACATCCATCCGATACTGAACACCCTATTGTCACTCTTTCGTGGACGGCTACTCAATATGCCTGAACACAACCGCAAACTTGATTCCTTTGGTAATTCCGGAAGATGCACATCTACCATATCGCTGTTGGGCCAAAGTGTGTTACTATTTGTGCAATGCAAAGACTCACTCGATGGCTCTCCAGAAGGACATTCAAATCTAATTGCGGAAATAATTGAGCAGGCTGAGACGGAAGATCTTCAGAACAATGCGTGCGAATTGGGAGTTCCTCTTCATATAATCCTGACAGACGGAGAGCGATGGGAATTCTACATGGTGGATTTTTCAAATTGCCAAATCTTCAGAGGAATGGGAGAGAACCTCCACCACCGAATTCCATTCATTGATCCCTACTGCCTTCGCCTGCCTTCTTCCGAACAGGATCCAGCTTACCTTCCCCAATTAAAGAGAATTCTGGAAATCATATTGGCCACATTGTTGCAGGCATACATCAATGGGTGCTATTCGAGAAAACTCATGACATTAAGATGTGAGAGAGATGATGCAATCACCAAGATGGCCAGTCATGTGGTCCCAGAGCATTCCGCTTCGATGGGCTTTTGGCTCGGATGTTACGAACATGCAACGATGGCACTGTACATGTTCCGGACTGCTCATGACGAGATCGGTATCAATCTGGAACCGGCTGAGAAATGTGCGGCAGAAGGACTTGCTGTTTTAAAACAGTCAACGGATTGCATTCCTGTTGACGTAGACTGTTCACTCTTAGATAATTGGGAGACACGGCGTCTTGAATTGTTGCGTGTCTAAGCGCTATTCTTGCGAATCACTTTGACGTTTCAATACATATTGGACAGATCAATTATAATTGAAATCAGATAGGTTCATAATGCCATCCTCTAGAGAATAAGATTGCTATAAGGTGTCGGCATTGAATTAGCAAGTTTGAAATTGGTGTGGTCAGAATACTCGTTAAGCCTTGAGATGAGATCTGACCTAGAATTACGGGATCGCCTCGTTCTTTTCCAAAACCAAAAGAGACCCCTTGAAGCACGTGACTGCCCAGCCAAGAACCCCTTAATTTTCGCGCCGCCTTTTCTAAAAGGGCGGTGGCCGCTAACTCGCAAGAGCGAAAAAGAGCGAAGGCGACGCCCAATCTTACATAAATTGGTCCGTGTCATTCGTTGGTGCCTTATCGTACCGCAATTGTGAAAGGCTTAATTTGGTTCCCTCCCAATTCCCAGTGTTGGGTATCGAGTAGCTAAACCTACTACGAACTAGCTCCCCAAACTATCAATCAAATCCTCTCATCACCTCGTCAAACTGCCTTTTCATCCATCGTAATGTCCGACTTCAATTTCATGTCCGATATCGACATAGTCGCTGTTGAAAGTGCTACTATTGCGGCATCGGGTCCCAGCAATCTACCCACGCGGAAGCGTGGCCTACCAGTTGAGTCAGTTCACGAGCAAGACTCCAGTCGCCCTCGCAAGATATCACGGTCAGGAGCCAGAGGGAGATTACAGTGTCAACGATGTCGCAAGAGGAAAAGTGGGAAACCGGTACTTGCCTGACATTGCCATTCTTGAGTGCTGATTTTAGTGCGTCGAAGATGGTCGTGATCTTGCGCGAGCGTGTATCCAGTGCGAGAGCGCAGGTCTCACCGCCGAACAATGTGGCCTTAAAACACTTCCGGAAAAAAAGACTTCAACAGGAAAAAAGAACGTGAAGGCGACAGCGGCCGACTTGCGACCGAATGTGATTGCTTTGGAAGCCAAGGTTGGTAGTATGATGAATGCAATGAACAATATGACGGAGAAAATCGAGAATATGAACCGAATGTTGGTTCGTGTCACAAGTCAAGGCATTGAGCAAGTGTACTTATGACACATTCCCCTCATTGATTTCTAGGAGTGCCGCTCCATCTTCCACCATTCAGGTCGGCAATGCATCTCTCACTCAATCATCGGACCCCTTATTAGATGCGTTCGACCCCCTTGTTATAGACCCTGGGAACCAGTTGATACTCAATGGAAACGACCTTTCTGGACCCATTTCTTGGCCCCTTGAACCTGATACGAATTTCGCCTTCCCCCTTTCAGTGCAATCTCCCCTCTCATCAAGTCCGGCATTCACGTCGGATATCGATATTTTTGTCGATTTCGACCCCTTCCTATTCGGTAATGGGACAATCCAGCCATCCTGGCAATCTCCGTCCTCGTGCCACAGTTCTTTCGCTGCTTTGAGATACGAACCAACGTCGAGTCGCGCTAATAGTTCTGACTCACTTCTAGGAAACACTGTGCTTCCCTACCCGATTCGGAGCACTGCAGCCGAAGTCCCCGTTGTTCACTACTCGAACGCCGATGCTAAACTTTATGAGGACTTACCCTCCCCAGGAGTTAGCAGGCCTACTCTATCCCTTCAGCGCCATGAATTTCTGAGTACGCGGCAAGAAACTGATGTTGTCACCTCTTCCGATCGAGAAGACCGAGAGAAGAGGCGTCAAAGGCAATACCCATGTCGATTGGCTAACTATGTAGCAGGGTGACTCGTATGTTAAACGAAGCAACTCGGAGGCTTCCCGCGCACTGGGTCGTAAGGCTATTCCCAGTACTACTTGGAATGGAGTTGGGACATTCGCTCGGCCCAGGTACGGTGATTCGCTTGGATCTGCTGACATGCACTACAGAGATTGCCGACTTCTCAACTTCTTGGAAATATCACCTCTATCTCGAGACTCAGTCCGCAATTATTGATATTGTGTTGGGCCATATCTTAGCTTGGACGTTTAGGAGATGTTTTCCGTGAGGACGATAATGAAAACATATCGATTAGGAAGAGTGAGAATACATGTTATATTGTTTAAAGAATTCACAATTAATTACTCCCATTGAGTTGGACATCTCACCATTATGAATACGCCACTGGATTCTGATTCACTCCGCCGACCTGGCCTCGAGACTGGACCAACCCAGTCCCGGAGCGCATGGACCTGCAGCTGTTGTCTGACGGTCAATTTGAAATTTCAGACCGTCATGTCACAATCCTCACTTCACCGTCTATTCATCACCAATAGTACATCATAAAGAACAGGATATGTTACAATCACATTCGCAGTGAACCCAATTCTAAATATCGTCAGAGCACTGCTGGAAGGATTATTTGAACATTATGGGTCACGACAATTGAAATTCGGCCGTACCTTCATGTCTCATCTCACGCTCTCTTCGCACAACGCGCACGCACCAGTATTTCATACAACCATTTCCCAAACAGACAGCGCACATCTAAAGAAAAGCTATTCAGAAGATACTTTGTGTCATAATGGATGGCCATCTGACGAATTTGAACGTATTTGCGTCAGGACGAGATCCACTGGAGATACTATTCGAAGAATTCAACCCTGACGTACGGGGAAACCTGGGAAAATGATGACGATGGGGGATTCCGGCTGGGAGGAGGTCAACGTAGACCCTTAGAAGCTGGCAAAATCGAAACGAAACCCATTCTTTCCGAAAAGGTTTTCAAATTCTTTGAACATAATCCTGTCACCACGGCCGGATCCAAGTGGCAGCTTCACCGAGCCGAATTGGGAATATCCAAAGAACACTTCCTTATTCTTGGTTCAAGTTCTTGAAGGAGTATTCCGCCTACAAGTCAAACGAATAACACATTCGGAGATTAACTTTATTCGGGCGTATCATCCCCTCAATCTACATTGTCTAATGTTATTGTAGCTGTGTACGAATATCTCAATTCTTCCGACGTTGGTATTTCCAGAAGCGTAACAATTTACTATCTCTCCAAAAGAAAGGATTCAAATTTACATCTGAGGCTCGACCGTGTCAGGCAATTCGAATGCGACGATATCGAAGACAGATGTGTGAAGGGTGAACATTTTATTGCGCGTATTCAAAATGCGATCCACGAAATGTACGTGTATCGCCCTCTACCGAAATACAAGTTTCTGGCCCTATTCCAGATGCGTTAACTCAGAAAGGCAGGGACAAGGTGGAAGATCTCTTCTATATCATAATCGGATTCGAAATTGTGGGAATACCAAACGATGGAAGAAATGAAGGAGAATTCACAGAGGAATATTAGAAAACAACAATTGTCTATTCTTTATTCAATTGAATTATAATCTCCTAAACACCGACTTGAAAGCCTTAAATCTGAACACCCTCCTCATACTTACACCGCAACAACCACCACCCCACACAAACCCGCAACCAAAAGCAAACCCAATCGCCCACACCCCGTTCCTTCCAAGCGCCACTTTCCCCGCATCACTTGCAGCAGCAGCACTACTAGCAGCAGCAGTAGCACTAGTCAGCGCAACACTAGCACTTTCCTTTGCACTAGAAACAGCACTTCCACTCCCCGTCAACGTAGGATTTGCCATGGAGGCAGATTGGATGACACTAGATGCTGATACGAGAGCGGAAGAAATGGACATGGAGAGGGATGTTGCGTTTACTTCGCCGCCGCCACCGGGGGCTTCTGTGGTTCCTTGGGAAAGAACGTAGGGAAGGAATGCTAGGAGGAGGATGTAGAAGAGATGCATCTTTGGAATCGGAATTGAGATGTCGAATTAGTAGGATGGGATATGAGGAGACGAGGCGGTATGAGTTTGTGGGTTGATGGGTAGGAGGTGTTATTGTATTCTTATATCGAGGAGTGAGGTTGAAGACGTCATGGAGACGCGATGTTGATTCAAAGACAATGAATGCAATGCAATTGTTAGCGTGACGTTGGAAACTGAAGTAATTCACGCGCGGGCCGAACGAATCAATTTCTAAGGGCCCATCCCGTGGAAAACCTTATTCGGTCACCTCTGTACTTTGATTCGACATAGATCGAAAGTGCAGATCGCATTACACCACTCGTAGCGTCATGAACTCAGGAACCGATTTCATCACGAGATAACTAGATTGTATGACCATATCCGAAAAGTTTATTTGTTGAGCAGAGTGGTTCGATATATACCCCTCGATCCCAAGCGGACCGATTAGCCCGTGCGCTATTCCTGGAATGTCAATGGAACGCACAAATAGCGGAGCCGCTGGATTCGCGGAATGGAATTATGAAGCAGGGGAATAAAATATGACAGACGAAGAGTAGAGTTTAAGCCGGTTCTACCGGAATTGTCTACCTAGTCTAATCGTCCATATATCCCTTTGATTACTATTTTTATGTATTTCCCGTCAACTCTCTCATCCCCATAATTATCGTTCAATCCATATCCATCCCTTCCAAGCCCACACTTCGTCCATAAGAAAGTACAAAGAAACAAAAAGATTCCGAAAGAAGGCGACCCCATCCCCATACGCCGGCCAAATCGTATAGTTTTTCACGTCCACACTTCGTCCAAAATCCCCTAGCTCGATGTCGGTCCTGTTGTAAACGTTCGAAGTGAGTTGTAGTTGCGATGGATATGTTGATGGAAGATGAGTTGAGTTTTAGAGGCGGTTTAATTGTGAGTGAGTGGTAATGTACATCGTTAGACGCACCGGTGACGTGTCCGAGGAGATTAACGGTATCGTCGTGTCGGAGCGCATGTCTTCCCGAGAAAGGAATTTACATAACGATGCCTATACAATTAGTTGGTGTTCTTCTAGAGTAGAGAGGGAGGAAGTACAGGAGATGCCTCCGGGACCGGTTTCGTCATGAGAGACGGGTCCGTTCTTGTCTTCGACAGCGGTTGCGATGAAAAATTGCATGTTTTTTTGATTTGAGTGAGTGTCTGGTAGACTTGCTTGATTGCTTGAGTGGTTTGAGCGTGTGATGAGGAAATAGAAACAGGATGGGGGGGATGTATTTATACACAATCCATTTGGCGGTTGAGTTTCTTTGAAAGGCAGTTGAACCCGTTCAAACCGAGACACATGGCAGTGAACAATGGAGCTATTTTCAGATCGATTGAGGAGGTGTCCTCGGTGCTGTCTGCCGAGACGACCGAGGTGAGCACAATGTCGATTGTTGATTGTTCACAAGTCTGCGACATTTTGAGTTTTCACGC
>Ga0335072_10007707_pt1 | contig 15670 bp, 12 predicted proteins | sample Lox_Sample_21_FD_206725 | JGI IMG/M metagenome (GOLD analysis project Ga0335072, IMG submission 206725) | Soil microbial communities from Loxahatchee National Wildlife Refuge, Florida, United States - Lox_Sample_2.1 | ecosystem: Environmental > Terrestrial > Soil > Wetlands | place: USA... | reverse complement strand
TTTTCCTTCATTGCCTTGCGAAGGGCCTTGATCCCGTTCGTGTCATCCACGATCGGGTTGCCTTGGGCGTCGTACTGCGGTTCGCTCATGACTGAGCATCCTCCTGATTTCAAAGGCCACAGTCGCACAGGGGGGCGACTGGATACCTGGTTGATTGGCAGACTGGCTATACGCACCCTGGATGCTGCCCGATCCTGGTGGAGTAGCGGGGACCGGATTCGAACCGGCGTCTCTGGGTTATGAGCCCAGCAAGGAACCGAACTCCTCTACCCCGCGTTGCAGCGAAAGTGGCATCTGAGTGTCACGATCGCTGTAGGGTTAGAACGAAGTGCCTGCGGCCTGAGGCGCGAAGGACTTCGAACCGACTGCGTTCTTGCCGCCGAAGGCGGCCGTCTCCTGGTCTCCGAGCTGCTGCTGCACATAGGCAGCGGTGCCGCTTGAGCCGAGGTACTGCTCCTCGGCCTGCTGTTGCCCATAGGGCTGCTGCGAGGAGTAGATCTGAGACAGCTGGTTGGCAATGGGAAGCACTGCTGCAACCTGCTGATAACCTGCCAGGGCCTGGTTGTAGGTGACGCCCATCTGGGCGAACTGCTGAGCATTGGAAATGCTCGGAGCTGCCACGCCGGACTGGAGCCCGGCTTCGATGATCTGAGCCTGGTTCAGCTTCGTCTGCAACAGCGGAGGCGGCGTGTTGTCGTTCAGGAACATCGAAGCGATGTCACCCACGCTGATTCCCATCATGCTGAACGCCTGCGTCAGCTGAGGCGGAGCGTTGATGGTGGCCGTGACGGCCATGTTAACCCGGTCTTGGATCTCGGTAGGCGAGATGTCCTTGCCGATCCAATCAGCATACTGCTGCTGAGTCATGAAGCTGGGGTCGAGGCCACCGGCCTGAAGAATCTGGCGATAGCTTGCCTCGGCCGAGAGATAGTCGGCTGGGCTGAGGACTTGAAGGCCGTTGGCCTGGCGGATCTGGTTTCCCGAGAACCTGGCTTGGTATTCCGGTGTCAGCTGAAGAAGCGAGGTGATGGTGTCTGAACCATATCCCTGCTGGAGAAAGTTCAGGATCACCGGAGCCAGGTCTCCCAGACCGTACGACTGGAAGAGAGTCAGCAGCGCCGCGTAGGCGTCTCGTTCGGCCTGGGGAGTACCTTGCAGCTCCTGCTGCAATTGGTCGAACAGGGAAACCGTTGGGGCGCTGTTGGTGCTTCCAGGACCGCCATAATTGTTGGTAGGCGTCTGCGAGCCAAACGTAGATCCGGGCGGAAAGTCAACCGGACCTATGCCGATGGCGACCTGAGAAGGTGTAGTCTGAGTTGCCACTTACACCCCTCAGGTCATGAAGCCGAAGTCAGTCAGCACCTGATGTGCTGTCTGCATGATGGACGTCTGGGCATTGTTCGTTGCGAGCCACTGAGGCTGTTGGCGCACGGTGTTCTCGAAGTCCGTGAGAGACACTGGATTCGGAGCAGTCAGGACATTCTGAATCAGAGGACTCTGGATGTTTATTGCTCCCGGTCCCTGCTCCAGAAGGCTCTGCGCCTGCTGTATGTAGGGATCTGCGATGTCCGACGTGTTCACGCCTTCGTTCAGAAGCTGCGAGTACGCAGGGTAGCGAGCCTGGGCCTGAGCCCGGAGCTGGGCACTGACCGAGTTCACATCCGATTGTCCTCCGACGATCTGGGCTACGTCCTTCGCCAAGACGTTCTCCGGAAGGAAGACTCCCAGGTCTAGCATGTTCTGCCTCAGCTGCTGCTCATCAGTCCCAGCCTCCCCGGCAAAGTGATTACCAGCTACGGGCTGAATGTACTGTTCGAACTGCTGACGAAGGTATGCCTGGTTCTGGTCGTATCCGCCCATGAGTGCGTTGACAGCCAGCTGGTTGATCTGCTGGGCAGTGGGTTGAGCTCCTAATTGGGCGGCGAAATTGACAAGCGTAGCTTCCAAATTGCTGACCGTCATCTGCCAGGTGGCAGGGTCGGCATACTGTTCGGCGATGAGCTGTCGGGCAGTCGCCGAGTGGGTCTTCCACCAGTTGCTGTTCTGGATGGCAGAGGTGAACTGGTCCGTAGACCATGTCTGGGCGACAGCCTCCTGGAAGATCTGCGTAAGCTCCGGAACAGCCATCACAAGGGCCGCAACGAGGGGGTCTTGGCTCCTGAGGGCATCCAGGCTCAGAGAGGGCGTAGCGGCCTGCTGGAGGCCGTTATTGAGGTTACTGCCGCTTCCGATCGTGGCGTTCGGAGCCACTATCGTTCCGCCAGTCCAGGGTGCCTGGACTCCAGCCGCCATTGGATCTACCGCTTGCGTCCCCCAGGGACTGCTTTCGATGGCGCTGGCAATGGTGCCAGGGTTTGCGTTTCCCTCCTTCAGGAGGGAAACGATGTTGTCATAGCTTCCGTCGAGAAGCACAGCCTCGGTAGCCTGCAAGCCGCTCTGCCACGTTGGATAGGCCATGACGCCAGCAGAGTTACCAGCTATGGCAATGCCCCCGTAACCCGGCTCTGTGGTATTGAGTGGATTCGCCGTGGCCGCGTTGTTCCAGTTCCCACCTTCGGCAAGTTCCCAAGACATGACGACTTCTATGTTCGTCGCACTCGTAGGAGCTCCGATGCCCTGAAGGAGCGCTACTGCCCACGTATACGGACTCATTCCGTTCAGCGTGGACGCATTGCTTCCGTTCGGAGACGAGTTGGTGTTGGAAGTTCCAGCTCCTGGAGTAACGCTTGATTGCGGGGGAAGCGCATTAGATGGCTGCCAGCCAGGCGGTGGCTTTGGGAGCGTGAGGGGAGTCTGAGGAGTTGCAGGATTGTACAGAGGCTGCCAGAAGGAGTTTAGTTGCTGGCCTCCAGGACCATAGTAGACAATGGAATTGTCTTCGCCCGGAGTGTCCGCAGAGCTTCCGCCAATGATCTCCTGTCGAGACTCGGCCATGAAAAACTCCTATGTCTGCGGGGTGCCAATGTCGGTGTAAGAAGTGTCCGGGGCAAGATTCGCCGCCGGTCCTCCTTCGGTTCCAGAAGGGGCCGAAGGAACGTTCAGTTCGTTGGCATTCTGCAAAGTGGGGAACTGAGTGGAGGTTCCAAGGCCAGTAGCCTGAAGCATGGCCTGCGGACTAAGCGACGTCTGCGACGGAAGGCTTGTCGCTGGAGCGTTGCCTAGAGTGGGGGCCATCAAACCCATGTTGCTGAGAACATTGTTGGCCACATCCATCATGCTCTCGCGAGCATTATTGGTTGACTTCCACAGGGGGTTCTGGCGAAGCTGGTTCTCATAGTCCGTCAGGGACGTGATAGTCGGAGTGCCTGACTGGTCTACCGCAGTGAGGGCGTTTCGCAAAAGAGGATCGGACAGAGAGATGTTGTCCGGGTCTTGCTCCAGAATCTGGCTGAGAGTAACTGCATAGGGTTGTGCGATAGACCCCACCGTGACACCCTCATTGATCTGGTCGGCATAGGCCGGGAAAGCCATCTGTGCCTGCTGCTGGAGATAGGCCGTATAGGCGTTCAAAGAGCTAGCGCCGGAGACCACCTGAGATACAGCATTCTGCACGTACTGATTCGAAATGGGAATCCCCATGTCGGCCGAATACTCCTTCAGGGCCAGCTGAACCTGGCCTGCGTATCCGCCGTACTGACCGCCCTGTAGGCTTTGCAGATAGGTAGCCAGTAGCTGCTGAATCTGAGACTGGTCATAACCGAACACCACGACAGTTTGTGCCAGGTTTTGCAAAGCCTGACTCGTCAAGGGTACGCCCAAACTCGAGGCTTCTTTCTGGACCTCAGCCGCCGTCGATGTGACCTGATTGTTGTAGGTCGTGGGATCGGTGGTCTTGAGTGTCAGGGCTTGTCTTGCCTGCTGGGAGTTCTCCTGCCACCAGTTGGTCTCCTGGAGGGCCGCTGTGAACTGATCCTGATTCCAGTTGTTCGCCACGGCTTCCGTATAGAGCTGCTGGAGCTCGGGGTTGGTACCGATGAAGGCCTGAATCAGGCCGATCGACTCGTTTCCCTGGCTGACGCTTCCGCCTAGCATTCCACCACCAACACCAGCGAACCAGTCGAAAGTAGGCTGCATGGACGGAATCTTGGCAAAGCTGCTCGCCCCGAAGGCAGAGGTTAGGCCAAGGGCTGAATCGATAGATCCGCTGTTCCCAGCCGATCCAGACGTGACGGGCTGCCCGAGTTTGGCCATGCGGCCCATGACGGAATTTACATAGCCAGCGATCGACCCGGCGCCCCCGGAATCGGGGGTCGTTGAGTTCCAGTTCTTGGCTTCTCCGGGACCGGCATACCATGCCGCTGCGGCTCCCTGGTATCCATAAGCATTGACATACTGAAGGAGAATTGCAGAAGCTATCATCTTCTGCAACTGGGGGTTGCCGAGAAATTCTTGCGGAGAGAGCTGATACCCGAGAACCTGCTGAGACCAGGCAGGGAGATTTCCTGGCATGATCTGGAATAGGCCCAGTGCGCCAGTAGGTGAGATGGCGTTGGGGTTGCCGCCGGACTCCTGATCCATCTCGGCCATCAAAAAGGCCTGAAACTGAGGACTGTTGGCAGAGATGGCCATTATGTCCTCCTACGGGGCTGTGACGTCAGGACCGGAACCGGTCATGCCTGCTGCTGGCCCAGTCAATGCCTTCATGAACGCATTGAAGTAGGTCGTCGCAGCCTGGTATGGACCGTACGAAGCGTTGTTCATGGCCTGCTGCGAGGCCAGGAACTCGGCACCTCGAGTGCCTATACCCCTCTGGGTGATCTCGTTCTTCTGGGTGACGGTATTGGTCCCCGTCTGCGTATCACCCGTCTTGCCAGACTGCGTGCTCTCGTAGGTTCCAGAGTTTACGTTGTTCTGATAGGAGTACAGGCTCGTGAGGAATGCCTGATACTCCTGACTGGTGGGCTCGCGACCAAGCAGTCGGTAGTAGGCGTCCGCCAGTGCGCCCTGGGCCGTAGCGGGGTCCATGTACGAGACGTAGTCGGTCTCCGTAGTGGACGTCGAAGGATCAGGTGCGTTTCCCAGGTTTCCGGTGCCGGACAGGCCATAGTCCGTCACGTTCCGGTTCGGATTGATAGAAGTCCAGCCGCCGGTTGCAGCAGCCGTAAGGACCGACTGCCACGTCTGGTTGGACGTGACTGCCTGCTCTGCGACCGCCTGGAAGGCGATCAGAAGCTCTCCCTTGGAGGCTGTGGCTGAACTGATGAGTCCAGCCTGCTTGGCCTCCTGGGCGAACTGGTCCTTGAAGGTGGTGTCGCTGTTGAGCTGGTTGTAGAAGTTCGTCAGGGCAGCCTGAAGAGTTTCCGTTGGCGCTGGAGAAGCGCTGGTATCTCCGGATCGCCGGGGAGACGCAGTCGTTGCCGGACCTGTCGGCAGGGTGTCCGTTGCGGTTATTCCTGCCGACAGGGTAAGTGTGTTTCCGGCGATGCTTATCTGCGGGCCGCCGACCGCGCCGAGTACATTGGCGGACGTTAGCGAGCCGTAGCCGGGCACAGAGGGAACCGATCCTGCGCTCGCCGAGTCAAGCAGATCTTGTATCTGCTGGTCGGTTAGGGTGGTGCCGTTCCCGTTTGGATCAGTGGTGCTGGTGTCTGTGCTGCTACTCACTGATCCTCCTTACGCAAGCTTCAGATCGTCGTTCTTCAGGTATGTCTCGTAAATTGTCGCGAACTTCGTATCAGATTGCTGGAGAACTCCTACGTAGTAGTCCAACCAGTTGGCGATGTCTTCGTTTGCTACGGCCTTCAGATCCTGCGAGGGCCTTGCCTGGAGCCATGCCCTAGCTATATCCCTGAGCTGGAAGTAGGCGTTCAGGGACTGGATGTCAGATCTGGCTGGATTGGCCAGGAGTGTCGGGTCCTGTGCGATCTGTTCCAGATCAGAGATTCGCTCGTCATACGAGTTCTGGTTGAAGCCGCCATAGGCCGAGTACCAGTCAGGGTTGTAGAACGAGCTCGAAGGATCTGACGTGGCATTCACGAACGCCGTCTTCAGGGTCTTCAGGTCGCTTGCTCCGGACTGGTTGACAGAGACTAACCCTCGCTCGGCGAGCTGGCTATTGATGACAGATGCGATCTGGTCGTACTTCTGCCATCCCAGATTCACCTGTTCCTTTGTGGCCGCTTCCTGCGGGGTCAGGTAGGTTCGCAGGCCGTTGGCCACTTCCCACTGATAGGCGAGGTCGTTGTAGGAACCATTCCCGTCAGGGCCGATGATGACAGATGCCAATTCAGGGAACTGCTGAATCATCGGAAGATAGCGCTTGTAGGCCTGGGCAGATCCAACTGTGCTGGAGATTCCAGAGGGATCGGACGAGAGCGACTGGGTGAAGACAAATCCGGCATTGCCGTACTTGTCGTAGAAATCCTGCTGGGCATTCTGTGGGTCCACAGACTCCATCTGATGGTACTCATCGATCAGGTACTGGTGATTACCTTCCGGCTTGAACCCCAGCGGGAGAATGCGGTTAACGATACCGTCGAAGGCTGCCAGCCAGCTTGCCTGAGAACCTATGTCATTCCAGTTGGGAGGTGTTGACCTCTTGCCGTTCAGGTAGTCGTAGTACTGCTCCTGATAGATTGTCCACATGAGCGATGACCGGCTTGCCACATTGTCCGGGGAGCCGGTGATGCCAGCAAGACCGCCGATATCAGCCACCTGCGTCACGGATGACGGAATCATACTGGCCAGGTCGTTCGATGTGATTCGTCCGCCAAGGATCGAGGTGACGAACGGATTGGACAGAAGGCCCGGATCTTCTTTGACCATGTGGTTCACTGGAACTGTTACGAGAGGACCGAACCCAGGGTTTCCGATCGAGTCCGTGTATGTTGGGCTGATCAGCGTGCTTGCTGCGATCGGGATGTAGTTGTCATCAGACATACCCAGCATCTTTGCAACAGCCCCAGGAAGGTGCATAACCAGAGCCAGATCGTCCAGTCCGGTGGCACTGGTTGGAGGCTTGCCGGTGTTGATGTCCACCGCGGCCGGACTTCCCCACAGGGCCTGCTTGGCCTGCCAGCCACGCAGAATCAGCTGAGGATTCTGGGCGATCAGGTGCGACCAGCTCGACAAGGCGTTGTGCCAGGCGTTGAAGAACGGGATCACGAACCGCAGAGTCTTTCCAGCAGATGTGAATCTGGAGCTGTCATACAGCAGATCCTGCATAGTCTTGCGCGTCTGGTCGATCGATGCACGCCTGACCGTGTTCAACTCATCTGAGGTCAGCAGGTGATCCTTGCCCTCTTGGGCTATGATCCTATGGACTGCATCGGTCATGTTGGCCTTGTAGAGCCTGGTGGCCAAGGGGTGCCGCACGAGGATGTCATCAGGAAGCGACCCGGTAAGGCGTATGAGCTTGTTCGTGATGGACCTGATGTAGCCCTTGCTGGGAGATCCCAGATGGTTGTACAGGGCCATGTTTCCGGACACGGCAGGCCTGGTGCTAGGAGCCGGAAAGTCCTGTTCCAGATTCTTCATGGAGTACTTTCCAGCCAGAGCAGCCGCCTTGGACTCGTCCGAAGGCAAGTAGCGCCCGATCTGATCCGCAATGAACTCTAGATGATCTGCCGGGTTGCCGATGTGAAGCTGCTTCATCAGTGTTCGGCCATCGGCCGTATTGAGCATCCATTGACGGACTTCGTCCTCGCTCATACCGGCGAGCATCCGATTAGCCGCCGGGTCAGGAGCAAGCTGATTCTTGACATAGCGCAGGATTGCGTTAGCGTGAACCTTCGGCTGCGGGATTCCGTTTGAGTCCATCGGGCCGATGTTGTCGTGATCGGCGAGCACATTCAGGCTGTTGTAGTGACCCTCTGCCTCCGTCTGGAACAGCTCCTGGAAGGTGTGATCTCCACCGAACAGCTGCCTCATGTAGTCTGCATCTGGACCTCCGAAGAGGTCAGGGAGTGTCATCTGGGTTCCAGGAACACGGAAGGTTCCCTGTCCTAGGCGATGCTTGACCTGGATGAACTGTGGTCCTTGTCTCTTCAGGTCGCCCAGGGCCTTTTTCGCCTTTGAGATGTCGTCCATAGACACGAGGTTTTCCGGAGCAATCGTTACACCCCGTTTCACCAGATCCTGCTGAGCTCCGCGACGAGCAATCAAGGATTCAAGGGTGGACTGAAGCTGGTTGACCTGGACATCGAACTTCGCCTGAACATTGCGAACCTGCATCGCCTTGGTGTACTGGGCAAATCGGTTGCGCAGGAAGTTAGCAGCACCACCACGGATGTTCTCTACGGTGGACAGTGCTCCAAGCTTGACCATGCTGCGCAGTGCGTCGTCTCCGACGTGATTGTAGGCTCGGTGACCCGTGATGAGGGTCAAGCCCTTCCACAGGTCATAGACCTTGTCCAGGTTCTCCACCAGGAAGGACGCACCGGAGTGGCCGAGTGAATGAGCTGCTGCAATTAGCCCCGTTTCCGATGCTCTTTGCAGTGCCAGATCTAGGTCTCGGCCGTCGAAGGCCGGAACGGCTCCTCTTGAAAGCTGGCCAAGAAGCCTCGGCTCCACGACCACCTGGCTGGCGTTATCGAAGGGGGCAACGGCGCCCAGGGCGCTTCCCAGCGCTTGGCTGTCAAGTGTTCCATAGGCATGGTTCTGGACAGCTTGAAGCCCAACACCCCTGCGATTCACGTATTCTTTGTAGATGGCCTCCGCCTGGGCCGGGGAAAGTCCCCACTTCTCAGCGGTTGCCCGAAGGGCCTGTCGCTCTATGTTGAAGAAGGCGAGCTGCCGCGCCCCCCTGTCAGCACGCGCATAGCGTGCCAGCATGGAGTCCTTGATGTCAGGATCAAGAGCGGAGAACGTGTTCAGCATCGACCTGACCGTGACAACGGAGTCGTCACGGCTGAAATCAACAGCCTTCGTCGGAGATTGGTCCGACAGGGATTGATAGATCCTCACTATTGGATCTGCGACATGATCCTGGATGGAGGTCATCATCGTCTTCGGGGCGAAGACGGACCGATTGAACGGATTGCCAGCCCGACCGTTGGCGATTGACAGCTGCGCCCGGATGGCTCCGGCGGTCTGGGCCACTCGTCCCACCCGGGTGCGCTGCGTCATCTGCCCGGCGACTTCCTTGGCATTGTTCAGCTCATTGAGCTTGCTCATCAGGAGCTGCCTGGCGTGCTGCGCAACTTGAATCGCATCTTTGGCCTGTGCGTTGACCAGATCGGCGGGATCGAGGTCGGCAAGAGCAGACTTGAGATCGGTGTCAAGTGGGGCAAGGATGGCGGAGGCACGGCTGAGGGCCAAGGCCTGAGGCAGTAGCGGCCCATACGGATTCATCTGATCTAATTGATCGACCTTTTGGGCGATAGTATCCCTATCGCGAATCAGGCTCGCCAATGCGCCCGTATCACCAAGGGCAATGGAGTAGATGTTCCGAATTGAAGCTGCGTCCTTGGCGCTGGTCAGTAGCGCCGCTGCTTTGTATCCGGTCGGAGATGAACGAAACCTCGGGTCCTGCGAGAGTTGCGTGAAGCTCTTGCCTGGAATGCTGTCCAGGAACTCCTGAGTCGAGGGCCTGGCAAGGATAGCCTGCGGGGTGATGTCCCCACGGATAGGCTGGCGCAGGGTGTTTAGGATCTTGGCAGTGCCAATCTTCTGGAGAGCGGCAACTGGGTCTAAGGTTCGGAATAGCATGTCAATGCCACCGGAAGCAACATTGGCGAAGGAGTTGTTTCCGAAGAACTGCTCGCGCTGCTGCTGGTTGTACGGGTCGATCAGGTGGGATTTGGCTACGGCAAGATCCTGTGCTGGCGTCTGAGTCGCCAGCTGGTTCATGGAGTTGCCAGATCCTTCAATGATGGAGTTCAGGCCGATAACGACGCCCTGTCCTGGGGACATGGTCGCCGAGTTGTCCCAGGCCTGTTTCCAGTTGCTGCCCGAGAACAAGTCTGTCCACGGTGCAGATTGGCCCGTCTGCTGCTTGTAGTCTTCCTCGTCTACGAAGCCCACGATGGTCGATAGCGGCCTGGAGATTAGTGCTGTGTACGGAGCGTTCAGGAAGGACATCGTGCGATTGAAGCCGGGGATCTTTCCCACGGTGTCGCTTGCGACCTGCTGAACATCGTGAGTTAGGGACGTGATGTCGGTGAACGGGTTCCACCCGAAGTTAGTGTCCCATGGCACGATGGCTACCTGGTCTCTTCCTGCTGATAGTGGGGGATGTTGGCCGTCAGGCCGACCGGAGCATTACGCGCCAGGTCGAACGTTAGGCCCAGTCCCTTGCCCAGCGACCGTAGGCTGGGCTCCGACTGCACCTTGTAGAGCAGGTTGCCCAGCAATTGGGCTAGGTGATTGGGAGGCGCTGGCACTTTGGTTCGCCTTCAGATAGTTGACATAGAGCCTGGCGCCCGGGGATGCCCCCGGAAGATTGGCAACGAACTCGAGCACCGGAATGTACTGTGAGATCTTGCTGACGTCCGCCTGCCCAACCTGCTGGGGGCTTATTCCGAGGCTTTCTGGACCGGGGCCTGGTCCTGATGCGGCGCCACTCGTTACGGGCTCCCAGGGGCGCTGTGTGGGCGCGGAGAAGGGCACTACGGCATTGGCGCCGGGGCTTGATGGGTATTGCGACGGGGATGGCCCCCGCGATGGTCCCGGCGTCTGCGCCATGGGCGCACCACGCTGGGCCTGTTGGTAGGTCGCTTGCTCGCCGTAGTTGGCATTGGAGAGCTGTGACAGTTTCTGAGCTGGGCCACCGTCAGTACGACGCGCATAGGCGCCGGGACCACTCGTCTGGGAAGGCCTAGTCGGTGCTGGCACCTTCGGCCCCCATCAGTTGGTCGATCCTCTCGATATCCCTACCGACAGTATCGAACATCTCCTGTCTATCCTGATGATAGTTGAACCTCTGATACAGGATAGTAGTCACGCTGTGCATCGCCTCCGCAGAGAGCTCGAAGACCCCTTCGACGAATTCAGAGGCAATGGCAGCTAAAATCCACTTGTTAGCCTTTCGGGGGACGAGCTTGGCCAGCACTGCATCCGGAATGTCTTCGTCTTCGTCATACATACTGGCCATGACTGCTCCTCAGGAAGCGTTGCTTCGCTCAGTCGGACCGGAAGTGCCAGCGGAGACGCTGGACCGACCGGAAGTTCCGTGGCCCGGATTGAAGGTGCCACCGATGGGAGTTGCCACGTAGCCGCGTACCCCATCCGGAATGTCGGCGCCCTGACGACCGGCAGACCCAGGAAGGCCGGTCACATCCACCAGCTCCTGCCAGCCGGACTCCATGGGGTCCCGAGCGGTCGGATAGGCACCGTCTTCGAAAGTGTGCTCATCGACGCGATTGGAGCCCATACCCTCAGGGCCAGCATCGCCCTGGTTTACCGGGTCCGGCGGAATCGCGTCGCTGAAGTCCGGCGTCCCGAAGTCTCGGCCGCCGCCATCGCTGTAAGCCATGTTCACCCTATCTTTGTGTTGCAGCAGGCAGAGAAGGTTCCGCGCTTGCCCTTCGGCACGCCCACGAGGACGTGTTGGCCACATACCGGGCAGCCGTCCGGGTTTTCCAGCTTTCGCCAGGCGCGCAGGAGCTTCGTCTCCTGGGCGTCAGTCAGCTCGAGCCCTTCGGCCTTCAGGGCCTCGCGGAGCTTGGCGAGCGTGATATCAGCCACCAGGTACCGTCCTTGTCACGTTGGCTGCTAGGTTTGGCTGGCCGCCACCCGTGAGTCCGGCCAGCATCTGCATAACACTCATGCCTCCAGGGCCCAAGCCGGGCTTGGCTCCTGCGGCGCCAGGGGCGCCAGGAGGACCTGGAGGCATTCCTCCGCCGGGAGCAGCGCCGGGGGCAATGGGTCCACTCGGCGCCCCAGGAACCCCTGGGCCCGCACCGGGCTGCTCAGAGCCCGGCGGAGGAGTCGGGGCAGGAGCGAAGGCCTTCATCACCGCGTCGGCGAGAGGCGTTCCGCGCTCTCTTTCCTTGATGACGGTGGCTGCCTTCTTGACCAGATCCTGAGGATCGGCTCCTTGCTGGGCCATGACGCCCAGCGCACCCAACATTGAGAACAACCCCTGCTTGAGGGCGTCGTTCAGCTCTTCGATGTCTACGCGCTCCATCTCCTGATCGACGTTGATGTCGAATGGAAGCTGACGAAGTGCGAAGTCTCGGGAGATCAGCTTGTCTCCGCGAGCCTGGAGCAGGAAAACGATGGCCCGGTTCGGGTCCATCCCTGCTGCCATGCCATAGGAGACGTCTACTTCGTAGACAGACTTGATGTCCTTCGCCGGAGTATAGGTCTCCTCGAAGGTTGCCCCATTCACCTGAACTCTAATGAATCGGGTGAGCTTCGGCCAGAACTTCTGGTCCATCTCAAGACACATAGACAGGGCACGCTCAATGGCGGAGCCCATGTTTTCCTGTGCCACGCGGACCTTTGTGTCCACGGTTCCCATGAGGGAGTCCATGCCACGACCGGTCACGACCGAGCCAGGAGACTTGCCCGTGGCCCCTTCGGGGAAGCGAGCACCCACCATGGCTTCGTCGTTGAGCTGTTCGCCGAGCTGGAAGCTCGCCGGACTCATCTCCATGCCAACGCGCCTGACGAATTGCGGATTGTTGGTTCGGATAACCGCGTCCGGTCCGACCGAGATCTTCTGGACGTCCGCCGGGATGGCCAGCGGAGCATTGATCGACTTTTCGGCCGCTTCCATGCCCATCATGGCGAACTTGGCCTTGGCCAGGTGAATCCATACGACGTCGTCATATGATCCGCGAGTCTCGCGGTCGTATTTGGCCCGCTCGGAAATGAAAACAGGAACGCGCCCGAATGGATTCGGGATGGATGAGATGACCAGGTTGTTGCGCTGTGGGAGGTAGATCACGGTCTGGTCGGGGTCCATGTAGAACACCATCTCGATGCGAACACCGGATGTGAGCTCTGAGGCATCCTGCACGATGCCGTTGGCGAGGTGCGGGAACTGCGAACAGAGGACCGCAACGTCCTCCTCGTAGACCTTGATGTAGCACCTGGTTGTGCCGTAGGCGTCCAGATCGTAGTAGACGCCCATGGGGTTCTCGTAGCGAAGTCTGGGTCCGGGAGGGGTGTAGGCGTCTCCCATGTGCGGCTCGACGAGAAGGGGAACGAAGCCGTAGGTGTCATACCAGTCCGACGCTTCGACGAGCTGTCGCTTGAAGCGTGAGTCGGCCATGTACTTGTGGACGATCAGAGTCCGCCGCTCCGCATAGCGCTTCTGGAGGTCCGAGACCATGACTCCCGATGTGCAGGAGATTGTCGGCACGACGCCGATCTGCTCTGCTGTGAAGCGTGCGGCGATGTCGATCAGGTTCGCCACGATAGGCTTGGGCCAGATATCGGGGAGCATCCCCGGCATGATGTGGCTTACCTCACCGGAACGAGCCGCGCGGACGTTGCTCATGCGCATGTCTCGCGAGTAGCACCGAAGCCGGATCTGCCTCACGTACTGGTTGATCTGCTCGATATTCTTAGCCACGTACACTCGCCATCGTCTCTATGATGCCCTCAACATGCTCGTCTATGTGCTTGCTGACAGCCTCTTCGATAGCTTGGGCCAGATCGTGGTTCGTCATGTTCTTAATCTGTTCCCTGGTGGCTTCCACGGTCACCTCGGCATCGCAGAACTTGCATACGGTTCCGATTCGCATGGTCACCTCCATGAGGCTGGATTGGCATTGGACGGGTTCCTGGCAAACCAGTCGTCCAGAAGAATGACGTCGTCTCCACCGTGGTGCTGCCTGGCAAGCCAGGCGTCGATGTCCACGGTGACCTGGCGCTCCAGGTCCATAGCAGAACGGTAGTCTGACTCAAGATGGGTCGTCTGATCCCACTCGTCTGCGATGTTGCGTGCCCTCAGGTCTGCAAACCAGAGGGCCATCACGGTGTCCTGAGTGGGCATGTTCTTAGTTCCGGGAGTCGGATACCACGAGAGTAATTGCTCGACCAGGGCCTGCATGCCGGGGTGGTTCTTTCGGTGAGGAAGCTCGATCATCGATATTCCTCGCTCGGCGCCCAGGAACAGGTTGGCGAGAGTCGCTACACCGAACTGTGGGTCCCACTTGTTCTGGTTGGTCAGGTGTCCGAAGACTCCGGTTCCTCGGGAGCGACACCAGCGCAAGATCTCTTCGTCCTGGGAGATGTACTTGTTCAGTCCGTTCTCTTCGATGCGCCACTCGAGGATGCCGTAGCGAACCGTCCAGGCTTTGATAAGATCTCGCACCTCAGAGGGAAGTGCTCCGTGCTTGTTCCAGACGTCCAGGACGTAACGTCTACCCGTCGTCCTGTCCACACCGAGGACGACGGCAGCGGTGTAGTTGGTAGGAGCCGGATCGAGTCCGGCAATGACGTAGAGCCCAGCCATTCCTTCAGGGCGGTGGCCTCGTCTTCCCTCAACCATAGGACCGGGAACTCGTAGGTCATTGGTGCATCCTTCTATCATCGCCTGCGTGAAGGTCATGGAATCCGAGATCTGCGCCTGCATGTAGACACGGGCCCAGTTCTCTGCGGACATACCGTCTCGAACTTCCGAGAGGGCCAGTCCGTCCCACATGGGCCACATGCCATCTTCGTTCGGAGGCGGTATGCCCTGGCCGAAGTCCATCGGCTCGACGTTCGTCTCCGGCCATAGGGTGACCCAGTCTTTCGGATCGACTGCATACTCGAGCACGGCAGGTTGGGTCAGGTACGTCCACGGACTCTGACCGTTGGCGTAGTAGACCGGCTTGCGGATCTCCGAGTAGAGATCCTGAGCCACCAGACGAGTACCGACGAGGAGACACAGTCCGCCACGTTCGAGCCGGGACAGGACCTCGTTCTGAATCCAGTCGATCTGCTTCTCGAACTCGTGAGAGTTCGTAGTCGTCACGGCATCGTCGATGATGATGAGGTCAGCACGAGCACCGTAGATCTGCTGACCGATACCCAGGGCCTCGAGCGTCGGGTCCTTCTCGCCACGGTTCCTCAGATCCGGGTTCAGGTAGATCATGTCCTGGCGCCACTGAGCCCCATTGCCCTCGAAGCCGTCAATCGGGGCGAAGTCGTGCTTCAGTTCGGAGAACTGGCGGTTCTCCGATGAGAGGCGGTCGCTGACCGCCTTCAGGAACTTCTTGGCCATCGTCGCCGTTTTGGAGACGATGATGATGCGCACGTTCGGGTTCTGCACTATCCGCCACGTCACGTAGTTGATCGTGATGGTCATGGACTTCGCGTGGAAAGGCGGAGTGTTCACACAGACCAGCCGAGGGCTGTTCTTCTCGAACACCTGAGATGGGTGCAGATCCCGAGGGTCATCTCCATTCAGGAGATCGACCCACTGAAGCTGATGACGGAAAAGCCTCATTCCGAAATACTTTTCCGAGAATGCCGGGAAATTCGGCACCGAGGTCCGATTCTCAACACCGGCAAGCAGATCCCTAATCTGCTTGACAGACCTATTGAATTCCGGGTCTGAGTGCATATAATACTCGTAAGTCTTTTCAGACTTACCAACCTCATTCATTGCTGACCGAACAGTTGAACCTTTTCGGAGCAATTCGAGGATTTTCTTCTTTGCTTCAGCAGCAGTCAACGGAGCCCCTATTAGCGAGGCTCCCTAAGAGCCGAGCGTCGCTTAGCTCCGCTCGGCGGAGCCTCGCTTATCAATAGAAGCCCCTTAGGGGGCTTCTTAGTATAAGCGGTTCTTAAA
>Ga0335072_10007706_pt1 | contig 15670 bp, 16 predicted proteins | sample Lox_Sample_21_FD_206725 | JGI IMG/M metagenome (GOLD analysis project Ga0335072, IMG submission 206725) | Soil microbial communities from Loxahatchee National Wildlife Refuge, Florida, United States - Lox_Sample_2.1 | ecosystem: Environmental > Terrestrial > Soil > Wetlands | place: USA... | reverse complement strand
GCGCAGGCGGAGATACGGGACCAGCGCGCGGCGGAGCGGGATCGCCAAGCCGCCGAGCAACAGGAACGCATGCTCGCGACCAACAAGCAAGCCGTGAAACTCGCCGCGATCACCCTCGCCGTCGCGATCGTGACGCTCGTGGTCGCGCTAGTCGTCGCGACCCTCAGTTGACCAGCGCACGCCGAACGATCCGTCACCCACCAGCCGGCCGCCGTCTCACGAGCCCCATAGGTGAGTGCTGCGCCGGCCCAAGTTCGGCCCGTCGTCGTAGTCGGGGGCATCGTCACGAGGCTCCAGCCACTCGCGCAGGCAGTGCGTCGCGGAGCCCAAGCGCCAGGCCGCGTCTCCTAGCTCCTTGCTTAGCCGGAACCAGGACTCCGACGGCGCCGCTTCATCCACGAGGAGGGCATCGGCCTCGCCGAGGAGCTTGCGCAGGCCATCGCGGAACTCGCCAATGCGGTCCGCGGCACGGCCACGGATCGTGCGCCACCGACGATGCTGAGGGGACTCCGGCAACTCCACTATGCCCGCAGCCGCCAGGCGGCGCCGGCCCCTACGCGTCAGCGCGTAGATGGTGACACCGTGACGCCTCCCCTCCTCCACGAGGCCCGCCGCTAGCAGCTCACGCAGCCGGGGACGCAAGCGCCGCCCCGTCGCCGAGCCCATCACGAGCCCGAGGTGGCCCACCAGCTCCGAATACACGACGCCCGGCTCCAACGCCTTCCCATCCTCGCGGGGCGGCCGACGGTGGCGTTCCGCGCGATCCAGCGCGGCCAGGATCAAGGCATCGGTCAGTTCGCCCTCTGGCATGGGCAATCAGCTCCTCTCTGCGCCCCGAGCACGCTCGCGGGCAACTAGGACTTGGGCACGGCGCGCACCGCGCTGCCGCCTCGTAAACGGCCTGTGAAACCGGCCGCGTCGAACCTACGCAGCGCTACGCAAAGAGTCGAAAAGATTTCGAAATCGAGCCCGCCCCCGGCGACCCCTCGCCGCGCGTGGTAACTTCCAGACTCCAAGGCGGTGCAGACATGCCGCCACCAACGACATAGGAAAGGAAGTGAGGCGCATGGCAGGCATTGCGCACACGAACAGCGGCGAGCCCGAGGGCAAGCCGAAGAAGCACAACTGGGGCACGAAAGCCATCTTGGACGCCCCGGTTCGCGAGACCGATCACATGTTGATCGTGGACGTGAACCCGGACTCGTCGTCGCCGCTCCAGTACAAGCTGGACAAGGAACGCGGCACGGCGTTCCTCAACGGGCACCCGTTCCAGAGCGCTCCGCAGATGATCTCCGCGCTCGCACGCAAGGCCGCGCTCGTGGAGGCGCAGGCGCGCCGGAGCAGCGTGCCGATGTCCGGCTAACGCGAAGCCGCCAACGCAGACACTACGCTGCGGAGCGTGGGTTCAGATCGTCCGAATTAGTGCCGACAACACACCCGTGAGTCGGCTACGCACCCCGCGCTGTGCCCTGCCCGTCGCCATCGCCCTGGTCGCGCTTTGCGTGACGGCGACGGCCTCGGCGGCGAAGCCCGCCGTCGTCTCCCTCGACGTGACGCCACGAGCACTGCCCGCGAGCGGCGGGGTCATCACGATCACGGGGAGGGTCCGCAACGCCGTGTCGTGCACGGTCTACGACGACGTGGCACCCGTCACCGTCGGCTGCTCGTCCGGGCGGTTCCGCGTGCGCCGACGACTACCCGCGAACACGGGCAGCTATCCCGAGCTGTACCTGCCCTACGCCGAGGCGCACAACGGCCACGGGAACGCGCGCTCGCGCGACGACCAAGTGGAAGTACTGCCGGCGGCAGCCACGCCGCCGCAACCGGCGCAACCCCACGTCGTGAACCTGGACGAGTGCGCGCCCGGCCCGGAATGCGACTACGGCGCGGCCTACGAAACATTCGAAAATTGGGGCAACGTCGCGCCCGAGGACTTCGGCGACTGCACGTTCGCCGCGGCCGCGAACTGGGAGCAAATCTTGTTCCACTGGCGGGCGTACCCGACGATCCTCGGCTACGAGTTCGCACAAGCCGGCGGCAGCGCCACCACCGGGCTCCCACAGTCCTCGCTCTGGCGGTACTGGGAAAAGAACGGCATCGCCAGCTCCTACCTCACGGGCCTCCATAGCTACTACACGACCGCCGAAGACGTGCGGAACGGCGTCCAGCGCTACGCCGCGATGATCGTGGAGTTCCGGTTCGGCGAAGGCTGGTACTTCGGCCAGTGGCGCGTAGCCGCGGGCACGCACGACGCTGTGGTCATCGGCTACACACCCGAGGGCCCACTCGTCGTGAGCTGGGGCGAAGTCCTCCAACTCACCTGGGAACAGTGGGACGCCGAGGTGATCGGCATGTGGGGCATCGGAGCCACGAACCCGAACACGTCCACCGCCTGAGCCGGGCGGCGCTAACGCTTCCCCATCAACGCGTCGGCACGCGAGACCAGCGCCCCCGGCGTCAAACCGAGCGCACGAGAGAGCTTCACGACCGTCGCGTAGTTCGGATTACCCGTGCCCCGCTCCAAACCGCCGAGGAGCGTGATGTGAACGTGCGCCGCGTCCGCAAGCGCCTCCTGCGACAACCCCGCCTCAACGCGCAAAACACGCACCGCCTCGCCAAGCGCGGCGTGCTCGGATGATCGTGGCTTGCTCTCGCGGCGCGGCGGCACGCGCCGCAGCCTCGCCTACAACGATCGACGATGTTAGAGCACAAATACTCTAACGCGCGGTACAACGGGCCGACCGATCAAGCGAACGACCGCGAAGGGGGAAGCAATGGGCAAGGCGAAACGATGCAGGTCGGTTGTGTTGAGCGCGAGCTTCGCCGCAATGAGCGCAGCCGGCGCGTGCCCGGCCGCGAACGCGACGAGCAACCCGACTACCAGCCCACAGGCCGCGGGCAAGCACCACGCGCCACAGCGGCGCCCCGCCACGTCACGGCGCGGACCCTACGTGTACGCCGTCACGATCGGCGGCGAAATCAGCACGCAACGCCCGAACGCGCGCTGCTCCAGCAATGCCATCAGGCTCACGAGCATCGCGCTCAGGATGAGCGAAAGCCGAGCCGCGGAAGCACTCGCGAACCGCGACCCGTCGTTCTGGACGAAGCGCGTCACCATCACCCTCGGCGCGGCAACAGCGGTCACGATGCCGTGGAACAGCGCAGAGGAAACCCGCGAAGCCGAGGAACACGAAGGAGCGATCCCCAACGGCCGCGAAACATGGGCAACAGCCCCCGCGGGACGCATCTGCGCCGCCACGACCCCCGACGCAGTGCTCGGCAGCGTCGGCGAAGGCGTCATCACCTGGCGACTCCACACACCCGTGAACACGGTCGCTGCGCTCCTCAGCAACGCGCCCGCGACCTTCGTCGTAAACGAACTCATGGCCGCGTTCGCCGTCCAGCCAAACGGCACAGTTCCCCGGTTCGCCGCATAACCCCGCGGGGTACGCCGACCACCACGGCCAAGCACGCGACGTGGACCAACTCGCCCTCCTCCGATCCGTGCGCGAAGTCGCGGCACTCGCCAGGCCGTCGGAACCCCTGTCGCTGCCGCAACGCGCCTTTGACGACGCCCGCCCCATCGGACACGAGCGACCGGCGTTGCCGCGAGCGAAGCGGATAGCGGAACGCCTCGGGCTGCCCTGGGCGGACGTGCTCGCCATCGCCCACGCGCCGGCTTCGGAGCAGAACAAGCTCCTCGGCTTGAAGACGCGCGGCGCGCCCGCCGCCTGGCTCACGCGCGACTGCGTGCGCTCAGCCGTCCGCGTCGCAGCGCGGCGGCTCGCCGTGGACACGCTCACACTCGGCGAGTACCGCGCCGAACGCGACGCGATGATCGCAGCCGACCGCGCGCGATGGATGCACGGCGGCACCCTGCGCATGCCCACGGACGAGCAAGTCATCGCCCTCGCCGGGTCGTGGGACGCCGCTCTCCGCCTCGCCGACCTGCAAACGCCGAGCGCGCGCGACAACACCCGGCGACGCTCGGACACCGCGCCGCCACTCGTTGACCTCCTAACGCGCTTCCACGACGCCCACGCCTACCAGCCCTCGGCTCGCGAGCTGCGCGCGTTCGCGCGCGCAAGTGGCGTGCCGTACCCGTCCGAACGCACATGCGGCTTCGCCGCGGCAGTCACGCAGTGGCGACAGCAACGACGCGACCACGGACTACCCGACCCGCGCGTCGTCCGCCACAAGGGCGGGCGCGGCCGCAAAGCGCCGACACCCGGCGCGGAGACCGGCACGGCCCGAACCAGCGCGGCCCGTGCCGGGGAGCGCCGCCGCCACCGCTGGACCAGCGCCGACTGCGTAGCCGCCGTCAGCCGCTACCACGCCCAACTCGGCGCCCGCGAACGCTCAACGCAACGCGGATACGCCGACTGGGCCGCCACCCAACCCCGCGACACCGCACCCGCGCTCGCGACGGTGCAGGAACACGGCGGCTGGGAAGCAATCAGACGAGAAGCCCAGGACCGGCGCGAGCCAGCCCACACCCCGGCCCGGACCGGACGAACGACGACACGGGCGCGCGCAGGGCTCGGTTCAGGCAGGCCGAATAACGCCGATAAGTCCCCATGAGCCGGAAAAGATCGCTGATCGTCGTGCTCGTCGTGCTCCTCGTGGCCGTGGCCGCCGTCGGCCTCGTCGCCAGCAAAGGGTCGTCCTCTGGCAGCGGCTCGGCGCAGGGCACCGAAGACACGAACGGCCCGGCGTCGTTCATCGGGCACGCGAGCAACGCCGTCATGTTCATCCAGTGGACGCGCTCCGGCGGGAACGTGAGCGGCAGCCTACGCGAGGCGATCACGAAGTCCGAGTCGCTCGGCCTTGAAAACGCGGACCGGGCCTTCACCGGCGTGATCGCGGGCACGGGCATCACGCTCAACGTCCACGGCGCCCTCGGCGAAAACACGGCGTACGTCGGCGAAATCCACGGCAACAACTTCAACCTGACCGTGCCCGGGCAGGGCAGCAACCTCATCACGATCAGCTTCCAGCCCGGCGAAGTCTCCGGCTACGACGAAGCAACGAAGCAACTCCTCCTCTCCCGCTTCCCCTCGCCGTGCTCGTTGTACGTCGCAGGGCACGAAGTGCGCGTGAGCTTCAACGGCCCGAACTCCGCCGAAGACTGCGCCGCGTTCGTGGAGCGGGCCGCCAACACCGAATGGACGACGGCGCCGCAGGAAGGCGCCGTGAACGGCGGCATCGTCTGCGAACTCGTGAACCGCGCGAACGAAAAAGCCGTCATCACCGACAACGGCGGCCAGGCGTACGGCAAAGAAGCCTGCACGCAGCTCTCGGGCGAAGGCTGGGGGTAGCGTGGCGCACGCGCTCCTTCTCGGCGGCGCAGCCGTTCTTTTCCTCGGCGCGACCGCAGCGCTCGTCGCCCCGCACCTTGAGTTCGGCAACTCCGAGTGGCAGCGGCAGACCGAGGCGACCTCGCAGGTGCTCGCCTACATCGGCGCGCTCAGCGCGTTCGTCGGGGTCCTCATTGAACGCTCCTCTCCACTTGCGATCATCCTGGCAACCGCGGTCCCGGTTCTGATCTGCCTAGCGTTGATCTTGGTCGCGTCGTGGCTCCTTCGCCGCCGCGCGCTTCCCCAGGACGACGGCGTTCGCGACGCCCCAAAGGCAAACGATGATCGCCCCGAGCCAGTCGCCGCGGGTCAGCACCGCGATCGGACCGAGACAGACCAGCCAGAGGGCCATGCTCCAAACGGGCGCGTTCCCGAGCGCGAGACGAGCAAAGCGTGAGGGCGGCGTATCAAGCGGATAAGACTCCACCCCGATTACATACGGCAAGGAGAGCCGGAATGACTTGCTTTCGCCGATAAGTCACGCTCACGCCCGCCACGCGTTGGTCGGGCAGGCGGTCGGACCCGCAGGGGTGACTTAAAGGGCGCGGAAGGGCTGCCTCGCCGCGCACCGAAACCGTGAGGGGTGCAGCAGCCGAACGACCTCGCGCTCCTGGACGCGGTGTACGAAGTCGCCGCGATCGCGAACCCCACCGACCCGCTCCGCACGTCCCAGCGCGCGTTTGACGACGCCAGGGCGCGCAGCCTCTTTCACCCCGACCTGCCCCGGGCGAAGCGCATCGCGGAACGCCTCGGAATGCCGTGGCGCGACGTGCTCACCGTCGCCCGGGTCCACGACGACGAGCGCGGCAGACTACTCGCCGCAAAGACCGGCCGCACGAGGCCAGCGAAATGGGTCACGCCAGAGAACGCCGCCTCCGCCCTCGCCATCATCGCGCGCCGCCTGAACACGAACTCGCTCACACAGGGCCAGTACCGGCGCGAGCGCGAGAACATGCTCGCCGACGACGCGAAACGATGGATGCACGGCCGACAACTCCGCGTGCCCAGCGCCGCGCAAATCGTGGATGCCCTCGGCTCATGGGACGCCGCGCTGAGCGCCGCCGGGCTCCAGGCGACGCCAGCAGATCGCAAACACGGGCCGAGATGGACGCAAGGCACCTGCGTGGAAGCCGTCGCGCGCTACCTCACCCAGGCGGGCAAACACCCCACGTCCGGCGACTACGCCGACTGGGCCGCGAAGCACCGGAACGCGCCATCGCAATACACCATCGGGCGCTTCGGCGGATGGCCGGCGGTGAGCCGCGAAGCACGCGACCTCCTACTGGAGCGGGAACTCGGAATCAACGCCCCGCGGACGTAAAATCGGCACTACGCCGCCATTTCCACGTCCTTTCGCCGGAAAGGCTATTTCCACGTTCTTTTGCCGCTGCGGCGGGCGCGTCCACTAGAGGGGCGGGAACGCGTGCCAACCCCCCGGCCGAGCCCCCGAATCTGGCTCCCCGCCTAAATTGAGCAGTGTCCCTCTGCCTGCCTGCCTGCTGCTCGAGTTCTGTAATCGCTCCTGGCTCCGATGGAGCCCGCGGGCCGGGCGGACGCCCGCCGCCGCGGCATCGGAGCCAAGCCGGTCGAACGCCTACCCGGCGGGCCTGCTGAGCGCGGGCGTCCGTGGCTCGCCGGCGGCGCCCGAATCGGCAGGCGCCGGCGGCAGCCGTACGAGGAAGCGCGCCCCATGCGTGACGCCGTCCCGCCGGGTGTGCTCGAGCGTGACGCTCCCCCCGTGGGATTCGGCGACGGCGCGGACGATGGCGAGCCCGAGCCCGAAGGAGCCGCCGACGGTGCCGTCCCGGCGTGGGGCCCCGTCGGCGCCGCGGACGAAGCGCTCGAAGAGGGTGGGGGCGAGGTCGGGGGGGACGCCGGGTCCGTCGTCCTCGACGACGAGGGTGGCGTGGTCGGCGGCGGCGCCGGTGGTGACCCAGATGGAGCTGCCCGGCGGGGTGTGGCGGAGGGCGTTCTCGATGAGGTTCAGGGCGAGCCTGGTGAGCTCGTCGTGGTCGCCCTGGACGACGGCGGGGTGGACGTCGAGGGAGAGCTCGTGATCGGCGCTGAGGGTGCCGAGCTCGGCGGCGGCGTCGAGCACGACCTGGGCGAGGTCGAGCGGCTCGTGGGGGACGCTGCGCCCGGCGTCGCCGCGGGCGAGGAGGAGGAGGTCGGCGACGAGCCGGCGCATGCGGCGCGAGGATTTCAGGGCGGAGCGGGCGGCGTCGGCCTCTTCGCCGTGGAGGGACTCGGCGAGGAGCTCGAGGTTGGCGAGCACGGATGTCAACGGGGTGCGCAGCTCGTGGGAGGCGTCGGCGACGAAGCGTCGCTGACGGGCGAGGGTGGCCTCGGTTTCGGCGTGGGCGTCGTCGAGGGAGCGGAGCATGCCCTGCAGGGTGCGGGCGAGCTCGGCGACCTCGTCGTCGGCCTCTGGCTGGGGGATGTTGGCGCCGGCGTCGCGGGTGCGGGTGATCTGGGCGGCGGCGCCGGTGAGACGGGCGATGGGCTGCATCGCGCGGCGGGCGATGCTGGCGCCGGCGAGCAGCGCCAGTCCGGTGCCGGCGAGCACGCCGAGGACGAGCAGGAGCTCGAGCCGGGCGATGGTCGGCTGGATGTCGCCGAGGGGCCGCCCGTACTGGACGAGCACGACGCCGCCGGTGGGCCCATTGAGGTGGACGGCGATGGTGTCCACCCGGTAGCCGTCGACGTCGGTGTCGTTGGCGAGGCCCACGTTCGGTGCCCCGGGGGTGCTCTTGAAGACGGCGCCCGAGGGGTAGAGGATGCGGATGAAGGCGTGCTCGGAGGCCGCGAATTCGTGCAGGTTGGGCGTGACTTCGAGCTGGTAGCCCTGGACGGCGTTGCCGGTCTCTTCGATGTGGAGCAGCTCGGCGAGGTCGGTGGCGGAGGCGTCGACTTCGTGGTTGAAGTCGGTGCGCAGCCGGTGCACGGTCAGCGAGCCGACGACGAGGGCGAAGGAGCAGAGGATGACGAATGTCAGCAGCGCCGAGACCAGCGCCAGTCGGGTGCGGATGGGCACGCGGTCGAAGGCCGCCGAGAGGTGCCTAAGCGCGGAGGACGTAGCCGGCTCCCCGGATGGTGTGCAGCAGCCGGGGCTCGTTCTCGGCCTCGAGCTTGCGGCGGAGGTTGGAGACGAAGACCTCGATGGTGTTGGTCGTCGAGAAGGGGTCGTAGCCCCAGACCTCGTCGAGCAGCCGCTGGCGGGAGATCACGATGCGCTCGTTGCGCATCATGTATTCAAGTAGTTCAAACTCGCGTTGGGTGAGGTCGATGGTGCGCGCAGCGCGGGTGACCTCGTGGGTGTCGGCGTTGAGCATGAGGTCGCCGACGCGCAGCGGCGCGGAGCCGCGGGGGGGGCGGCGGCGCAGGAGGGCGCGCAGCCGGGCGAGCAGCTCCTGGCGCTCGAAGGGCTTGACGAGGTAGTCGTCGGCGCCGGCGTCGAGACCCTCGACGCGCGACTCGACGGCGTCGCGGGCGGTGAGGATGAGGATGGGCACGTCCTCGCGCTCGCGCAGGGTGCGGGCGACGTCGATGCCGTCGACCTTGGGCAGGCCGAGGTCGAGGATGACGAGGTCGGGGGCGAAGGCATGGGCCTGGTCGAGGCCGGCGGCGCCGTCGGCGGCGGTGCGCACCTCGTAGCCCTCGAGGCGCAGCGAGCGCTGGAGGGCCTGGGCGATGTCCTCGTCGTCCTCGACGACGAGGACCCGGGGGGAGCGGGAGAAGTCGTTCATCTGACGGTACCTGGCCTCTTTTTTAGCGGGGATCGCTAAATCGATGGTAAGGGCTCGCGGGGAGGCTTCTGTGGCGCCGCCGTTCTCGGGCAGGGTACGGGCGGCGGACGTCGAAGACCCGCGGAGCGATGGCGAGCGGTTCGAGACGAGCTACAGGCGGTACGCGTTCGCGGGGGTCAGCATCCTCGCGCGCACGCGCGCGCGCACACACACCTCGCAAAAAGAACACCTCCCGCTCCCGCCGCGGCGCCCGCGCAAACGTCCGGGGCGGAGGCCTGCCATTGCCGAGCTGGCCGCCGCGCCTGCCTGAGCTCGACGAGCGCCAGCGCGACGTGCTGGCGCTGTCGCTGATCGCGGTCGGGGTGTTTCTGGGCTTCGTGCTCTACGGGGGCGCGGGCGGGGGCGGAGTCGGCCGCGCCCTGGCGGTCGGTCTCGGATTCCTGGTGGGCCGGGCGCGGACGCTGGCCCCGGTGGCGCTGGTGCTGGCGGGCGGGGTGCTGCTGCTGCGCCCGGTGCTGCCGGCGCTGCGCCCGCTGCGGACGGGGAGCATCTGCCTGGCGGGCTCGATCGTATTGGCGCTGGCGGCTGGCACGTTCGGTGTCAGCACGGGCCAGGACGGCGGCGAGCGCCTGGTGCGACAGGGGACGCGCTGGTCACAGGCCTTCGTGCAGTCCCGTGGCGGGGTGGTGGGCCAGGCGCTGTATGAAGCCTCGCACGGCCTGGTGGAGCAGGTCGGGGTGGACATCCTGGTCGTCTTCCTGTTTCTCGCCGGCGTGGTCCTCCTGACGGGGGCATCGCTCGCGGCGGTGCTGCGGGCGACCGGCGGCGGCGTGGTGGAAAGCACCCGGGTGATCGCGGCGCGGGTCGGCGAGCGGCGGGGGCGCGGCGGCGGGGAGGACTTCGACGGCGGGTCCCGGCGCGCCGGCGCGCAGCCGGCCGCAGGCGGCGTCGAGCTGTGGCCGGAGATGGAGTCCGGGCATGAGCCCGTCGTCCCCCCGGATCCGGAGCCCGGGAAGCTGGTGGTGCGCGCGACGCACGTCGAGGCGCCGTCGTTGGACCAGGAGCTGCACGACTGGGCGCAGGACGGCGGTGCCGTCGAATCCGGCGACGCGGGCGGGCAGGCGGAGCCCTGGGAGACGGACGCCGAGCGTGCCGAGGAGCCGACGGGGACGGCCGGCGAGGTCGGGGAAGACGAGCAGGCCACGGGGGAGCGCGAAGCGGGGCCCGACCCCGAGGAGGAGCAGATCGCGGGGGTGGCGGCGAGCGCGCTGGATCCGAGCCAGCTGACGCCGCAGGGTCGCCTGCGCGACGCGGTCACCGACGACCCGGACTTCGTGTGGCGCCTGCCGGAGTCGACGCGGGTGCTGTCGCGGTCGAGCGCCGACCAGGTGCGACCTGACACGGCGGGCCAGGAGCGCACGGCGGCGAGCCTGGTCGAGGCGCTAGGTCACTTCGGGGTGCAGGCGAAGGTGATCGGGACGGTGGCGGGCCCGCACATCACCCGCTACGAGCTGCGGCTGGCGCCGGGGACGAAGGTGGCGAAGGTGGCGCAGCTCAAGGACGACCTGGCGTACGCGCTGGCGGCGACGGACATCCGCATCCTGGCGCCGATCCCGGGCAAGCAGGCGGTGGGGGTGGAGGTGCCCAACGCGCGGCGGCGGATCGTGCGCCTGGGCGACGTCTACCAGGAGCCGCCGAGCGACTGGTCGCCGCTGACGGTGTGGCTGGGCAAGGACGTGGCGGGCAAGGCGATCGGGGCGGACCTGGCGAAGATGCCGCATCTGCTGGTGGCGGGGACGACGGGGGCGGGGAAGTCGGGGGCGATCAACGCGATGCTGGCGAGCGTGCTGCTGCGGGCGAGCCCGCACGAGCTGCGGCTGGTGCTGGTGGACCCCAAGCAGGTGGAGCTGAACCACTACGAGTCGATCCCGCACCTGTTGACGCCGGTGATCACGAGCCCGCGGATGGCGGCGAACGCGCTGCAGAACCTGGTGCGGGAGATGGAGCAGCGCTACGGGACGATGTCGCTGGCGCGGACGCGGAGCCTGCCGGAGCTGAACAGGGTGCGGGAAGGCCGGGGGGAGCCGCCGCTGCCGTACATCCTGTGCGTGATCGACGAGCTGGCGGACCTGATGATGGTGGCGCCGGCGGACGTGGAGGACTCGATCATCCGCCTGGCGCAGAAGGCGCGGGCGGTCGGCATCCACCTGGTGCTGGCGACGCAGAGCCCGCGGGTGGACGTGATCACGGGGATGATCAAGGCCAACGTGCCCTCGCGGATCGCGTTCGCGGTGTCCTCGCAGACGGACTCGCGGGTGATCCTCGACCAGAACGGCGCGGAGTCGCTGCTCGGCCAGGGGGACATGCTGTTCAGTCCGGTCGGCAGCTCGCGCCTGCAGCGGATCCAGGGCGCGTACATCGACGAGCCGCAGATCGCGAAGCTGACGGACTTCTGGCGCCGTCAGGGCGAGCCGGAGCTGCGCGAGGAGCTGCTGGAGGAGGTCGAGCCGGCGGAGTCCGAGGGCTCCGAGCCGGACGAGTTCGACCCCGACGAGGACCCGCTGCTGGGCGACGCGATCCGGCTGGTGGCTGAGATGCAGACGGCGTCGACGTCGATGCTGCAGCGCCGGTTGCGCCTGGGCTACACGCGGGCGGGGCGCTTGATCGACATGCTCGAGCGCCGCGGGGTGATCTCCGGCTACGAAGGCTCCAAGCCGCGCCAGGTGCTGGTCTCCGAGGCGGATGTCCCGCGCGTCCTGGCTGCGCTGGAGTCGCCGCCGGCTGCGCCGGCCGCGGTCGCGGACGGCGCAGAGGGCTGATCTTCTTGGGTTGGACCCCTCCGGGGTCCCGGGTTGTGTGCGGCGGCGCGATCCCGAGCGCGCCGCGCAAGCGGCTGTGCGTGGGGTGCTGGTTCACCGATAAGCACTAGCCTTCACGATCGAGATGCCGGAAATTGGGGCAACTTTGCGCGAGGCGCGGATGCGCGAGCGGATCGACGTGTCCGAGATCGAGGCGCAGACGAAGATCCGCGCGAAGTACCTGCGGGCGCTGGAGAACGAAGAGTGGGACCTGCTGCCGGGCCCGACGTTCGTGAAGAGCTTCCTGCGGACCTACGCGCAGGCGCTCGGCCTGGACGCGAAGGCGCTGGTCGACGAGTACAAGCTCAACTACGAGCTTGCGGGGGAGAGCGCGGAGCACGTCCAGCAGCCGTCTGCCGGCGGCGGCCGACGCCCGCGTCCGCGGGTGCGCCGCGGGATGGCGCCGCCGCGCAGCCAGGGGGCGGCTGGCGAGAGTCGCTTCCCACGGGGGTACGCGATCGCGGTGAGCGGGGTGGCGATCGTGATCGTGCTGCTGCTGATAGGTCTGCTCTCCGGTGGCGGCGGAGGCGGCGGCTCGACGACGGGCACGAGCGCCTCGCGAGGCGGCCATTCGCGCGGTGTGCACTCCTCGGGCGGGGCGAGCGCCGGACGCGGACACGCCCCGGCGCCGGCTCGCCCGCAGCTGGCCTCGATCCACTTCGAACCGACGGCGGAAGTGTACGTCTGCCTGATCGGCGACGACAACGCGCGCCGTATCCCGGGGGTTATCCTCAAGCCGGGGCAGCCGGAGCCGACGTATCACGCGCGCCGCTTCCTGCTGACGCTGGGCAACGCGCACCTGGTGCTGACGGTGGACGGCAAGCCGCTGGCGGTGCCGGAATCGCGGACCGCGATCGGCTACGCGATCACGCGGACGGGCGTCCGGGAACTGGCGGCGGCGGAAGAGCCGACCTGCGCGTGAGCGGCGCCGAGGCGAGAGGCGCCCGGGCGGGCGTCGTGGTCACCGGCACCGAGGTCCTGACGGGCAGGGTCGCCGACCGCAACGGCCCGTGGCTGGCCGACCGCCTGGAGGAGATCGGGGTGGACCTCGCGGAGATCGCGATCGTCGGCGACCGCCGCGCGGACATGCTGGCGGCGCTCCGCTTCTTTCGCGAGCAGGGCCTCGACCTGATCGTGACCAGCGGCGGCCTGGGGCCCACGGCGGACGACCTGACGGCGGAGGTGGTCGGCGAGCTCCAGGGTCGCGAGATGGTGCTGGACGAGGCGCTGGAGGGCCGCATCGCGCGGATCCTGGCCGACGTCATGCGGCGCTGGCCGGACATCGACATGGATGCCGTGCGGGCGAGCAACCGCAAGCAGGCCGTGGTCCCGCGGGGCGCGACGATCCTCGAGCCGGTGGGCACCGCTCCCGGCCTGGTGGTCCCGCCGGCGCCGGGCCTGAAGGGCCCCATGGTCGTGGTGCTGCCGGGCCCGCCGCGGGAGCTGCAGCCGATGTGGCCGATGGCGCTGCGGACGCCCGTGCTGCAGGCCGCGTTGACCCGCGCTGTCGAGTACCGCCGGCGGACGCTGAGGCTGTTCGGGATCCCGGAGTCGGAGATCGCGCAGACGCTGCGGGAGGCTCAGGAGCGGGGGGTCGCGCTGGAGCGGCTGGAGATCACGACGTGCCTGCGCCGCGGAGAGATCGAGGTGGTGACGCGTTACGAGCCGGGTGAGCAGGAGGTTTACGACGCCTTCGCGGCGGTGGTGCGCGGGCGCCACGGACGGACGCTGTTCTCGCAGGACGGCTCGACGGTGGACGAGCAGGTGGCGGCGCTGCTGCGCGGCGGCGTGGCTGGCGAGCAATCCGCCCCGCCGGATGGTGGCGGGGCCATCGAGCGGCGCGGCGGCGCGGGCGGCGACCCACGTGACGAGCGGTCCTCGGGCGCCGGCGCGGGGCGGGGCCTGACGATCGCGACGGCGGAGTCGTGCACGGGCGGCCTGCTGGCGGCCCGCCTGACGGAGCGCGCCGGCGCCTCGGAGTACGTGCGGGGGGCGATCGTGGCCTACGACAACGACGTCAAGGTCGAGCAGGCGGGCGTGCCGGCCGAGCTGATCGAACGCCACGGGGCGGTCTCGCCGGAGGTCGCCTCGGCGCTGGCCCGCGGCGCGCGGGAGAGGCTGGGCGCCGACGTCGGCGTCGGCGTCACCGGCATCGCCGGGCCGGGCGGGGGCAGCGCGGAGAAGCCCGTCGGGCTGGTCTGCCTGAGCGTCGCGGGTCCAGGCGAGGCGGAGCTGACGCGCACCGTCAACCTGCCCGGCGGCCGCGCCGACGTGCGTGACCGGGCGACGACGGTGGCGCTTCACCTGGTGCGCCGGGCGCTGCTGCGCGACTGACCGCGCCCGTCGACCACGAGACCGTGCGCGCGGCCGTCGACCAACCGGCGAGGTCCCTCTCACGACTCCCCGGCCGGCGCCGGCGCATCGCGCTCCGGGCATGTCGGGGTCTGTCAACCTGGAGCGGTGACCCGCCACGCCACGGCCAGGCTGTTCGTCGCCCTGGAGCTGCCCGCCGAGGTGCGGGCCCAGCTGGCCGGCTGGGCCCGCCGCTGCGCCTCCAGTCTGCGCACCGCGGCGTTCGCCGGCGAGCACGACCCCGAGCGTCCCGCGCGCGGGCGCGGAAAGGGGGAGCGGGGGGAGGGTGGCCATCCCGGGCGGCAGCGGCGCCACGGCCGTGCGGATGCCCGGGGCGAGCTGCGCCTGCTGCACCCCGAGACCCTCCACGTCACGCTCTGCTTCCTCGGCGAGCGGCCGGTCGGCGAGATCGACGCCATCGGCGAGGCCCTCGCCACCGTCTGCACCGAGGCGCGGTCTCTCGGCCGGCTCTCGCTGGGGGCGCCGCTGTGGCTGCCCCCGCGCCGTCCCCGGGCGCTCGCCGTCGAGCTGCACGACGACTCCGGCGGGGCGCTGCACGCCCTGCAGCACTCGATCCTGCGCGAGCTGACCGCGCTCTGTGAGCTGGAGTCCGACCCCGCCGCCGGCGGTCGCGGCGGGGGGCGGCGGTTTCGCCCGCACGTCACCGTCGCCCGCCTGCGCGCCGGCGACGCGCCCCGCCAGCGCGCGCTGCCCGCGACACCCGCGCTCGCCTTCGCCGCCGGCGCCGTCACCCTGCAGCGTTCCTGGCTCTCGCCCTCCGGGGCCGACTACGAGTGTCTCTCGAGCCACGCCCTCGCGGCCCAACCATGATCGAGCCTGCTCGATCCCCCTCCAAAAACCGCCGGAATCTGCGGGCGGGCAATCGAACAAGTGTTCCGTCCGGGGTACGATCTAACTTGTTGGCTCCAACTTCGACCGGAGGAGCAAGACGATGCCCGTGACCGACCAGGAGAAGGCCGCCAAGGCCCGCGACGCCGCGCTGAAGGGCGCGCTCGGCCAGATCGAGCGCGAGTTCGGCAAGGGCTCCGTGATGCGAATGGGAGACGAGGGTGCCCAGGTGCGGGTCGAGGCGATCCCCACCGGCGCGCTCTCGCTCGATCTCGCGCTCGGGATCGGCGGCGTCCCGCGCGGGCGCATCGTCGAGGTCTTCGGCCCTGAGTCCTCCGGCAAGACGACGCTGATCTATCACGTCCTCGCCGAGGCCCAGCGGCTCGGCGGGGTGTGCGCGTTCATCGACGCCGAGCACGCGATGGACCCGCTCTACGCCAAGGAGATCGGCGTGGACATCGACGAGCTGCTCGTCTCCCAGCCCGACTACGGCGAGCAGGCGCTGGAG
>Ga0335072_10007705_pt1 | contig 15671 bp, 13 predicted proteins | sample Lox_Sample_21_FD_206725 | JGI IMG/M metagenome (GOLD analysis project Ga0335072, IMG submission 206725) | Soil microbial communities from Loxahatchee National Wildlife Refuge, Florida, United States - Lox_Sample_2.1 | ecosystem: Environmental > Terrestrial > Soil > Wetlands | place: USA... | reverse complement strand
CGGGTTGCGTCACATCGGATGAGCGTAGTCACTGCGGTACCCGAGGCGATCCCGAAGCAAACTCTGCGATAGGGATTTAACGCCAACCATGGGATCCGGTCGAGCGTCCTTGCTTGCACATAACGGCAGAGCTACACTTTCTTGCCGGTCTCTGCTTTTTCGATCGTGGAGGTTTCCCCTCGTGTTCCGCAAATCGATACTGCCGGCTCTGTTGACGACTCTCCTTTGTTGCGCGGCGGCAGCGCAAGTGCTGTCTTTTCCCGGCGGCAGCACGAGCCGTTTCAGCTCGGCCACGGCAATTGATGCCATTCAGGCCGGCCAGATGGATTTCAATCTGTTCACGATCAACAGCCAATCGCCGAACACCACGCCATTGCAAACTCCCAGCGGTTCGGTGTCAAAACTGGACCTGGCGGCGCCGGGAAAGGCGCGAAGGGAATTCGCGAAGGGATATCAGTTGCTCATGCGGAAGGATTCGCAGGGGGCGCTCGTCCACTTGCAGAAGGCCGTCGAACTGTACCCTAAGTTTGTGGCGGCGATTAACGCGCTGGGCACGGCTTATCTGAATCTCCATCAGGACCAGCAGGCACGCGATCGATTCAGCAGCGCGGTGGCGCTGGACGATCACATGCCGAACTCGTATCTCAATCTGGGATGTGCGAATCTGGCCTTGAAGGATTATCCGGCGGCGGAGAACGCGCTGCGCAAGGCCTCGGAGCTAGCACCAATGGATCTGCAGCTTGCGAAGGCGCTGGCATACGGAGAATATCTGAACCGGGATTATCCGGCGGTGCTGGAGACGGTGCGTGAGGTGCATGCCCGCAAGCACGAAGGTGCGGCAGTTGTGCATTACTTCGCGGCGGCAGCGAGAGAAGGACAAAACGATCTGCCTGGAGCACAAGAGGAGATGCAGACGTTGCTTACGGAGGATCCGAATTCCCCCTCGGCACCCGAGTTCCGGTTGATCTTGGCCGCGATCAAACAGGAAGAGGAAAGGCGGGCGGAGGCCAAGCTGCATCCGGCCGAGACGGTGAAATTTTCCTTCGACACTTCGGCAGTTCCGACAGCCGATCAAGCGACCCAGCAGGCAGAACAGATCCTTCAGAATGTGCGGGAACGCACCCAGATCGCCGAGGCGGAGGCGCAGCCCGATCGAGTATGCCATGAGTGCGGCAGCCCTGCGCTGGGGATCGAGGAGGCCAGGCCGTACGCCGAGCGATCGGAGTCGCATCTTCTCGCTCCGACGTTTCGCTCGGCCGTGGATGAAGTGGCCATTGTTTTCGCCGCTACCGACCACGGCAGGTCAGTCACAAACCTTACCGCTTCCGATATCGCTGTGAGCGACGACCAGCAGACGCCGGAGAGCATTCTCGATTTCCGCAACGAGACCGAGCTGCCGCTGCGACTAGGATTGCTCATCGACAGCAGCAATTCTGTCAGCCAGCGCTTTTCCTTTGAACAACACGCGGCCAGCAAGTTTCTAGAGAAAGTTGTCACCGACGCAAACGACCTTGCATTCGTTGTTGGCTTTAATAATTCCGTGCTGCTGGTGCAAGACTTCACCGCGGACCAGAAGCTCACGGCCCACGCCATCGAACAACTGGCGCCGGGCGGGGGAACCGCAATGTGGGATGCGGTTGCGTTTGCCACAAACAAGCTGGCCACGCGTCGGGAAGCGCAACCGGTGGCACGCATCCTGGTGGTTATCAGCGACGGAAATGACAACTCAAGCAGCACCACGTTGAAGCAGGCCATTGCCGCGGCCCAACATGGGGAAGTGGCAGTTTACACCGTGAGCACTCGGGACGCTTATGGATCAGAATTGGAAGACAGCGTGGGCCAGCACGCCCTGCGCACGCTGGCGGAACTTACCGGAGGCGCGGCCCTGGTGCCAGGCTCGGCGAAGCGGCTGAACGAGAGCCTCTCGGATGTGCAGCAGTTACTGCGCAGCCGTTATTTGGTGGCTTACAAGCCAGCTTCGTTCCAGCGCGACGGACGCTATCGGCCAGTCGAGATCAAAGCGGCGAAAGATGGACATCCGCTGAGGGTTTATGCGCGCAAAGGATATTATGCGTTAACCGCCGGCGCGTCATCGGCGCGGCCCTGAGTTGCAATTCTTGCCACTGACGACCGATCGATCACCAGTCGTTTGACCGCCTTACTCCGAGAGCAACGGTAAAAGCTCTGCCAGATCGCGAATCGATTCGACCATCGCCGAAGCCGGAAGTGATCTCTCAGCACAGATCCTCGGGCAATTAATTTCCCTCTTGAACTCTCCAGAGTTCGGCCTATAATCCGCCGCCGGAGGATAAGCCCATGAAACGCTTCTGGTTTTCGATGGCGCTGGCCTGCTTACTTGCAGGGACGCTCTGGGCCTCGGACGATCCTTTTTGTGGGAAGTGGAAACTGAACATGGAGAAAAGCCAATTCGCCGGCGATCTGATCAAGATTCAGGATCTCGGTGGAAACAAGTACAAGTGGACCGTCGGAAACACCTCGAACACGATTGCCTATGACGGAACCGATCAGCCGGTGCACTTCGACCGAACCATATCCATGACTCCCGATGGAGCGAACACCTGGAAGATGGTGATCAAGAAAGACGGCAGAGTCCTCAGCTCGATGACTCACACGATTTCCGCCGATGGCAAAACTCAGACCATTAAGGGAACGGAAACCAAACCCGACGGTACAACCTCGGATTTCGACGCGGTCTGGAAAAAAGTGAGCGGCGGCTCCGGCTGGGCAGGCACATGGCGAGAGGCCGATGTCAAATTCACGTCGCCGGATGAGTGGGAGATTTCGCCGTATGAAAGCGACGGCTTGACGTTCAATACTCCGGCCTATCAGGATGTGCTCAGCATGAAATTCGATGGCAAGGAGTACGAGGAGAAAGGTCCGGACGTGGCGTCTGGCGCGACTTCATCTGGCAAACGCGTGAACGCACGCACACTGGAAGTCACCGACAAAGTCAAAGGCCAGGTGATGGATCATACAAAATACGAACTGTCTCCCGATGGAAAGGTCTTGACGCTGACTATTCACGAGACGGGCCAGCAGAAGCCGTTGACGATCGTCTACGACCGGCTCTGATTTCGGGGCCCCTAAATTTGTCGGCCGCGCGAGCGCATACTATGGCGTTGCGGTGGAGCTTTGTCCTCTGCGCTGCCTCGCCGCTTCATACAGCAGAATACTCGCGGCCACGCCGGCGTTCAGCGATTCTACGCGCGGAGAATGTGGGATCGCGATGGTCTCGTCCATTTGCGACATCACAGTTTTCGGCATCCCTGCGCCTTCGCCGCCAATGAAAATTGCCAACGCACCCGTGAGTGCGGCTTGATCGAGCGGCGTACCTTTGTGGGAAGAGGTCGCGAGCCGTCGAACGCTTTTTTCGCGGAGTTGGGCAATAATCGCGTCCAATCCGCCGGCCGCTTTCGCGGATACGACCGGCAATCGAAACAACGATCCCGCCGACGCGCGAATCACTTTCGAGTTGAATCGGCTGACGCTTCCTTCGCCCAAGATCACGCCCGCGCTGCCAAATGCTTCGGCGGAGCGCAGAATGGTCCCCAGATTTCCGGGGTCCTGTAATCCGATAACAACGACCATGGGTCCAAGCTCAATCCGCTCCAGCAGATCGTCCAACGAGAATTCTTTCAGACGAACCAGAGCTGCTACTCCCTGAGGACTCTCGCTGGGAACGGCACTATCGAAGATTCGCTCGGGAACGAGCAACGTTTCGACATGCGATCCGATCTGAGGCAGAAGGCGGGTGGCCAGCGTCTGCGCCGATTCGCGGAACAGAATCGCGCGAAAGCGCAGCCCGCTGCGAATGGCTTCTTCGACAACGTGCACGCCTTCGATCGCGCAAGCGCCTTCGTCGGTCAAATCGGCATGAGCAAAGGCCTGGCGCAGGCGCTTAATCAGCACGTTGTGGCGTCCTTCCACTCGGCGCAGCCGGGTTTCTGAAGGCGATTTTTCTGCTTGTTTCATCGCGCGATTGAGTCATCCTGAGCGCAGCCGTTTTTCAGGCGGAGCGAAGGATCTCGCGCGCACCGAATTCGCATTTGGCCACGCAAGCTCCCTCGCCCCGCTCGTAAAAGCGGGGGCCTTGGGATGACCTCCAAGATCAGTAGATATCCTATGCCCCTTCCGTGCCGCCTGCCTTTTTGCCGTATTATGATAGTTTTGCAAGCGAAGCCAGTACAATCATGAACCGAACCGGGAGGGAGCGCAGCCGTGCGCGCTGAAATCCTTAAAATCAGCTCTGAAACTCCAGAGATATCGCTGGTCAAGTACGCCGCCGATCAGATTCGCTCCGGCGAAGTGCTGGGCATGCCCACGGATACGTTTTATGGGCTTGCCGCCGACCCGTTCAACTTGCGGGCCGTCGACAAAGTTTACGAGATCAAAACGCGCTCCCGCCACAAGCCGCTGTCGTTGCTCATCGGCAGCGTCGAGCAGGCCGAGGAACTGGCCAAAGATCTGACCGACGAATTCTATGCGCTCGCTCGCAAGTTCTGGCCGGGGCCGCTGACGATCATCGTGAAAGCTGGATCAAGGTTGCCGCTCAAAGTTACGGCCAACACGGGGAACGTCGCGATCCGCGTGCCGAATGCGAAGATTCCGCTGGCCGTGGTCACGGCCGCGGCAATTCCGATCACCGCGACCTCGGCGAACCTCAGCGGAGCTTCCGAATGCACGACTGCCGAGCAGGTACGCGATCAACTCCACGGGCGAATCAACGTTATTGTCGATGGCGGTACTTCGCCGCGCGACATCGCGTCCACGATCGTCGATCTTACCGACGATGGCGCTCGCTGGCGCGTGATTCGCGAAGGCGCGATTCCCGCCGAGCAGATTTCCACTTTCTTCGCCCAAGGATGACGTGCTGACGCAGTGAGCGATCTGGACGAGCACCGCATCACGAAGTCGCCGCCGCAAGAACTCGACACGATGTCCAGCGAACCGTCTAAGTTACGCTTGCCCCGTCGCTGGTGGGTGTGGCTGCTCGTCGCGCTGCTGTTATGGTTCGCGGCGTTCTTCGCGCTCACGGTCGCGCAGATCGTTCATACGTCTTATCTCGAACAAATTCATCCCGCCGATGCGATTGTCGTGTTTGGCGCGGCCGAGTACTCCGGCCATCCCTCGCCGGTGCTGCGCGCGCGCCTCGATCACGCTCTCGATTTGTTCCAGCGCGGAGTTGCACCAGTCGTGATTACTACCGGCGGCGCGGCAGCGGACCCCAGCTACAGCGAAGGCGGCGTGGGCCACGATTACCTGATGCATCACGGAGTTCCCGAGCGCAATCTGATTGCAGAGACGCAAGGACGTGACACGGCAGAGTCCGCCGTGCGCGTTGCCGTCATCATGCGCGCGAATGGTCTGCACAGTTGCGTTGCGGTCAGCGATGCCTATCACGTATTCCGCATTCGAAAGTTGCTCGAACATGAAGGCATAGGCCCAGTCTATGTTGCTCCACGCCCCGACTCGAAGCCGCGCGACACCATGCAAAGACTCATTGCCGTTCTTCGCGAAGCCGCCAGTTATTCCCTCTGGAAGTTAGGAGTGACGTAGATGTGCGCCCACCCGCATTGCGGCCGCGGACTTTCAGAATTCCACGCGGGCCTGAAACGCAATCATTCGCGGGCTGCTGTCCCCGCCCAGGCCGACTCCGAGTAATCCGGTCGGAGGCGAAGTCGTGTAGGTCAGCGCGCCGAAGCCCGTCTGCGTAGAAGGCTTACCGGGGATTCCCGCCAGGACGATGCTTGGCAGTCCGAAGTTGGGATGGTTGAGGAGATTGAAAAACTGTGCGTCGAAACGCAATTTCAGATGCTCGGTTAGCGGGAACCATTTCGTCAGATAGAGGTCGTTCCACACGAAGTTCGGTCCGCGAAACTGATTTCTGCGTGTATCCCCGAACTGGCAACTCGCGGGGTTATCGTCATTCGGATTGGCAACGCCGTTGCAATCCCCCGTGCCCGGATCGACTGCCGACACGAAGGCGTCAGGATTGAGCCACTGAATCGTGCCCGCCTGGGTTGCCGGAAGATTGCAGCGCCGACAATACGGGTCCACACCCGGCGCCCGGCTGGCAAACTGAGGCCCACTGCCCTGCACAATACCCTGTCCGTTCGCTGAGTACGGCGTGCTCAGCACCGAGAATGGCACTCCGCTGTGCCAGAAGGCTGTGCCGGAAACTTGCCATCCGTTGAGTGCATGCCCGAAGAAATGGTTCTGTATTTTGATAGGCAATTGGTAGGTGTATTGCGCCGTGACATTGTGGCGAATATCGTAATCGCAATTGCCGTAATCGCGAGCCAGTTCGCCGGGCAACGGCGAGAGAATTCCTCCGGCGGAAAACTGCAAAAAGCCACCGTTTGAGACCGTGTCCAGGCAATGGCTCCAGGTGTAATTGACTTGCCCTTGTAATCCATGGCTCATGCGCTTCATCGCGGTTAACTGCAATCCGTGATAGTGGCTGTTCGCTCCAGTAGAGAATTGCGCGACCGCACCGAAACGGGGATCCGTCGACTGCCCATACGGAAATGGCGCAAAGCATCCCAGGCAGACGGTTTGATATCCATTCACTTGCGTGGTGTACGGCTCGTTCACAGCCCGTGTGCCCACATACTGCGCCTGAAAACTGGCCGTCGCCCCGACTTGGTGTTCGATCCCAAGACTCCATTGCATGAAGTACGGCGCGTGCAATTCCCCGCTGGGTACGGCGGTGATCGCGACGGCGGGCAGACACGTTGCGGAATTCGCCAGCGCAGAGGCACAGGATCGCTGTCCTTGCGCAAAGCCCGATGTGAACTTCTGATTCGCGGCCACGGTCGCATCCACTGCGCTATTCGACACGCCCGGTGCGATGGCCGTGCCACCGACACTTCCGAGGACACCGCCTTGAAATGTCTGCACGTAAGGTGGGTTCATGCCAATGAGATCGGCAACCGCTCCGGGCAGAATATCGCTGAACAATCCAAATCCAGTCCTCAACACGGTATTGGGTTCCAACTGCCACGCTATGGCCGTTCTCGGTTGTAGGATCGCCAGCGGAGTGGACGTGAACAGATTCCTGAGGTGGCTCTGAATCGCGGCGCTGAGTGGCTGATTGAGATCGTGCGAGATCGAATCAAATGAACCTGCCAGGCGGGCGACTTCGTCATGCGGATTCAGCGGATTCGAATTGAAGGTGTCGCGAAGACCTATCGTCCACGTCCACTTCCTCGTAACCTTCCATGTATCCTGTGCGTACAAGTCGAGATTCAGGAAATTAAACGGTTCATTTACATTCGTGGGAAACGTCTTTGTGGCCGTGGACGCCACTCCATAGATGAATTGCGACAGGTCGGCATAGGTAACCAGTGGAACCGTGCCTTCGCCGAAATCGTAGTCGTTCAGGCGAAAAATGCGAACATTTGCGCCCAACCTGATTTCGTGTGCCCCCCGGCTCCACGCGAGGTTGTCATTGATGAAAAATCGAGCAGCCCGCCGCCCCTGAAGCCAGGTGTTATCGAGCCCTCCAACCGTCGTGAATGGGCTTGGCCCGGTACCCTCGAGGACGATCGGAAATGCCGCGAGCGTCTTTTGAAAATCGCTGGGGGCAAACAGGCTTGAATACCACGAAAACGCCGGATTGAAGTAGTTCACGAGATTCTGTGAAAAGACGTGGGTGTAGCCCGCCGCCACTGAGTAGAGCGGCTGCGGTGAAATCGCATTGAACAATGGGTTGATAGGGTCCGTCCAGGCGGCTTGCAGACCGGTGTCCGACTGAAAACGCAACCATGCCGTGTCGTTCGTGTCGATGTTGTAGTCGATCCGTGCCGTCTGTACCTGCTCATGATCATCGCTGGAATGGGAAACGCTTTGTCGATTGGCGCAAGCTTCCGCCAGTGGGCAGCCCACGATGTCGGTCGGTGTGCCCCCAGTGCTTATATAGAGAGAGAACATGTTCCGGTAAAACGGAATCAACTGGGGCGCGGGCGGGTAGCAATTCGGCGGTGCGCATCCCGTGCTCTGACCTGATCCGAGCTGCTGCAATACATATTGCTGGAATGCCGGACTTGGAACTATTGCAGGGGTGACGATTGGGAGCGCGATCCGCACCCACTCACTGTCAAAAAAGAAAAACAGCTTGTTGTGAATAATCGGGCCGCCCAGGCTGCCGCCGAAATGATTCACGGTCGACCGCGGTTTGTGGTTGCCGGCCGTGGCATTCGTAAAATAGTCCGCTGCGTTCAGAATCGATCCATTCCACAGTTCGTAGAGATTTCCGTGAAACTTGTTCGTACCCGACTTGGTGACGTAGTTTACCTGCGATGCGCCATATCTGCCTTGATCCACGGAATAAGACAGCGTATTGACCGTCACCGCCGAGATTGAATTCAGCCCCAGCACGAGATTGGTGGACAGGCCACTGTTGAGATTCGTCAGCGGATCGTTCGTTTCCAATCCGTCGACGATGTAGCCATTCGAGAGCGCGGGAAGACCATTGAACTCCACATTGCCATACCCGTTCGTGCTGCCGACGAAATCATTTCCGCTGCCTGCGGTGTTGATCAGCGCGCCTGGCGCAAACTGCAAAGGATAGGTCAAGTCACCGCCGGGGTTCGGCAGGTCTTCCAAGGCGGGGGCGTTGAGCGTAGTGGAGGTATTGGAATTGCTGGGATTGATGATCGGAGCTTGCGAACTGACCTCTACCGTCTGATTTGAATGAGCTACCTGCAAAACGAAGTTGACCGTCTGCTTCTGGCCCAAACCGGCGAATACGTTCGTTAGCTCTTGCGGCTCGAAGCCACGGGCCTCGATCTTCACGCCATATTCGCCCGGCTTGAGCTGTGTGAAATTGAACCAACCGGATTCATTCGTCTTACCGCTGCGCTTTAACCCGGTGTCGCGGCTGGTGATCGTCACCATCGCTCCCGAGACAACCGCCCCGGTAGCATCCGTCGCCTGACCTTCAATGGCGCTCGTCGTCTCCCCTTGAGACCACGCGTTCGTTGGGATCAAAACTACGAGAACGAGGAGGCCGAACCCGCCGCAGAAAAGGCGCTTCCAACTAGCCATTGTGATCTACCCCTATGGTTTCAACCGGAAGCAGTCGGAGAGAACCCGATCATGCAATCAGAATACACCATTTGATGTTAACTGTGGTTAATTGTTGTATGGAAATTATGATTTACAACAAATCTCATCGGGGGGGGTACGCCAGAACGCCCGAGCCGGAATCTTGCGCTTATCGACGGCTTGCAAAACTGCTCTGTCGTGATTCTCGTTTTCCGACCGCGATGTAGACGCCGCGACGGGCCCCTTCGTGATGGAGAATCCCAAATCTTGTCGTCTGTTCTTGCGGGCTCTAGCACCGCTGACAAACCGCAACGCAAAACTCTATGACTGACCGCGCTTTGGGAAACCTCTCCAGGTACCGGATGTGGGAACCAATTACACGATCGAGGTGTCTAACCGAAACAGCCCCTGGAAAACTCCGCTCATTCTCGTTCTGACACCGATTGCCATGGAAAGACTGCGGGTCAGAGAAAAGTTTCGTCCGTCTGCCAGCCGCTTCGGAGGTCGCCGCCGCCATGCTCGAAGCCGTGCAGCTCACCAAGCGCTATTCGTCGATTCCTGCGGTTCAGAGTCTTTCCTTCATCCTGCGCCCCGGCCAGGTCCTCGGCTGTCTCGGCCCGAACGGCTCCGGCAAGAGCACGACTGTGAAGATGCTGACCGGATTGCTCGAACCCAGCCGCGGCGTTGTTCGCTTCCAGGGCAGCAACATTCAAGACGACCTGCAGGGCTATCGCAAGGTGCTCGGCTATGTTCCCGAAGAAGCGCATCTCTACCCATACCTAAGCGGATGGGAGTATCTGGAAATGATCGCCACGCTTCGTGGCATGCCATTCGGGGAAATGCAGAAGAAGATCGACTGTCTCCTGGAGCTCTTCTCTCTCCATCCCCACCGTCATGCCAGCATCGCGACGTACTCCAAAGGGATGCGCCAGCGCATTCTTCTCATCGCCGCGCTCATGCACAATCCCGAAATCTTCATCTTTGACGAACCGCTATCCGGCCTCGATGTCACTTCCGCACTCATCTTCAAGAACCTGGTTCAGGAGCTCGGACGCAGCGGCAAACTCGTCTTCTATTGCTCGCACGTGCTCGAGGTCGTCGAAAAAGTCTGCACCGATGTTCTGATTCTCCGCAAAGGAACCGTCATCGCCCAGGACTCGGTCGCCAACATCGGCCGGATCCTCGGCCAATCGCTGGAAACCACGTTCCTGCACTTAGTCGATGACGTCGACACCATGACCGCGGCGCGCAACATTGTTGAGGTGATGGGGGCCGCATGAGTCTGCTGGCACCCGCTCCCATACGCACCCGCTGGGACGGCTATCGCCGGCGCCCCTTCTGGCGGTTGGTGGAACTGTTTTCCGCCCGCATCTTTCGCGGCGACGGAGATGCCGACGCCGAAGGCCTCGACCTCGGCATCGGCCTTGTACTCACGCTGCTGGCCATGCCCGGGGGCTTCGTGTCGCTGCTGCTACTCGACAAGTACGCAAGCTTCCTGCAATGGCTCCGTGGGATGACCAATGTCGATCCTTTGACGGTCTCATTCCCCGACGAATACTTCTTCATCGTCCTCTCGATGACCGTCACCGGAGCTGTCGCCGTCTGGCGCTGGGACGCCATCTTTCCCGACCGCCGGGACTTCATGAATCTGGTTCCACTTCCGATTTCTACGCGAACAATTTTCTCCGCCAACCTGGTCGCCGTCCTGTTTCTTGTCGGCTTGATTGCCGTCGACGTGAATGCCGCCTCCTGCATTCTGTTTCCGATGGTCGTCGCCGCGATGCAAACCAGGTTTCTGTTCTTCGTGCAATTTGCGCTGGTGCACGCTCTCGCGGTCGTGCTTTCCAGCGTGTTCTCATTTTTCGCTGTGTTCTCGTTCCTCGGCCTGCTCATGGCCGTTCTGCCGTCTGGGGCCTTGAAGCGAGTTTCTACCTATGTTCGCGGACTGATCGTCGTCTATCTGGTCACGCTCCTCTCTACAAGCTTCGCCGTTCCGTACAACCTATGGCGGGCACGCAGCGTGCCCATGTGGGCCTATCTGTTCCCATCCAGCTGGTTTCTCAGTCTCTGCCAGGTGCTGCGCGGACGCGCAACGCCGGTATTGCTCGAGCTTTCGCGTCTGGCGTTTCCGGCTATAGCGGCTTCGGTCGCGATTGCGCTCGTGACTTACGCGATCGGCTACCAGCGCCATTTCATTCGCATACCTGAACTGGCCGACACGAGCCTCGCTGCCCACAAATTTCGCCCCTCGCGCATTGCCAGAGCTCTGCAGCATCTCGCGTTGCGAACTCCGTTTCTAGGAGGCTGCTCCCCCTTCGCCTGGAAGACTCTGATGCGCAGCGAAATGCATCGCCTGGTTGTGACCGCGGCTGCCGGCCTGGGACTGGTTCTGGCGTCACGGGCCGCGATGGACGCATTCCAGAGTTCGAGCGCGCTTCCCCAAGCCGCCCTCTCGCCCGATGCGACTTCGATCCCATACATTCTCACGTTCTTGTTGATCATCGGCTTGCGCATGGTCTTCGAAATTCCTACCGACCTTCGCTCCAACTGGATCTTCCAGTTGCTGCTCGACCGCGACCGCCAGGAATGCGCCAGCCTGGCCAGAAAGGCGATCCTGAGTGCCGTCCTGCCGCTGGCCTTCCTCACCGCATTCCCGCTCTACGCCTACCTTGATGGATTCCGCATTGCGTTGCTTCATACCGTCGTCGTCACGATCTGGGCCGCCTTGCTCACCAACATCGTCCTGGTTCGCTTCCGCAAAATCCCCTTTACCTGCACGTTGCCGCTCTTCAAGCAGCACTCCATCGTGATCCTGCTTTCGTTCTGCTTCGGATACCTGATCTACGCAGTTTCCATTCCAGAGTTCGAATCCTCAGCCTTGGCCCAACCCGTGCGACTCCTCAGCATGATTCCGGTGATGGCCATCGCGGCGCTCGTTCCCCGTTTCCTGGCGAGAAACACCCCAGAAATTGAACGCCAATTGATCTTTGAAGAATCTGCAGCGAGAAATTTCGAATTACTCCGCCTGAGCGACTAGCGACGAGGGTGCCAGGATGCCCCATGCTTGTCCCACGTTCTCTGTGGGACAGGGTGGGGACTTTGACTTTTTCTTTAACTCGCGACGGGATAGCGAGTGCCATATTCTTGGTGGCGTTATCCCGAACGCCCGCGCCTTTGCCAGCGGGCGAGGGATGTGGCGCGGCACTGTTTCCACTGCGCGCGAGATCCTTCGCTTCGCCTGAAAAGCGGCTACGCACAGGATGACATCATTCGGAACGGCTCAAAATCGCAAGAGCCCGTTTTCTTGACACTTCCCGCCCCTCCCCTTTATCCTAAGTCTTGCTCCTTGCGGTACTTACGCCTGTCTTGCGTGCTTCCGCGGGTCGGGTTCGGCACGGTTGCCGCGGAGGTCTTCGGGATGTTTCTCGACATCAAAGATTTGGAAGTTCGTCCTCGTGAATTTGAGGAAGAATTCCATCCCGGTGTCATCGATCTCGGCGAAGATGTTCGCCAGCGCACGCCATTGAAAGCGGCCGGGCGCGCCGAGCTGGTTGAGGAACATCACGGCAAGCACAAGGTAATCAGAGACATACGCTTGCGTGGACGCCTTTCGGCCGGTCTGGAATTGCCTTGCGCGCGTTGCCTTGAGCCGGTCCGGCGCGATGTAAACCGTCAGTTCGAGCTGCTGTATCGCCCCTTGGGCGTAGACGCCGGTCGCGATGAGCTCTCGGTGACGGATGCGGAAGCCGAAATCAGCTACTATCAAGGCCAAGGCATTCTGCTGGAAGATGTCTTACGCGAGCAGGTGCTTCTGGCTCTACCGCTGAAGACAATCTGCCAGGAGAATTGCAAGGGTTTGTGTCCCCACTGCGGCAAGAACCTGAATCAGGAGCAATGCTCCTGCACGGTTCCCGCGGAAGATCCGCGCTGGGAAGCGTTGAAAGACATTCGCAGCAGGTTGGGATAGAAACAGCAGCCATCAGCATTCGGCCAGCATGGCGGATTGCCAATACCCGCTGCAGAGTTTAGAAATCAGCTTGAGTTCAGGATCCGCACGGGAGTCTATAGGCCGAGTGCTGATTGCTAAATCGGGCGAATCCGCCCGCTAAAGAGGAATCAAACATGCCAAATCCAAAACGACGTCATTCGCAACGGCGCACCTCTACGCGGCGTGCGCACGATTCGCTTAAGAGCCACAGCCTTTCTGAGTGCCCCAACTGCCATGAACAAAAAATGCCCCACCGCGCTTGCCCCAAGTGCGGGTACTATAAGGGACGCGAGGTTCTGGAAGTCGAGGAAACCAGCTAACTGCTCCACACCATGCCTAGCGTAATCGCGCTGGATGCGATGGGTTCGGACCGTGCGCCCAAGCCTGAAATTGAGGGCGCGCTGTATGCCGCTCGCCAATACGGCGTGCGCGTTCTTCTCGTCGGACCAGAGCCGATCCTCCGCTCCGAACTCAGCCGCCATCGTTCGGCGTCCCAGCTTCCGATCGAAATCGTCCACGCCAGCGAGTGCATCACCATGGAAGATAAGGTGGAGGCCATCCGCGCCAAGCGCGATTCCTCCATGCGCGTCGGCCTGCGTCTGGTGCGCGAGGGTCGCGCCGCGGGATTCGTCACCGCTGGCAACACCGGTGCGGCCATGGCCACGACGAAAATCGTGCTCGGTGCCGTGCCCGGCGTGGATCGTCCCGCTCTCGCCGCAGTTTTCCCCACGGCTCCTGGCAGCGCCGCGATGCTTCTCGACGTCGGAGCCAACGTCGACTGCAAGCCCCACAACCTCGAGCAATTCGCCGTGATGGGCGACATCTATTTTCGTGCCATGTTTGGTAAGGGACATGGCATGTCCGGACCGCGCGTCGGCCTGCTCTCGATCGGCGAAGAAGAGTCCAAGGGCAACGAACTCACCCGCGAGGCCTTCCAGCTCCTGAAGCAGCTGCCCTTGAATTTCATTGGCAACGTCGAAGGCCGCGATCTCTACAACGGTCACGTCGATGTGATCGTCGCCGATGGCTTCGTCGGCAACGTTGCCCTGAAGATTTCCGAAGGCGTGGCAAACTTGGTCCGCACGGCTCTGAAGGAATCGCTCAAAGCCACGATCACGCGCCAGGTTGGAGCTCTGCTTTCGCGCAGCGCCTTTATCGATTTCAAAAAGCGCCTCGATCACACCGAATACGGTGGCGCTCCGCTGCTCGGAGTGAAAGGCGCCTGCATCATCACGCACGGCTCGTCAAACGCCAACGCCATCAAGAACGCCGTTCGCGTCGCTGCCGAGTTCGCGCGGAGCGGCATCAACGAATCCATCGAGCGCGGTCTCGCCGCTCTGCACCCGCTTGCAGCTCAGGCCACGCAACCTCGTTGACCGAAGTTGACCGAAGAAGATATGACAGACTCAAGCTGCATCGCCTTACTCTTTCCCGGCCAGGGCTCCCAAGCGGTCGGCATGGGAAAAGATCTGGCCGAGAAATATCCCATCGCGCGCCAAACATTCGACGAAGCCGACGACGCGCTCGGCTACAAGCTCTCTCAGCTCTGCTTCGAAGGCCCCGAAGATCAACTTCGCCTCACCGAAATCACGCAACCGGCCATTCTCACCGTCTCCATCGCCGTCCTGCGCGTGCTCGAAACCCAAATTCCCAAGCCCGCCTTCGTCGCCGGCCACAGCCTCGGAGAATACTCCGCGCACGTAGCTTCGGGCACAATCAAATTCGCCGACGCTGTCCGCACCGTCCGCAATCGCGGCAAGTACATGCAGGAAGCCGTTCCCGTCGGTGTCGGCGCGATGGCCGCAATTCTCGGCATGGAACTCGAAAAAATTACTGCGATCTGCGCCGAAGCCGCGCAAGACGAAGTCTGCCAGCCCGCAAACATCAACTCGCCCGAACAGGTTGTGATCTCAGGAAATACCGCCGCCGTGGAACGCGCCCTGAAATTCGCCGAAGAACGCGGCGCCAAAAAAGCCAGGCTGCTGCCCGTTAGCGCTCCCTTCCATTGTTCCCTGATGAAGCCGGCCCAGGATCGCCTGCAAACCGATCTCGACAAACTCGCGATGTCGAAGCCGGTGTATCCAGTCGCTTGCAACGTCGATGCTTCGCTGGTCACCGATACGCTAAAAGCCCTCGACACACTCGTCCGCCAAGTTACCGGATCGGTGAAATGGGATCAATGCGTGCGCCTGCTGATCGCGCAGGGCGTGCAGACTTTCATCGAAGTCGGACCGGGAAAAGTTCTCTGGGGATTAATGCGCCAGATCGATCGCTCCAAAACCAGCCTGAACGTAAGTGATGAGGGGGGCCTGAAGAAAACAATCGAGTCGCTGGCAAAAACACCTGTGTAGCGGCCGTTTCAGAATGCCTAAAAAAATCTGTCATCCCGCGCGGAGGGACCCGTTGTGCTTGGCTGCCATCGGCGTTGGGATCGTTATCGAAACACCAGATCACACGGGGGATAACTTAGCGTATCATCCGATTTCTCGACCCAGACCTGCGCATGTTCCGTCCGATTGTTCACGACTACATCGACCACAACCCCGCTGCCTCCACCCGGACACGTGCTCGCGCCAAAAACTTTGAAGGTCTTGATCAGACCCCATTCTCCGCC
>Ga0335072_10007702_pt1 | contig 15675 bp, 15 predicted proteins | sample Lox_Sample_21_FD_206725 | JGI IMG/M metagenome (GOLD analysis project Ga0335072, IMG submission 206725) | Soil microbial communities from Loxahatchee National Wildlife Refuge, Florida, United States - Lox_Sample_2.1 | ecosystem: Environmental > Terrestrial > Soil > Wetlands | place: USA... | reverse complement strand
TACGACCACAATAAGCATTGGAGGAAGACTTTTGTAGTCAATGTCGACGATCCTCTTCAGAAACCTCGCCTGCTGTGGGATCTCTCGACCGATGAGTTGTACAAGGATCCTGGCTTTCCCGTGAGACGGCGACTCGCGAACGGTTTCTGGGTGATTCGTCAGGAAGGAGAATCGATCTACTTGGGCGGGGACGGCGCATCCCCTGACGGAGATCGCCCGTTCTTAGATCGCCTCAATCTCACTACCCAACAATCGGAGCGTTTATTCCGCTGCGACAAGAGCTCCTACGAACAATTCCTCGCTTTCACCGGCTCAGATTCGCGAACGTTTCTTACGTGGCATCAGTCGCCCATCGATCCTCCGAACGCATTCAAGCGAACACTGGAAAGCAAAATTGCTTCTCCCGACGGGGAAGCAACGTTTTCTTCCACAAGCGTCGCAATCACCCACATTCCGGATCCTGCTCCCGCCGTACGCGCGATCAAAAAGCGTCTTATCAAGTACAAGCGTGCCGACGGACTTGATCTCTCCTTCACGCTCTACACGCCTCCGGGCTATCAGGAAGGCACGCGCGTTCCGACGATTCTCTATGCCTACCCCCTCGACTACGCCGACCCTTCCACTGCCGGCGAGGTGTCCGGTTCGCAGCAAATGTTCACGCAACTGTGGCAATACCGCCTGCTGCTCCTCGCCGGATACGCGATCATTGATCGCGCCTCATTCCCCATCATCGGCGATCCTAAAAAGGCCTACGACACTTATCTTGATCAACTCGTAGCCGATGCCAAAGCCGCGGTCGATGAAGCCGTTCGCACCGGAGTCGCTGATCCTGAACGCATCGGCGTCACCGGACATAGTCACGGGGCCATGATGACGGTGAACCTCGTCGCTCATTCCGATCTGTTTCGCGCGGGAGTCGCTACCAGCGGCGCGTACAACAAAACGCTCACCCCCTTCGGCTTTCAGAACGAGCGGCGATCGGTCTGGGAGGCAACGGATGTTTACCTGAAGGTCTCGCCCTTTTTCGTCGCTGACAAAATCAAAACGCCCCTGCTTCTTATTCACGGCGCTGAAGATGCGAACCCGGGCACCGTTCCTCTTCAATCGATTACTCTCTATGAAGCAATTCGCGGCAATGGAGGCACCGTTCGCCTGGTGCTGCTTCCACATGAGCCGCACCATTACACAGCCATGGAGTCGAACGAACAGGAGATTTATGAAATGGTTCGCTGGTTTGACAAGTACGTAAAGAATGCTCCCGCCCGTCCCCAAGCGGAAGCCCACCAGTAGGTTTCCGGGCATAATTCTTTCGCATCAACGACGACCAGGATTCATTTTCTCGCGGGCAACCGAAAGTAGCCCCGCTCACGCTAGCTGCGGACTGCCGACTGGCGCCGCTATCATTGGCAATTCGACAATGAATATCGAGCCAAAACTCGGCTGGCTTTCCACTCGAATTGACCCACGATGTTGCGCAACGATCCATTGCGCGATCGCAAGTCCCAAGCCGGCTCCGCCCTGTCCGCGGCTACGCGCCTTGTCCGCACGGTAAAAGCGCTCGAAAATCTTGGCCTGCTCTTCGGCAGCGACGCCCACGCCCGAGTCCTCAACCTTTATCACCAAGTTCTGCGGGGTGCGTTCGAGCGTCAGGCTTATTCTGCCCGGCGCGGGTGTGTACTTGAAGGCGTTGTCGAGCAAAATGCCTGCCAGTCTCCGTAGCGCCATCTCATCGCCCATGACGTAGGCCTCGGCTGCTTCGAAGTTCACAGAAAACTGCAGGCCGCGAATCGTTGCCACATGCTGCCATCCCTCGACGATGCCGCGAAGCGTTTCACTCAAATTCACCGGCTGCATATTGAGCGTTTCGCGTCCAGAATCAGCCCGTGCTAATGAGAGCAACTGCTCGATCAGACTGGTAGTGCGCTCAGACTCCAACAGGATGTGACGCAATGACTCTTTGTATTCTGCTTCGCCGCGCGAGCGCCGCAGCGCCAGTTCCGCCTCGGTTCGAATCAGCGATACCGGAGTCCGCAGCTCATGCGAGGCATCGGCGGTAAATTGCGCGATCCGCAGAAAAGCCTTCTCGATCCTATCGAGCATCTCGTTTAACGTGTCCGACAATCGCTGCAACTCGTCGCCGGTATTGATTTTTTCCACCCGGCCGCTGAGATTGGCGCCTCCGATCTCGCGCGCGGTTCGCACCAGCGCATCCACTGGAGAAAGAGCACGCCGGCTCAGCCAATATCCGCCACCGGCAGCGGCCAGCAGAATCAACGGTGCGAACATCAGCAAGTAAGAGCGGAACAGATTCAGCGTCTCGACCTCATCATCGGTCGGAACTCCGATGGTCGCTGTGAATACATGCCCATTCGCCGACAGTGTAGCGAGTGTGAACCGGAATGGTTGGCCATCGATCCACAGATTGTGCGTCACCCGCCCGTTCCCCCGTCCAGGAGCAAGCTTGACTGGATGCTTCGAAAGAAACGCGGAACGATAAATCAGCGCTTCGTTGTCTGCATAAATCTCAAGGTAGTCACCGGAATGCTCAAGAAGGTATGCCTCGCTCACTTCTTCCTGCAGCTTGGCAATGGAAGCATTCTTTTTCTGTGCTTCCATGAAGTTCTGCAGATCTTCCACCTGGCTTTCCAATCCGTCATCGACTAAATCGTAGAGATGGTGCCGCAGCAGCACCCACATGCCCGCTCCGAAGATCAACTGGGCGAGCGTGAAGATCGCCAGATACCACAACGTGAGGCGCGAACCGATGGAGAGCCCTTTCATTATCGCCTTTCCTGCGCAGGCGCGGTGGTTCTCTCGAGTTCCTGACGGATCATGTAGCCAACTCCGCGGACGGTATGAATCAGTTTCGGCCTGCCCGGCGAATCGATCTTATTGCGCAATAAGCGCATGAAGGCATCGAGCGTATTATCTTCAACCACCCGGTCGAACCCCCAGACAGCTTCAATCAGCACGCGCCTTGGAACGATTTTTCCAGCACGATACATGAGCCGCTCCAGCAGATTGTATTCCGTCTTGGTCAGGGAAATGCGCGTTTCGCCCCGCACCACTTCACGGCTCTCAGGATTAAGCACTAAATCGGCGACGCGCAGATGCGCATCCTGAGAAATGAGTGCCCGCCGCTTGACCGCACGCAGCCGCGCGAGCAGTTCGTCAAAAGAGAACGGCTTGGTCATGTAATCGTCTGCGCCCAGATCGAGCCCGCGGACGATATCAGGTACAGAATCCTTGGCGGTCAACATGAGAACCGGCGTTCCAACTTTCTCTTGCCGCAGCCGCTTCGCCAGTTCATAGCCACTCATCTTCGGCATCATGATGTCGAGGATGATGACGTCGAATTCGTAGGACTTCGCTATCTCGAGTCCCTCGGCGCCATCCATCGCGCACGTCGCGGTATGGCCCTCCTCCATCAGTCCCTTGCGGAGAAGTTCCGCCATGCGTACCTCGTCTTCAACAATCAGCAGATTCATAACATTAATGGAAGCAGCCGCGATCTCATGCCACAAGGCCTTATCTAGCCATTCCATCGCACTCGCCGCCGAGCGCCATCAGACTCCCCCAATGAAGTTTAGAACGATGATCTTGCTTCCCCGCAACAATCGTCCAAACTGAAAAAATATTAACTTGCCTTTCATCAGCCTGTCACAGCTCATTCCTAGAATTCGAGGTCACGCCATCAATCCAGACACTTTACGTGGAGGTACTGCGGCCTCGCGTGACATTAGCTCATACGGGCCTCCATCTCTGGGCCAGCCGAATCTCTCCCGAAGGAGCCTATGCCGTGAAACGAAATCACATGTACCGCTTCCGACTGACAGTGCTCGCCGCGCTGATCTTGGTCACCATGACATCGCCCAATGCAAGCGCTCAGCGCAGCACTGGTACGGTCACCGGCCGCGCAGTTGATAAAGAGGGAGCTGTCCTGCCCGGCGCTCGCGTCCTCGTGCAGCCAGGGGATATCACCGGAGCAACCGATGCTCAAGGACAATTCACGTTGATCGGCGTTCCGGCTGGTGAATACACGCTTACGATCTCGTACGTGGGTTTCAAGAATTTCACCCAGCAGATCAGAGTGATGGCCGGACAGGTGAATCACATTGACGCCAAGATGGAGGTTGCAGCCGAAAAACAGGAGGTCACAGTCATTGCCGACGCATCGGGGGAGGCGCAGGCGATCAACGAACAGCGCACCTCAGACAACATCCTGGACGTTATGCCGGAACGCGTGATTCAGAGCTTGCCCAATGCCAATATCGCCGATGTCGTCGGCCGCATGCCCGGTGTCAGCCTGGAGAGGGACGAAGGCGAAGGCAAGTACGTCCAGGTTCGCGGAACCGAGCCGCGCCTCAATAATACGACGGTTGATGGAATCGAATTGCCGGCTCCCGAAGATAACGTTCGGCAGTTTAAGCTGGACACGATCCCTGCAGACATCGTCGGTTCTGTCGAAGTGAACAAGACGCTTGCTGCCAATCAAGACGCAGATGCAATCGGTGGAACGGTCAACCTGGTCACGAAGAAAGCTGATGATCTGCCGACGCTAAAACTTGAAAGCATCGGCGGCTGGACACCGATTGAGGGAACTCGCTACATGGGCCTGCTCTCGGGCACAGTCGGGCAGCGTTTTGGAAAAGACCATCGCTTCGGCGCACTGTTCGCCGGCAGTTACGACTACAACGGAAGAGGAATCGACGACATCGAGCCGCAGCCAGATGTGAACTGGGCAACGCCGGTCTACGACAGCATGGATATCAGGGAGTACAGATATCAGCGCAAACGCTATGGCTTTGGCGGAACGCTGGATTACAAGTTAAAGGATCCCGCTTCGGGGCTCTTTCTTCATTATTTTGACTCCGACTTCAAAGATTATGGCGATAAGTGGGTGTATACCCTTAACGACGATGTCAGCTCGCCCTCTCAGGGGCCGCTCACAATCACCCCAGACATACCGAAATTTAGTACTTCCAGCCGGCTGCCGGATTACGGCATCATCATGTTGGCCGTCGGTGGGAAACACATCTTCAACGATTCATGGCTGAGCTGGGACATTTCCGCAGCACGCTCGCGTGAGTTAGCAGCAGCTGGCAACCCAGGAGCAAACTTTACAGCGCTCATGAACAACGATACGCAGCAGATCCCACTGACGGGAACCTGCTACTATGCTCCCGACCTCACGACTGATTTCCGTCTGCCCCAATGGAATACCGGCTGCCTCGCTCCCGGGTCGCCGGTCTACAATCCTGCCAATTATTACTTGTCGGAATATGACGGTACGCAGGGAATCACTTCGCAAGTGAATTTGCAAGGCACGCTCTCTTACGGGAGAAACTATCATTTGGGTTCACACTTCTCGGCAATCGAGGTCGGTCTGAAGCTGCGCAATGCGCACAAGGGGCAGAACGCCTATTCACCGACTTACGACATCTCAAACTGTGTCGATTCAAATGGGGTGCTCGAACCCGGCTTCTCCGGCTGCACGATGTCGAACTTTCTCAGAACATTTAGCAATCGTCACTACTACTTCAACGCCTACAATCTCGGTCCGGTCACAAGTTACAACGCGATTGCTAATAACTTCCAGACAAGCGTTGGCGGCGTGCCATTTCTCTCGCTTGACCAGCCTGCCACGCTGTTCGGGTCTGTTCTCTCCAATTTCGATTACACGGAGCGCGTTTCATCCGCCTATGCGATGAACACCATCGAGTTCGGTCGTTTCCGGCTGCAGACTGGACTTCGCTTGGAAGCGACGCAGCTGAATATTCTGGGTTTCTCCACCACCAACAACTCCAGCAGCACCGGCGAAACCATCGTGCCGCAACCGGCCCAGTCGTGGTATTGGGACCCGTTGCCCAGCATCCAATTGAAGTACCACCTCACAGAGAATACTGATATCCGCGCCGTCTACGCGCGAGCCCTTTCGCGCCCCAATCCGTACGATCTGGTGCCGTACGTCACCGTCGATCAAAGTACGAACCCGCTCACCGTTAACATTGGCAACCCTGACCTGAAGCCGACCCACGCGAACGATTTTGACCTGCTCTTCGAGCGTTATCTGAAACCGTACGGCGAACTTCAGGCAGGTTTCTACTACAAGCAGATGAGCCAACCGATTTACTACATCGCCGACCTTGATTATCAGGGCTCGCAATACCCTCAGTTTCAAGGCGACCAATTCTCATACATCATCAATGGCTCGAAGGCGAAACTCTACGGCGTCGAACTCGCATACATTCAGCACCTTGGATTCCTTCCGGGTGCTCTGAGCGGTTTCGGTCTCTCCGCCAACTTCAGCAAAACTGGCTCCAACGCCGGGACGCTGCCCCTCCGCCCAGACACTCCGGCACTGCAACGCCAGACTCCGACCATGTGGAACCTGAGTCCTACTTACGATTGGAAACGATTTTCCGCGCGGCTGGGGGCAAGCTACAACAGCGCCAGCATTTATCAATACCAGTACAATACCCAGATAGACACTGCAGGACTTGGTCCAAAAGGCCCAGCCGGCGACAATTACCTCTATTCCCATCTGCAAGTCGACGCGCAAGCCAGCTTCCGCGTGCAAAAACAGCTCACTGTGCTCTGGCAAGGCTTGAATCTCACCAACGATGTTTTCGGCTTCTACAACGGCAGCCCTTGGTATGTGACGCAACGCGAGTACTACCATCCGACCTACTCGTTCGGCCTGCGCTGGGAACCGCGGCGCGAAGATTGATCCTGGGTGCAACTGAAGGCCTTCTTTTTTCAGGGGGCCTTCAGGTTTTTCTCTTAGGATGGGCGCGCTGCGGACTGATACGCCGTTCACATCAATGCTCAAATCAAAAAAAGGACACTGACTCATGCTCACCCTGCAGCTTCGCCTCACAAGGTTTTCGATCTTGTTGGCATTCGCTATGTTTCTTGCTGGTTCCGCGGCCCTCGCCTCCGACGGCGGATACTCCATCCTTAAGAAGATCCCGATCCCCGGACAAGGCAGCTTCGACTACCTCAGCATCGACGAAGGCGCACGCCGCTTATACGTTTCTCACGGAACTCAGGTTGAGGTTCTCGACCTGGACGCGCTCACGCTGTTGGGAAGCATTCCGAACACTCCGGGCGTGCACGGCATCGCCATAGCTCCCGAACTCGGACGCGGATTCATCAGCGACGGACAGACTGGCAAGGTTACGGTTTTCGATTTGAAGACGCTCAGGCCGATCGCTGAAGTTACGGCCGGTAAGAAGCCCGATGCCATTATCTATGACCCGGCGACGAAGCGAGTCTTTGCCTTCAACGGCGGCAGCAACAATGCAAGCGCTATCGATGCGGCCACCGGTCGGCTCGCTGGAATCGTGGAACTCGGAGGAGGTCCCGAATTTGCCGCAGCCGATGGCACAGGATACGTTTACAACAATCTTGAAGACCAAAGTCAGGTGTTGAAGATCAACTCGCGCGAGTTGAAAGTTGAACAACGTTGGCCCGCTGCGCCTTGCGCCTCTCCCAGCAGCATGGCAATGGATCGCGGGAATCGCCGGCTCTTCATTGGTTGCCGCAGCAAGGTGATGGCGGTTGTCGATGCTGACTCCGGCAAAGTCATCACCACGCTGCCGATCGGCGATCATGTCGACGCAACGGCCTACGATCCGGAAATCAAGTTGATCTTTAATTCGAATGGCGAGGGCACGATTAGCCTCATACATCAAGACAGCGCTGACAGTTATTCGCCCGTAGAGACGGTGAAAACGGTGCCACGCGCCAAGACGATGGCGCTCGATCCGAAGACCCACCGGCTTTTCCTCTCAACCGTGGAAAATGGGCAGTTTGAAGTGCTGGTCGTGGGAAAATAAGAGAATCCAATTCCCATGACTTCAAAGAATGTGACCAAATCTCTGCCGCGCGGCGCCGTGTTGCTCACGCTGACGGCCTACATCATCTTCTCTTCGATCGGCTGCACAAAGAAATCCGCAGCCCAAACCTCCACGGTGAACTTGCAGCTCAATGTAAAGGCTCCGTTCCACTTTGTCGCTTACGGCGATACCCGCTTTCACGATCCTAAGGACTTGGAAGCCGCCAATCCTCCGGTGCGTATAGCATTGGTCAAAGCCATAGCGGACGTGAACCCGGCGTTTATTTGCTTTACCGGCGACGTCGTCTACAACGGATATGACAAGGACGATTGGAAGGTCTACGACAGCGAAACCACCATCTGGCGTGAAAAAAGCATCCCCGTCTATCCCGCGCTCGGCAATCACGACTTGCACGGGCCCGAGGCGGTCGCACTGGGGAATTATTTTCAGCGCTTCCCCGAGCTGAAAAGCAGTCGCTATTACTCGGTCCGCACGGCCAACACGCTTTTGCTCGTCCTCGACAGTTCACTCGACGAAACAACCGGCCCGCAAGGGCAATGGCTCAACCAGCAACTCGATCACGTACCTGCCGACGTAAACTTCGTTTTCCTGATGGATCATCACCCGCCCTATACCAGCTCGTCGGATGAGAAGATGTTTGGCGGCGGGCATTCGGCCCGGTCGAAGGAAGAGGAGTTAGCTAAAATGCTGGAGGATCGCCAATCGCATGCGCCCTTTCGGATGATCTTCTTCTCCGGCCACGTGCATAACTACGAACGCCATGAGCACGGCGGCATCACGTATTTTGTTTCAGGAGGCGGAGCCGCTCACGCCTATCCCATCGCGCGCGCCCCCGGAGATCCCTTCCAGAGCAAGGAAATCAACTATCACTACCTGTCGGTTGATGTGGATCAAAGCCAGGTGAAGATCACCATGAACCGAATCGATCTGACGAGTGGCAAACCTGTTTGGACGCAACCAGATTCGGTGACCATCGCAGCTCGCGCGCTGACAACGTCAGGCTCGTGATCTGAAACGCTTAAACAAATGGAAGAGGAGTGCCTATCGAGATTTTGGATTGCCGAAACCGAGACGCTGTTGGAGGCGCATGGTACCCAGGCCTCAACCACGGCCGAAACAAGTACAATGACCTGCCGCACTGACCTTGCCGTTCAAAGTTTCAGTGCAATCGCCAGTTCGCGAACTCCACGGCGGATCTCCCTGTTATCCAGCGCGGCGAAGCCGAGTTGCAGGCCTTCTTGTGGCAATGCATCATCGTGGCTATAGGCGCTGATAGGAATCACGTCGAGATGGCGCTTGGCGGCAGCGGCCGCTACCGATTCACCACTCACGCCCAGAGACAACCATCCAACGGTCTGCAACCCAGCCTCGACATCTGAGATTTCCAGCAACCCGGACAGCCTGGAACGCGACTCTTCCAACAGGATCGATAATCGTTCCGCATAAATTTCCCGCATGCGCCGCAGATGACGGCCGAAATGCCCTTCGCTGATGAACTCTCTGAGCACAAGCTGTTCCAACAGAGGGGCATGCCGCACGCTGAGAGACAGGGCCGCTTCGAACTGAGATTGCGTCTCTCGAAGTCGTGCTGATTCGGTAGCTTACAGGAGGTAGAGTTCGGGCCACGGTTGCTTGAACCGCCGCATTCGGTCAGCGTGATTAGCTTTATAGTGCAAAGTTGCCTGCGGAGGCAAGCCCGGTTCCTGTCGCTCCCATGTCTCCCCTCCAGGGCCAATCGTGCCACGAGGTGGACCAGCCGGCGAGTTACCGACGTGATAGGCCTGCGGAACGGACGGCGCGGGGACGCAAGCCCAGGTCCCGCAGCGGAAAGATAGCGGTTAGGATAACCGCTGTCGACTAGAGTAAGGACGCTGTGTTCGCAGCGCAATGAAAATTCGTGCTTCATTGGGAAATTAGACGGTACTCGTGGCGAAGAAGGAACTTGGGGTGCCTGGTTGTATGACCTGCTTAAGCCACATGTCACGAAGGTCGTGGTGTGCGATCCACGCAGGAATGCTCTGCTAAAAGAGGGCAACAAGGGTGACCGGATTGATGCACGTAAGCTGGCTGAGCTGTTACGTGCCGGACTGCTGCGGTCGGTTTACCACGGAGAGAATGGCATACGGACGTTGAAGGAGTTGGCGCGCAGTTATCTCACGGTCAGTAAAGATCTCACACGTGTCATGAATCGGGTCAAGGCGCTGTATCGAAGCTGGAATATTTCGTGCACAGGGACAACCGTCTACGGACCGCGCCACCGCTCGGAATGGCTGAGCAAGATCACCGAGGCCGGCGTGTACCGTCGAGCGGAGTTCTTCTACCAGCAACTCGATGCACTGCAAGTCTTGCGTCAGCAAATACGCCGGGATCTCTTAGTCGAGAGCCGGAAGCAGAGTGCGACCAAATTACTACGCCAGATTCCCTACATCGGTCCGGTTCGAGCAGCTCTGTTGATCGCGCTGATCCAGACCCCTCATCGATTTCGTACCAAGCGGCAACTGTGGACCTATAGCGGTCTGGCCATCGAGACAACATCCGAAAGGGTTTGCTGCTGCTGAAAAGCACGCTTAGCCCCGTTCGCCAAGAGTACACGCGTAACAAGTACCGCGTGCTGCTGACAAGAGCAAGGGAGGGAATGGTGATATGGATACCGGAGGGTGATCCGGGCGATCCAACCCGCAGCGTGACCGCCATGAACGAAACGGCGGGGTAGTGTCCTAATTTGTTTTTTGTGGTTGCTTGCCGCCTATAGCCCATTGTGGGCACATGCCAGTTCTATTCGTCCGTCCCGCTCCTCTCCTGTAACGAACCCAGCAATAGTGCGCTTCGCTTTGGCGACCGAAAATGTCCACATAAAAAAATGCATTGTAGCTCCACCAGTCCTCTTTGGGTGGGATTGTGAGCGTGCGAGATACATGATCTCCTTGAGCCAAATTAAATCCGGTTCTGGGTGGGGGAGTCATTTCTTTATTAAACTTAGCAATCTGTGCTTCGGGATCGCTCCATCCCTTAAATTCCCCCCCTCTTCCACCTTCGCTGATGTTGAGGGCAATAGAATTGCCTCTATTGATGAGCATATAACTAAGCTGGCTGCCATCGGCACTAACTTGCAAATCCTCAATCGACAATCGGGCAGATTGGGCGTCTTTGAAGGCATCAAGTTGTGCTGCCATAGCTTTTACAGCCGACCTCGAAGCCTGCTGCGTGGCTCTGGCTTGGGCATCCAATTTCCCTACCGCATCGCTAATGTTTCCATTGATTTTGGACGCCGTATCCGCGAAGTCACGCGCAGCTTGGGCATTCTTGCTAGCAGCACATGCTTGTTTCTTGGCCGCATCTACCAGAGCTTTAGTATCAGCTCCGCCTTGAATCAGTACACACAAAGTCAGTATTGCGACAATGGCCAAAACGACAGTGAAAATAGCCATCCATCGCGTAGCCGAAGCGGTAACCCGAGCCGCCTTATCGGCGGGGCTTTCTTTTTCCTTCTTGGTGCGACGCTCATGCACCTTGCGTTTTATATAGCTGACGAGCCTAATCCGCCAGTGGGGACGAGGTGCATTTATTGGGTGATCGGCATTTTCGCTGTGCTCTCCATTTGCCACGGATTATTCCTCGGTTTAGGCTTTATTGTAACACAAAAAGGCTTGACAAACATTTATTATTGTAATACAGTAAGTGGCATGGCAAACGTACTCAATACCGACAAGCAAATCACGGTAATCGGAGCACTGGCAGAGGGTTCCAGCATTCGCTCGATTGAGCGGATTACAGGCGTTCACCGCGATACGATCATGCGGTTGGGCGTCAAGATTGGGCAGGGTTGTACTACCCTGCTAGATCAGAAAATGCGGAATCTGCCTTGTCGCTTGCTCCAATTCGATGAGGTATGGGGATTCATCGGGAAGAAAGAGCGGCACGTTCGTGCTGACGATGATCCGCAATATGGGGATGTGTGGACGTTCTGCGCTATTGACGCTGATACGAAACTGGTCCCGTCATTCAAGTGTGGCAAGCGCGATCTGGTTACCGCTAAGGCATTTGTTGCCGACGTGCAGAGTCGGATGGCGAATCGAGTGCAGATTTCTGCTGATGCTCTCCGCGCTTACGTTGATGCTATAGAGCAGACTTTCGGCACCGATGTAGACTTCGGGCAAATCGTCAAGACCTACGAACACGACGATTCGCAGAATGCGGAGCGCAAATATAGCGCGGCAAAGTTCGTGTCGGTTGAAAAGCGTAGCGTGACGGGTTTGCCGGACATGGACCTTGTGTCTACCAGCTACATTGAGCGCCTTAATGCCACTACTCGGTTACACATGCGCCGCCTGACGCGCCTGACGCTGGCCTTCAGCAAGAAGTTGGAGAATTTTGAGGCAGCGGTTGGGCTACACTTCGCCTATTACAACCTTGTGAAGCGCCACAATTCACTTCGCTGTACTCCGGCGATGGCGGCTGGAGTTGAGCGAAACTTTTGGAGCGTGGGCGATCTAGTAGAGGCAGCCGCGTGACCTATTTGGAGGAACTGCGAACTGTAATCAGACGAGTGCATGGGGTAGAAGCTACGCACGTTGAGAGCATTCCAGTCAAAGAAGTTTTTAAGGGCGAAACGGTTTGGGAGGGTATTGTCGAAGTGTTTGAGCTAGTCGGGCATCCAACGGCGCACAGGGTTTACGCATGGTCGCACGATACTGACGATCCGATAAACCCGAAGCGACACGTCACGGTTCTGCATCTTCACCCAATCAAATCAGCAGAAGACGCAGTGAGAGCCGCTATTCTACAGGAGTTCAGAAACCTTGAACCAACAGAAGAAATCTAGGAAAGTTGGCAGACCTAAATTGCCGAAGGGCGAAGCAAAGGGCAGGATCGTGCCTGTGCGCTTTACTGGCGACGACCTCAGAGCGATGGAACAAGCGGCAAAAGCGAGCAAGCAGAGTCTTTCAGAATGGATTCGAGGCATGATTCATGCCAATCTCAATGCGTGAAAAGTTCAAATTAGGACACTACCAACGGCGGACTATCTTCTAGAATGTGGAGTAGAGCCGTTGGTCAGCACTGAACCAGCGCTGAAAGGGTCGATCTAACGCGAATAAATGAGATGCGTGGCGAACTCAAAGATGCTCGCGAGCATCTGGGTGCTAGTTCTCGCGGGCCGCGAGCAAAGATCCTCATTTCAGGGGATTTCGCCGTGACGACTTGGGCGAGTTCGCTGCGGATGGGTAATCTCCCCGCTGGAGGTGAGCGGAAATCTGTTGATTCCCGCCCGCTCAGACCATCCGCATAAATACCTGAATTTTCAGCCTTGCAGTTGGTGGTCCCGGGTGGGGATTTTAGCTCGGGTCTAGGGCGATCATCCGCCGAGCAATCTTGTGATCGGCCGCCCGTTGTCGTGTCCCACCGGCCAAGCGGGATTACCCCGTTTGCCGACCGTCCTGGAACTAGCTCGGTTACTGGTCATGAGCCCCGTTTAGCTGGAGCGACGGGCTGATTCCTCTACCAACAACAAGCATAATTCGCCCGCTGGGCAAATCAATCAGTCCAAACCCTGCAGCAAAGCTTCGAGCGGCGGTGCACGACCGATCCCCGGGTTTTGAACTGAGGCTTCGAATTTTGGACTTGTCGCCCGAAAACGGGTTTCAGATGGGTAATCGAAGACGGTGTTAGGACGCCATGCTAGCATCATTGCAGGTTGCGTCTTCGCATCCTGCTGGCCGTACCGATCGAGATCGAATCAAAGCCTCCTCTTTCCATGCAGATGCGTTTCGAATCAGTCGATGCGAGGTTTATACGTGATAATCCACCTTGGTCTCGGAGGCTGCGCTGTACGGGAAGGGTCGGTACTGCTGTGGCTTTATGACCGGCTAGCCTCTTTCTTCTTTGAACCACGAATCTGCATGGGGCCCTCGGCCTTCCACAAGTAGAGATAATCAGAATCAGAAGAGGTCCGGATTTTGATCTTGCGGGTTCTGGCAGCACGCAAGATCGCAGAGCGGAGATTCGTCAATGAAACCCTTCCGACCTTTTTTAGGGAAATTCTCATTGCCTCATCGATAGGTAGGGTGCTTAGATCGTGCAAAACGCCCAGTATTAGATCATTATGCTTGCCGCGTCTTCCCTTGAGTAGCTCGGAAGTCGCCATTCGTTCATACACGAGTTGCCGGTTACCTCCTTGCCCAGAGCTGCGAGCCATATACGTGGTTTACTCGAAGCGATTCGTCGCCACGAAAATGACTTCCCAGATTTATCTGCGGCTTCTAAAGAAAAAACTCATTACCGTGGTTCTCGATACCGACCATGAGGTGCATTATCGTCCGGTTGACAAGACACGTTGGGTCTGCAGCTCTTATACGACGCGAATCGCAGAAGTGGAAAACGCGAGGAAGCCAGGACGAGCACATCCTGCAGCCGGATACCGGTTATGGATTTCTCTGGCGCCTGTATTCTTATTGGCGCTGCTCTCCTCGTGAATTATTGTGGCGCGATTTGTGTTGACTTCTGTGGCAATCGAACTACAGTCAAAGTTGACAGTCCTTCTTATCTCAAAGCAAGAGGTAAGGCACCGATCACCTTCCTTGGATTTGATGAATATGGCATTTCCCCCATGCCTGAATCACACCGAGTGGAAAACTCTGTACAGAGCCGCGATTCTCGAAACTGACCAAAGTCTTCTCTCGCAACGGGTCTCGGAAGCTGAAGATGCGGTCATTGAACGCGGACGAGAAGTTTTCTACGATCACGGGGCCGCCGAAGAAAAAGACGCCTTAGAGGACGCATTGTATGCCTTGCGGGCATACCGAAGTGCTTGGCAGCATGCCCGAAGCTGCATAGCGTTGTAAGCGGATTAGGTCGGAGCGTTTTGTGCACTCGAATAAGCGGGCTGGGGCATACGCCAATTGGTATCGTCACAGCTCAAAGTGTTCCGAGTCGAGGCTTTGCAGGTGTTGTTCGCGTATCTGTTTGCCCGGAAATCGCGTCTTATCTCTTTGGGTCTGACGAAGGAGAATTCGGCGTCTCTGCGTCGCGCAGCGCTTTCGATTCCCGCCCTTCCAATTCGGTTTGGCGATGTCTGCTCGCCTCAGCAGGATCGGTTCCGGCCTTGAGGTCTATTCTCTCGATGAAGTAGCGCCAGCCTTCGTGCCGATCGGAGGAGTCCTGGGCATCTTCATACTCCTTCAATCCCAATTCAGCGTTCTGCTTGCCCCGGATCACAGCCATTACTCCGGCGGAGAGGTAGGTGCGGACGTTATGTCGAATAATGGCGTACGAGGAGCTAGTGTCGTTGTGGGTCAACAGGAATCCCTTTGCAGAAAGGACCAACGCCGTTCAGGCGCAACAGATAACAGCTCTCAAATCTTATGACGCCGGTGTTCTCTCGATGAGTCGCGTGTTGCATCGTGCTCAAGTTTCGGGCGAGCTTCGTTCAATCGGATCGCGCGGTCATTCAAGCGGAATCCATTCAAAGATTCAATCGCCGCCTTGGCTTCAGCCGCGTCTAACATTTCAACGAAGGCGAAACCCCGAGGTCCACCGGTGTCACGGTCCGTCGCAATGCTAACTGTTTCTACGGGTCCATAGGCTGCGAAAAGATCTTTCAACTGCGCTTCCGTGGTCGTCGGATCCAGGTTTCGAACGAAGATGTTAATCACAATTTCTCCGCAGACTTTTCAGGAACGCAGTTCATCGATTAGCCGCCAAAACGGAAGAGGCGATGTCGGTTGATATCGCCTCTTCACAGGATTCGTCGGCTTATGCCGCCCGGACGTTTTCAGCTTGCCAGCCCTTCGGCCCCTTGGTGACATCGAATTCCACC
>Ga0335072_10007701_pt1 | contig 15677 bp, 13 predicted proteins | sample Lox_Sample_21_FD_206725 | JGI IMG/M metagenome (GOLD analysis project Ga0335072, IMG submission 206725) | Soil microbial communities from Loxahatchee National Wildlife Refuge, Florida, United States - Lox_Sample_2.1 | ecosystem: Environmental > Terrestrial > Soil > Wetlands | place: USA... | reverse complement strand
CAAGCGCGTCGCCGAGCGGCTGACCGCCCACATGGCCCGCAAGGCCGCGGGCACCTACCTGAGCGTCCGGTTCGGAAACGTGCTCGGCAGCCGCGGCTCGGTGCTGACCGCGCTCACCGCCCAGGTGGCCGCTGGCGGGCCGGTGACGGTGACGCATCCCGAGGTCAGCCGCTACTTCATGACGGCTGATGAGGCGGTGCAGCTCGTGCTGCAGGCCGCGGCGATCGGCCGGGACGGTGAGGTGCTGGTCCTCGACATGGGCGAGCAGATAAGGATCGCCGACATGGCGAAGAGGCTGGTCGCGACCGTGCCGCGCCAGGTAGACATCGTCTACACCGGGCTGCGTCCGGGCGAGAAGCTGTATGAGGACCTGCTCGGCGATGGTGAGCGGGATGAACGCCCTTACCACCCGCTGATCCGGCATGTCCCGGTGGCGCCGCTGGTCCCGGAGGCGGTACTCAACATCGACCCGGCCGATGGGCTCGCCGGGCTGCGGCAGGTGCTGGCCGACAGCGCCGCGAGCCGGGAGCCGGGTGCACCGGTTGCCGACGGGTCTGCGGTGGCCCTTTAATCCGCGGTTCTCATTCCAGCGCCTCCACACGCAGGGCCGCGCAGTCGTCGCCGTTCCCGTGCTCGCACACGCGAACGAGCTGGCGCAGCCGGCACCGCAGCCTGGCGAGTTCACCAAGCTGCCGGTCCACCGCTTCGAGCTTGGCCTCGGTGGCCCGGATGATGTCCGCGGTCGAGCGGGCCTCGGCGGGCCCGAGTAGCTCGCCGATCTCGCCGAGCGTGAACCCAAGTCCCCGGGCGCGCCGGATGAAGGCCAGCCGCGATCGGTCCGCGTCCGAGTACTCCCGGTACCCCGAGCCTCGCCGTTCCGGCAGTGCCAGCAACCCCTGCCGCTGGTAGAAGCGAACGGTCTCGACGCCGACGCCCTCCGCCGCGGCGAGTTTCCCGATCGTCAGTCCAGCCATGCCCACCAAACTAATGCCCGTACCCGGGTACGGAGTCAAGCTGGCACGGCGTCGAGCCAGCACAGGCCCACGAGCTGGTCGACCAGCCCGCTGAGGACTGCGGCGGTTTCCGCGTACCTGCGAAACGGCCCGCCGGCCGGATCGGCGACGTCGTCGTCCGGGCTGTCGCCCAGCAACGCCGCCCGCTCCCGGCCCTCGTGCACCCGGGCCAGCCACCCGGCCAGGGTTTCGTCCCGGGACCGGGGCCCGGCCGCGGAACCCCGGCGGACCAGCTCACGGAGCGTAAAAGACTGCGGCCAGACGGAGGGAACGGTGACGACGGCGTGGCGCAGATTCTCCCTGGCCATTACGAGCGTCAGGTCGGATCTCTCCAGATCCTCCGGGATCAGCCGTCGGCTGCGGTGCGCGGATACGTCGAGCCCGTAGGGGGCCATGGCCGAGACCACCTCCGGGTATGGCGGGTTGCCGTCACCGAGCATGCCCGCCGAGCGAACCACCGTGTCTGAGCCCAGATCGTTCAGGCGCCTTCCGAGCAGGGCCTGCGCCATGGGCGAGCGACAGACGTTCGCCGTACAGACCACCAGCACTTCTGCACCGGAAATCATCACCTACCTAGCGTAGCCATAAGTACACTCACCGTTGTGGTTCACGGCTCACCAGGCAACGGAGGGGAACGCATGACCAGCGAGTTCGGTTCTGATCCGACTCTTCGCACCTACGCACAGCTTGTGCGCAGGCGGAAATGGTGGGTCATCGCGTTCGCGCTCGTCGGGTTAGCGGTCAGCCTGGCGATATCGTTCACCGAGGCCAAGCAGTACGCTTCATCCGCCCAGGTCCTCGTGCAGCCCTCCACCCAAGCCAACGCGCTCGGGGCAGCCGAGCAGCCGGTCACGCCGACCGACGTGCAGACCATGCTGCAGTTGGTGAACAGCGCAACCGTCACCGCCACGGTCCGCCGCGAGCTCGGCACGGCGCCGGGCATTACGGCGTCGGAGGTCGCTCAGACCAACGTCATATCCATTACCGCGATCTCCACCATCCCGGCACGCGCGGCAACAATCGCGAACACCTACGCCAAGGCATTCGTCACGGATCAGCGAGCTGCCGCGATCAACAACCTGACCTCGGCCGAGACGCAGCTGCGTAGCGAGATCAAATCGATCAGCAAGCAGGTCAAGCAGCTGCATTCGGTGGCCGGCACTGCATCGGAGCAGGCAGCCCTGGTCAATCAGCAGGCCGTGCTCAGCGAGCAGCTCACCCAGATGCAGGTCAACACCTCGGGCGAGACCGGCGGCCTGAGCCTGGTCACGCCCGCCGTGGCGCCGAGTTCGCCGTCCTCCCCCAAGCCGACCGAGAACGGCCTGCTCGGCCTCGTCGCTGGGCTGGTCCTGGGCCTGGCGGCGGCGTTCCTGCGGGAAAGCCTGGATGACGCCGTATCGACCAAGGAGACCGCCGAGGAATACGGCGGCACCACCGTGCTCGCGGCCGTCCCGATGGTGAGTTCGTGGAAGAAGCGCAATAAGCCGCTGGTCGTCTCGCTGGCTCGGCCGATGTCCCCCGCGGCCGAGGCCTACCGGTCGCTGCGGACCTCGCTGCAGTTTGCCCGGCAGGAGCGCGACCTGCGCACGATCCTGGTCACCAGCCCGGCCGCGGCCGAGGGCAAGACCTCGACGCTGTCCAACCTGGGCGCGATGTTCGCCCAGGCCGGCCACCGGGTGGTGCTGGTCTCCTGCGACCTGCGCAAGCCCCGGCTGGGCGAGTTCTTCGGCGTGGACGAGCGTGAGGGCCTGACCACCGCGATCCTCGGCGAGCAGCCGGTCCAGGATCTCATCCAGCCGGTGCCCGGAGACGACAACCTCTGGCTGCTGGGCAGCGGGCAGATGCCACCCAATCCGGCCGAGCTACTGAACGGCCGACGAATCCAGGAGGTCTTCAAGACCTTGCGTGGACTGTTCGACCTGGTTCTCATCGACAGCCCGCCGGTGCTGCCGGTCACCGACGCGATGGTGCTGGCGAAGGACGCCGACGCCACGTTGCTGGTCGTGGCGGCGAACCAGACGAGCCGCAATGACCTACAGCGCGCTGCGGAAAAGCTGGCCCAGGTCAACGCGCGCGTTGTCGGCCTGGTCCTGAACGAGACGTCGCGGCAGTCTGGCGGCTACGGGTACGGATACCAGTACGGCTACGGCGGCACATATGTCTCAGACCGTTCCCTACCCGCCGTGCCCGCCCAGCTCAACGGCTCGGCGGCCGCGGCACCCCCGTCGCATCGGGCTAGCTCACGCCGGGCCAAGTAACTAGGTGAATGTCCTGCGAGTCTTGGTGTGCTTCATGGCTTTGTTGCTGATCGCGTCGCTGGTTCGCTAAGCGAAGGGCGGCCAGGAGTCAATCCCACATGCCGCGGGTGTCGTAGACGACCTTCCCGGCAAGCTGAGTCTTCTTGATGGCGCGGAAGCAGCCGTGGTCGACCAGCAGCGCAACGACGTCAGCCTCGGCGACGGCGTGCTCGACGTCGGTTAACACCACGTTGTCGAGGTCGTCGAACTGGCCAGGCAGGGTGGCCACGTGCGGCTCGACCGCCAGTATCTTGACGTCCGGCACGGCCGCCGCGATCCGGGCGGTGATGTCGACGGCCGGACTTTCGCGAAGGTCCCCGACATCTGCCTTGAAGGACAGGCCGAGGCAGGCGATCCGCGGGTCGCGGAACCGGCGGGAGGTGGCGACGATCCGGTCGGCGGTGTGGCTGGGCATACGGTCATTGACCCCGCGCGCGGTGCGGATGAGCTCGGCGAGGTCCGGCGCCGACTCCACGATGAACCAGGGGTCGACCGCGATGCAGTGCCCGCCAACGCCAGGACCCGGCCGCAGGATCTCGACCCGGGGATGGTGATTGGCCATCTGCCGGATCTCCCACACGTCGAGGCCAAGGCGCTGGCATATCAAGGCCAGTTCGTTGGCGAAGGCGATGTTCACGTCCCGGTAGGCGTTCTCGGCCAGCTTCGCCATCTCCGCGCTCGCGGCGTCGGTCACGATCAGCTCGCCGCGGCAGAACGTCCGGTACAACTCGGCCGCGCGCGCGGCGCAGGCCGGGGTAAGCCCGCCGATCACCCGGTCGTTGGTCGCGATCTCGATCATGATCCGACCGGGCAGCACCCGCTCGGGGCAGTGCGCGACGTGGACGTCCGGCGAGACGTCAGTGACATGCGGCAGGTGCAAATCGGGGCACCGGGCCGCGATCAGCTCGCTGACCATCCTGGTCGTGCCCGGCGGAGCGGTGGACTCCAGCACGATGACCTCGCCGCCGTGCAGTACCGCAGCTACCGCCCCGGCCGCCGCCGTGATGTAGCTCAGGTCCGCCTTGTGGTCGGCGGTGAACGGGGTGGGCACGGCGATCACATACGCGTCGGCCACAGGCATCTCCCGCTGTGCCCGCAGCCTGCCCATGGCGACCGCGCCGCTGACGGCGACCGACAAGTCCGGCTCGTCGAACGGCGTCTCGCCCCGGTTGACCCTTTCGACAATGTCGGGGTTGACATCGACGCCGATCACTTCCAGGCCGCCGGTGGCCAGCGATACCGCAGTTGGCAGCCCTATGTAGCCGAGGCCGACAACGGCGGCACTCGATAAGGCGGTCATGTCCTCTGCCCATCTAGTTTTCGCATGATTCCTAACTTACTGTGGCGGCACTCCAAGAGTCTGTTAATTTTCGAACGGCCGGATTCGGTGGCCGACAACGCTGACGTTATGGTTCTGGATGCCCGAAAGAACTGCATAATGAAGTATCTGTTAAATTAAAGATAATTTCCCTTCTCCGACCTATGGGTTCGGCTGCGAAATTCCTCAATCAGGTGAAGGCCTTGTTGTGCCTGCCCTAGCATTAGGCCCATCGCCCAGGGCTCTGGAAACGTCTCTTCCGATCCACTTGAGGACCTTCGTGACGCAGCTGTCTCCAGCTAAGTTTTTTTCTTTAGGCTCAGCAGTCCTCCCTTTTGCTCTTCTGTCACCGTCTCGTGGCAAGCACAGCGCCCGAGCGCTCGGCCAGTCGAAGGGCATAACCGCCGTATTCGGCCGCCTATTGGGTACGCGTGAGTTCTCGAACGTCTTCTGGCTGGGCGTGGGCGATGGTTCGGGTAAAATTGGGTTCTTCGTTGCCAATCTCTATCTCGCCCGCATCTTGCGTCCCGCCGAGTATGGGATCTTTGTTCTCGCCCAATCGCTAACTTTTTACGCATGGCAGGCCACCGATCTCGGTACGACCATGTACGGAATAAGAGAGGTGGCTCGGAACAAGAAAGATGTTCGTGAGACTACTAGCGTCCTGCTCGGGCTAAGGGTCGCCGCCGGCCTCGCCGGAACGATCGCGTCCATGATCATCCTGCTGGTCTGGCCAATGCCGGACACGGCCCGGATCATATTTGCCGGAGCCAGTCTCTATCTTATGCTTCGCCCACTCTACCTCGATTTCACCATGAAGGGACTCGAACGGTTCCGGACGCTTGCCGTCGGCAGTATAACCGCAGGAGTCGCTTTTCTGGCTTCTGCGGGCACGTTAATACACGGACCATCACAGGCACCCCTCGCAGCTCTCTTGTGGTCCACCTCGTGGCTAGCCGGCTCGGCTGTGCTCGGTGCCTATCTGCGATGGCGCGCCAATATTCGGGTCACGATCTCTTTTCGTTTCCGGTCCTGGCTGTTTCATATGCGACATTCAATTCACTTTGCGTTGGCCGGCGGCCTACTTCTGGTCTACGACACATTGCCAATCATTTTGGTTGGCGTTCTATACACCTCCACGACACTAGGGCTGTTCTCGGCTGTCTACCGCCTCATCATCAGCCTGACCGGTGCCAGCTACCTGATACCAATGGCGCTGTACCCCACGCTTTCTGACTGGCACGCCAGGGATATCGGAAAGTTCTTGCAACTGCATCGGCGGCTCCGGAACCTCATGTTGACCGGCGGCCTCGCCGCCGCGGCGGCTGGCGTCATTTTCGCCGGCCCGGCGGTCGCGCTGAGCCTGGGCAACGCCTACCGACATGCCGTGCCGCTGTTCCGGATTCTCGCCATCGACCTTTTCTGCTACGCGGCCAGGTTCACTTACGGCACCGGCCTCGGGGCGGCGGGCCATCAGAAGCTTTACACGCTGGTATCCCTGATCGGCCTGATAGTTCTCGGCGCCACGTTCCTGCCCGCGACGTCGCACTTCGGACTGGCTGGCGCGGCAGGCTCGGTAGTGCTTGCTGACGCAGCCGTAGGGGCCACGCTTGCTTACACGCTGAACCGCAAGATCAATGCCAGCACCACCCGCACTCCCGCACTCGTATCTGCCAAGGCCACATGATGATGACGCACGTCCCGGCGCATGACGACGCCGCATTGAACCGGTCGCAGGCTCTGGTTGCCCACGCGCCGTCCAGCTCGCCAACTGGTCATGAGACAGTGATCGACCGGGGTGCTTTGTTTCTGGTAATTATCCTCGTCCCGACGATTCCGTTCAGCGCCTTTCGGATACCCACCCACTCCTTCCTTCTTCCTTACTCGGCGCTGGCGGTTGGGATGTTCGCCTACTGGTGCCTGATTTCCTTCAAAACCCCTAGGACATCGTCTCGCACGGCCCGGTACAGTGCGATCGTGCTCATGCTCTTCGGCGCCTGGGCCACACTTAGCCTAATATGGTCGCAGAATCCGCAGCTTTCCCACCTGCTGTCACTGATGTTCTATCTCGCGAGCACGGCCGCCATCGTCGCTTGTAGCCGGATAAGCCCCAGAACGTTGCACAAAGCGTCCACGCTGCTGCTCACGCTTATGACCCTGCTGGTCATCTACGCGCTCTACCTCGTTGCTGCCGGCAAAACGCCCTGGTTTGAGTTCGCGCCGCAGAGCGCGACACAGCTCGGCACCCGGAACTCCGATGCATTCATGATCGCAACCATATTTCCCATGGCTTTCGTGCGTGCAATAATGACCGGAACTAGCAAGCGCGTGCGGCTTCTCGCCGTTCTTGCCGGTGCCGTGGGAATCGCAGCAATCCTGCTTAGCCTATCCAGGTCGTCGACCGTCGGTATCGTCATCGCTGCCCTCGTCACAGCAGCCATTGGTGCCAGTCTGATCCCTGTGCGATTGCGTTCTGTTGTCGTAGCCGTCCTACTGTCGCTGGCGGCCCTCTTTATCCTGCACAGCTACTTCGGGAGCCAAGAACTCTCGGTCGCGCGTTTCCAGACAATCGATGAAAGCTCACGGTTGCCACTGGCCGACATGGCCTACGAGGCGGGGCTCGGCCACCTTGGCAACGGGTTGGGATACTTCGAGTTCTCGCTGCTCAACCCGTACGGCGAGGACGCACATGATGCGTATCTGAACCTCTTCGCCGAGCTCGGCCTGCCCGGACTCTTCCTGTTCTGCCTCCTCTTCGCACTTCCGCTTTACCGCTACCTGACACTGGCGCGCCAGCTTCGGCGCCGTGTCCAGACCCTAGAGACCCGCACGCTCTACCTGCAGGGCCTCGGCTTGCTGGTAACACTGGCGCTGATGGCCACCACCGACACGTTCTACAAAAGTATCTACTTCTGGATCATTTATCAGCTGGCGATCATCCATCTAAGTTGCGCCGAGACCGAAGCGGCGAGTCGCCATTCCGTGGCCGGGGGCTACCTAGATGAGACATTCTGATCTATCTCTAGTCGTCATCGACGATAATGCCTTCCTAGCACACGATGGTGAACTACAGTTACGGCGAGGTGATTTCTGCCGTTTTGCTGCTCAATTAGGCAGCCAGGTCCGCAAGGTGACGCTCTGCTCTCCGGTGCTGAACCTGCCGTCTAGGCGTCACGGCTCTCCGCGCCCGGTATGGTCGTTCTCCGGGTGCGAGGTGGCACCGACCTTCCCGTACGTGCGGCTCGCGGAATATGTGCGCAAGCTCCCGCTGGCCTTGCGCCACAACTTTCCCGTCCTGATCAAAGCAATACGCCCAGGCGACCTCGTGCTGATTCGTGTACCGGCCGCCAACGGGATGCTGGCGTACGTGATCGCCCGCGCATTCCGCAAGCCAGTGGTCATCTTCTTGGTCGGTCCGCCCGCAGCCGGTGCCCTTTCTTCAAGCTGCAGGCCGGGGCGCCGGACCATCATCCGCCTAGCCGCGTTGCTCGAGTGGGCAAGTATCGTGTGGATGGCCCGGCGCGCCCCGGTCTTCGCCTACGGGAGTCACCTGGCAGAACGCCTGCGGGCCGCACGGGCCATGAGCGTCTCGGTCACCTTCACCAGCCTGGTCGACGCACTACCGGCGACCGCGGACGGGCGGAACGGCCGTCCCCCGTTCAAGATGCTGTACGCGGGCAGGCTGGCGCCGGAAAAGGGCATCGACGTCTTGCTAGCGGCCCTGAAGCAAGTGGTCGCCGATGGCCAAGCGGCTGAGCTCGACGTGGTCGGCGATGGTCCGCAGGCTGCCGAGCTCCGCCTGCAGGCTGGCCGAGTGGCTGGCGCACAGATCCGGTTCCACGGCTGGCTGTCCGAGGGGTCAGATCTCGATCAGCTCTTCGACGACGCGGACCTGTTCGTTCACCCGTCCCGGCAGGAGGGGATCCCCAAGGTCCTGCTGAAGGCGATGGCCCACGGTCTGCCGGTCGTTACAACCAACATCGGCGGCATCCCAGACATCGTCGTGGACGGAGAACAGGGTCTTCTGGTTCCAGCCGACGACCCGGTTCGGCTGGCCGAGGCCCTGGAGAGGGTACTCAACGACGCGGGGCTGCGCCACCGGCTCGGCGAAGCCGGCCGCACTTATGCCGCCGCCCACACGACCGGGGAGCAAGCCCGCGCGGTATGGCGGGACATCGGGACCGCATTTCCCTATCTCGTCAGTGCCTCGGAGGACGGGAATAGCCAATGAGACCGACAGCAGCTTCCATTTTCTGGACTTGCCTCCTAATGATCATTTACGTTTACGCGGGTTATCCTGCCCTGCTTTTCCTGGGGCGACTGGCGCGAAAGAGACATTCGGGCCGCGTTTCCGGGTCAGCCGAACGGTTCAGCTCCCCAGTGTCGGTCGTCGTCACTGTGCACAACGAGGCTGCGGTCGTTTGTCAGCGCATCGCCGATGTCCTCGCCCAGGACGGGCCGGTCGGTGAGGTGATCATCGGTTCCGACGGCTCTGATGACGAAACCGTCAACCTTGCCCGGGGCTATCTCGACTCAAGAGTGCGCGTACTCGACTTCTCGCAGCGGCGTGGCCGGGCACTGACCACTAATGACTGCGTTCGCGAGGCCCGCCACGAGGTCGTGATCTTCACTGATGCCGACACCGAGTTCAAGCCCGGTTTCGTCCGGGCCATCGCCGATCCGTTCGCCGACCCTGCCGTCGGCGTGACAGTGGGAAGGCTATTGTGGCGGTCGGCCAACGGCGAGTGCGCGGGCGCGTATTGGGCGTTCGAGCTTGGCCTGCGCGCCATGGAATCGAGCCTTGGCCTGCTCGCGACCGCCACCGGAGCGTGCATGGCGGTCCGGAAGGCGTGTTTCGAAAACCTGCTGCCGGACGAGGACGCGGACTTCTCCACCCCAATCCACGCGGTGCGCAAAGGACTCAAGGTCGTTTATGTACCGGAAGCGGTCGCCATCGACGAGGCGGCGCCTACGGCCGCCGCCGAGTTCCGGTCACGGGCGCGCATGGTCACCAAGAACGTCGCTGGCACGCTGCGCGACTTGAGACGGGTCAGCCCGGTCACGCACCCTGGGCTGTGGTGGTCGCTTGTGTCGCACAAACTGCTTCGGTGGATGACCCCCGTATTCGTGCTGGCGATTCCCCTCAGCGTTCTGGGGCCGGGAACCGCGTCGATTCGCCCGGCCGTGCTCGCGCTCTACGTCGCCGCCGTGGTGAGTGCCGCACTCGGCGCGGCCGCCGCGCGCATGAATTTTCACGTGCCGGTCGCCGCACAGGCCTGGAATCTAGCCGTAGTCAACGCGGGAATGCTGGTCGGCCTGGCCCAGGCGGCGCTGGGCCGAAGGATCAGCACGTGGGAGGCGGGCGAGGCCGGCGCAAGCTGACGCTGGCCGCTTGCGGCGAGCCCGCAGGCTTCAGCCGCGCTTAGGCGCTCGCGGCCGCCCGGGCGCGAAACATGCCCGCCAGCGCTGAGCCTGGCCGCACGGCGAAGAAGTTGTAACCGACCGCGATATTGAGTTTCATACTCCGCGCTTCCTCGGCCGAGCCGATTAGCAATGTACGCCCAGACCTGTTAGCGAAGAAGACCTCGAAGCCGAGCTGCAGGACGGCGGCGGTCACGCGCGACTCCTGATCCTTACCGTGATCCTCGTAGATGATGAGATCCACCTGGTGCGCCCGCTCTCGCATGCCCTGCAGCGCCAGTATCTCTGCCCCCTCCACGTCGAGCTTGATCACGAGCATCCCGTTATTCCCCGCTGACCTGCCGATGATCTCCCCCAGGGACACCGAGGGCACAAGCTCGACGTGCACGGCCTGGCCATTGGATGCGTCACCCGAGTCAACATGGGCTCCCTCCCGCGCGCGACCGCTGTAGCTCAGCGAGAGTTGTTCGCCTCCGCGGCTCCAGACTGCCGCTCGTTCGCACCTGAAGGGCATCCCGTTGAGCTCCGCATTCCGTAGGAGGTCACGGAAGGTGCTCGCAATGGGCTCGACCGCGATGATGCGCGACGGATCCGGGATCATCGTGCTGGCCAGCAGGCTCCACCAGCCAATATTGGCGCCGGCGTCCACAAAGCAGGAGTCCGGGCCAAGTACCAGAGGAAGAATGTCCAGGATCTCTGGCTCATTCGCATGACAGAGCAGAATGGACGGGATCCAGTAGTCGTCGGCCAGGTCCACTTCGATGAGGCGTGAGCCGAAGACGCAGAAGGTCGCCCGGGCGGTGCCCGGGAAAATATGACGTAAGACGACGGTTACCCGACTCATCCAGAACCAGGGCCGCCCGCGGCCGATGATCTTCACGCCCCAGGCGCCTGCCCTGAGCGACCAGAGATGGAGGTTGCCGATACCGCCCGGCCGTTCGAACGTCGTGACTTTCCCAACGTCCCAGAGCGGTGCCATGGTCAGTCCTCACCACGCCCGGCTGAGGGAAAGATCAAGGCGAGGTAATGACTGCGAAGCCACGGCACCGTGTGGAGGGGTGGGTAGGCCAGTTCGACGAGGCCACCAAGACGCCGGGCCAAGGGTGGCAACAGAGTGAGCGAGCACAACCGGATCCGGGCTCCGCAAAACAATCGCTGCAGCCTGCGCCTGTTCATCGCCCTGGTGTGCTGGTTCCAGGGATTCGGGTAACGCGTGTCGTAACAGAGAATCACGCCCGTCTTCGAAGTCACCCGCCTCATCTCACACGCCACGGCGCGTGCGAGTTCGTCATCGAGCATCGAGCTGAACACCGTCGCTGCGATCACCACATCGAAGTGCCCATCGTCGTACGGCAGGTGTTCGGCGCCGCCGACCTGGAACGTCCCGCCGGGGACGGCCTCACGGGCCCGAGCGATCCGGTCGGGCAGCAGGTCGACGCCGTGGAGGGACGGCCGGAGTCCGGCGAATTCGACGGCGATGCGCCGCAGGTCCTCTCCTGCCCCGCAGCCCACGTCCAGCAGGCGAGGGCCGGGCGGAAGCACCAGCTCCGACAGCACCCGGTTCAGGACCGCCCATCGGATATCCGTGTTGCGACGGACCCCGGGATTGGCCTCGTCGCGCTTGCGCTGCTCGCCCGCGCTGGAGTCATAGAAGCGGTAGGCCGCCCGGATGCGCTCGTGCTCGCGCTGATGGCCGGTGCTGGCGGTCCCGGTCACCGCTTGGTCCCCCGGCCGCTGACGACCACGCCCGCGGTGCGGGCCATGATCGATAGGTCCATGAGCGTGCTGCGCCGCGAGACGTACTCACGGTCGAATTCCAGCTTTTCCGGGATCGGCAGGTCGTCCCGGCCATTGACCTGAGCCCAGCCGGTCATCCCCGGCCTCACGCGGAACACCTCGCGCTGCTGGGGCGTGTAGGTCTCCACGATCGAGACGATTTCGGGGCGTGGGCCGACCAGGCTCATGTGACCGGCCAGCACATTGATCAGCTGCGGGAGTTCGTCGATGCTCCACCGGCGCAGGAGCGAGCCCACCCTCGTGATACGGGGATCGCGGTGCTGCGTCAGCGCCGGTCCCAGGCGGTGCGCGTTCGTCACCATGGTGCGCAGCTTGATGATCCGGAAAGGACGACCCGCGCGACCCATGCGCCATTGCCGGTAGAGCGGCGGCCCCGGTGAGTCGAGCACGATAGCCAGGCACACGGCTAACAGGATCGGCGCCGTCACCGCGAGCATCAGCGTGGCAAGCAAGACGTCGACGTTCCGCTTGACCCAGGCCGATGCCGTCCTGCCGCTCCGGCCCGGCGGGCGCCTAGCATGCATAGCCGCCGACCAGGGTCGTCATCGCGTCGATCACGCGGCCGACGTCGGATTCCGACATCCCGGGATACAACGGGAGCGACAGCACCCGAGAGCTGGCGTCCTCACAGACCGGGTACGCGCCGGGACCGAAACCCCGCCGCTCCCTGAGGTAGGTATTGAGATGAAGCGGCTTGAAGTGCACGCTCGCGCCGATGCCGAGCCGGTCGAGGTCCTCGATAAGCTGATCGCGCCGACCACGCACCGCGCCGGCCAGGCGAAGCGGGTATAGGTGCCAGGCAGAGCGGACACCCTTCTCGACAACCGGCAGCTCCACCAGCTCGCCGAGCCCGGCGAACGCGGCCGAGTACTTCTCCGCGATCGCTTCGCGGCGTGCCCTGATCGCCGGTTCCCGGCGCAGCTGGCTAAGGCCAAGCGCCGCCTGGAAATCGGTCATGTTCATCTTGAACCCGATCTCCGGCACGTCGTAGGACCAGTCGCCGCCGCGGGCGTACCTGCGCCACGCATCGCGCTCGATGCCGTGCAGCCGCAGCCGCTCTACGCGGTCGGCCAGCTGCTGGTTCGCCGTGGTGAGCATTCCGCCCTCGCCCGTGGTGATGTTCTTGGTGGCGTAGAACGAGAAGGCTGTGACGTCGGCGATCGAACCGATCGGCCGGTCGCCCACGGCCGCGCCCAGGGAATGAGCGGCGTCCTCGACCACGGCGATCCCGCGGGTGCCGGCCATCTTCATGATCTCGTCGATCCGGCACGGGTGGCCGCCGTAGTCGACCGCGATGATCGCCTTGGTGCGCGGCCCGAGCACCCGCTCGATCTCGGCCGGGTCGACCTGCATGGTCATCGAGTCGATGTCGGCGAACACCGGCCTCGCGCCCGTGTGCTCGATCACTTGGGCGCAGCAGCAGAAGGTCAGCGGCGTTGTCACGACCTCGTCGCCGGCCCCCACGTCGAGCGCCACCAGCGCCAGATGCAGCGCTGCGGTGGCCGAGGAAAGCGCCACCGCCCGGCCCGCGGCGACGTGCGTGGCAAACGCCGTCTCGAATTCCCGGCAGGCCGGCCCGTGCGTCAGCCAGCCGGTCTCCAGCGACCGGCGGACCGCGGCGAGATCCTCCTCCTCGATCAGCGGCCGATGGAACGGGATGTACTCATCATCCTGGCCGACCGCTTCATGACCGTCTGTCCCCGCGATCAACATTCCCATAGTGCAGGCCCCTCCCCGTGGGCGCGTTCTTTCCGGAAGCCCTGTGTCGACAACTGCGTGGAACAAGCCCTCTGGATGCACCGCCGCATCCGAGCGGCAGCCAACGCAGCGGCCGCCCGGGACGAACGGCTGGACCTCAGGTCACCGCGGCAACGGTGCTCTGGGCGGCCGAGTCTTGTTCGCCGGCTGGTTCTGGTAGATACCCGACACGGTGCCGGGCGCCGTTCCAGTGCACGTTGGGCAGCAGGGCCTGCTGGTGCGCAGCTACGCGGTCCCGGTGGGACAGCAGGTCCTCGAGCATGATCCGGACCTCCTTGGCCACATCGTGGGTGGGCCGGTAGCCGAGCTCGCTAAGCCTGCGATGGTCGGGCGCGTAGTAATGATCATGCCGCTCAACCAGCGCCCTCGGGTTCTCCACCGGCGTGACCTCGCCGCGCAGGCCGATGTCGCGGGCCGCGTCGCCGACGATCCCAGCCAGGTCACGGATCTTGTAGACCTCTTCAAACTGGTTGAACACGCGGTACTCGCCAGGCTCCGGCGGGTTCTCCAGCGCCAGGGTCAGGCACTGCATCGAGTCGCGCAGCGGCAGGAACCCGCGCATCTGCCCGCCCGCGCCGTACGGCGTCAGGGGATGCTCTATCACCGCCTGGCAGGCGAACCTGTTGATCGCTGTGCCGAACGCCTCGTCGAAGTCCAGTCGGGTCCGCAGCCTCGGGTCGTCCCCCATACTCTCGATCCGGGTACCGAATACGACGCCCTGCATCACGTCCGTCGCTCGCAGGCCCCAGACCTTCGAGGCGAACATGATGTTGTTCGACCCGTGCACCTTCGACCAGTGGTACCAGCTAGGCGCCTGCCGTGGGAATGGGACCCGGTCCTTGCGGCCCCGGAACTCCACCTCGAAGAATCCCTCTGGGATATCGACGTTAGGAGTGCCGTATTCACCCATTGTCCCCAGCTTGAGCAGGTGCGCCCCGGGAGCTAGGTCACGAATGGCGAACAGGAGATTGAACGTGGTGGTGAGGTTGTTCATCTGGACGAACATCGTCCGATCTCGGTCAATCATCGAATACGGCGCCGACGGGCACTCGCCAAGATGAATGACCGCTTCCGGCTCGAACTCACGGAAGATACGCTCAACCAAGTTATACTCCCGCAGGTCTCCCTGCCAGAACGGCACCGCCTGCCCGGTATGCTCCCGCACTGCCTCGAGACGGTCGTCGATCCCCGCAATGGGAATGGCACTGACCGATCCCATTCCCTCCACCCAGGACCTGCGCATCAGTGCGTCGGCGCCGGCGATCTGGTGACCGCGCCGGGCTAGATGCTGCGCCAGGGACCACCCAAGATAGCCGTCCATCCCCGCAATGAACATTCTCATACTGCCTGGCCCTCCCCATTGTCGAGACTCTTTGCTCGCGCAAGACACTGTCGATAAGTCCTGAAGACGGCTGGGTTTGGACGACTTGCCATATAAAGAGGCATCAGATAATTGCTCAAGACCACCGTCGAGCCGGAACGCTACAACATGATCACTTGATGAGGCGACCCAGATACCGGAATTCTACATTTCCTTATCCGGCCCGCCACGAGATCTCAGAACTATCATGCGAACAGTTTCCATCAGTACATAATTCCGGTCATTCTCCGCAGGCATACCCGGCCTCATCGAGCCCACCGCTGACCATGAGAAAAACGCTAGGCACCGTCGTTTCCGCCCTTCTCATCGTGCGACGCACCTGGGACCTGGCCAGCGTGCCTGTCGCGCTGATATGTGCCGCTTCGTCACCGCGGCCGAGCCAGTATTGATCCCGCTCCTGCGCCGGGCGGCCATCGATGTGCCCATTGGGCAGTCGTCGCACAGCGTTCCGGGTCCGTGCGGCGGGGCGCACCGGTCGCTATCGGCCTAGCGAAGAGGGCTCTGTTGCTGATGCACGGCACCATTGCGATGACGTTCGCGGGCGCCGTGGCCGTGTTCGCGGCCACGGGCTTCGTCGACGATCTGGCCTGACTGGCCACCCGGCGGGCGCCGGACTGCTGCCGGGCTGGCCAGTCTGTGCCAAGCCTCCAATGTGCGGCCACTGCGCCGGTACGCGACAACATTGTGCGACT
>Ga0335072_10007700_pt1 | contig 15677 bp, 13 predicted proteins | sample Lox_Sample_21_FD_206725 | JGI IMG/M metagenome (GOLD analysis project Ga0335072, IMG submission 206725) | Soil microbial communities from Loxahatchee National Wildlife Refuge, Florida, United States - Lox_Sample_2.1 | ecosystem: Environmental > Terrestrial > Soil > Wetlands | place: USA... | reverse complement strand
GGATGAAAATCACAGCCTATAATGAACCGCATCGTTGGCTCCTTCTTCCGAGCCTTGGTCTGTTAAGCCCTACCAAGCTTACTCGGTCCTAGGAGCCTTCGTTGTTATGGAATCAAGGAGCGCCTTTAGCGACGAAGGATCTCAACCGATCCTCCGCAGCAACGCCGGGTGCCCACCCTCGGAGTTTGAGGGTGGGTCTTGGGTTTGCAAGACTCACAGGCTGAAGGCCTGTGCTACTAACCTCAAAAACGACATGTCATCCTGAGAAGCGTTTTTTGCGACGAAGGATCTCAACTGATCCTCAACTCCCAACGGTCCTTCGTGCTCGCGCGTTGCGTGCGCTGCGATCCGTCACGCCGGACGCGACAATGCGCCTCGCTACATCCCAATGTCTGGATTACCCTAGAGACCCACCAACCCGGTCTTTCACTCTTTCACTCTTCCCAATCCCCGCAAACTCTCCCCCACCGTCCGCAATATCGCCGCCCGGCTAAACGGCTTGGTCAACAACCGGACCGCTGGATCCGCGTTCGCCATTTCCGTCGCGGCATGTTCGCTGTATCCGGACATAAACACCACGCACAATCCCGGATGTGCCATCTGCAGCTTCACCGCCAACTCCTGACCCGTCATCCCCGGCATGACCATGTCGGTCACCAGCAACTGTATCTCTCCGCGGTGCTTCGCCGCTAACTCGATCGCTTCCGCTCCATCCCGCGCTTCGATCACGCGGTACCCACCCGACTCTAGGAACTCTCGTGCAATCTCGCGCACGTCCTGTTCATCTTCGGTCAGCAGCACCGTCTCGGTACCGCGTGGCAATTCCACCACCCGATGCGGCGCATTCGTTTGTTCTGCGGTCTGATCCAGCCTCGGCAAATAAATCTTGAACGACGTTCCCTTCCCCAGTTCGCTATACACCCAGATAAAACCGCCACTTTGCTTCACTATCCCGTACACCGTGGCCAGTCCCAGCCCCGTCCCTTTGCCCTTTTCCTTTGTGGTGAAGAACGGCTCAAAAATGTGCGCCTGGGTTTCCGCGTCCATGCCCGTTCCACTGTCGGTCACCACCAATTGGATATAAGGTCCAACCTTCATCAGCGGGTGGCTGGTCAAATAATTGTGATCGAGTTCCGCGTTCGCCGTTTCGATCACCAATTTTCCGCCATTGGGCATCGCGTCCCGGGCGTTCACCGCCAGATTCATAATCACCTGTTCCATCTGGCTGGCATCCGCGCGCACCGTACCCAAGGTCTCGTCGGTGCGAATCAGCAAATCGATGTCTTCCCCAATCAAGCGCGGTAGCAGTTTCCCCATCTCTGCGATGATCGCGTTCAGGTTGATTACCTGTGGCTGCAATACTTGCATGCGGCTGAACGCCAGAAGTTGCCGCGTCAATGCCGTTGCGCGGTCCGCCGATTTATCGATCTGCTCGATCTTTCGTGTGATCTGCTCCGCGGGTTCCAACGCATTCAGCAGCAGTTCGGTGTGCCCTTTGATGACCATCAGCAGGTTATTGAAGTCATGCGCCACGCCGCCCGCCAACCGGCCCACCGCCTCCATCTTTTGCGCTTGCCGCAACTGGCTTTCCAACTGCCGCCGCTCGCTGATGTCCTGCGCCACCACCAACCGCACGCGTTTTCCCGCGTACCGCAATTCGTGCGATATCACTTCCACTTCGAAGGTCCGGCCATTCTTCGTCCGGTGCAGCCAGAACTCGTGTTCCTCGGCGTCTACTTTCAGCTCTTTGATGTAATGGAGCGCCTTGTCCCGCTGCTCTTCCGGCCGAATATCCAGAATGCTCATACGCGCAAACTCTTCCGCGCTGTATCCATACAGTTCGATGGCCGCCCGGTTTACGTTCATGAATTTCAACGACTCGATTTCGTATAACCAAGTGGGCAGTGGATTATATTCGAACAGCAACCGCAGCAGCGATTCGTTCTTCCGCAGCTCTTCTTCGGCGCGACGCCGTTCGATCGCCAGCGCAATATGCCCACCCACGGATTCCAGAAACTCCAGGTCGCGCTGGTCGTACGCGTTCTCGTTCTGATAATGCTGTACCACCAGCACCCCGATCGTGGCCGTCGGCGTTTTCAGCGGCACACCCAACCAGGCCGGTGACGGTGACCCCACCAACTCCACTTCTCCGGCTTCTGCCAGGCGGTCAAACTCGCTCTGTGGAATCAGGCTCGCCGTTCCCGTGCGAAACACATACGCCGTGCAACTTCGTCCCACTTTTTGTGGCGGTGGCACCTCGTCATATTCGTCCACCAGGAACGGGAAATAAAAAGTGTCATCTTCAGGGTTGTGCAGCGCCACAAAACAGTTTTCTGCCGGCAGAATCGTCTTCAGCGATCCGTGGATGCGCTGCAACAGCTGGTCCAAATTATTCGTCTCGTTCAAGGCATGCACGACTTCCGAATTGACCGCCCGTTCCGATTCCATTCGGTGCAGGTCCGTAACGTCGCTGGCATGAAACAACAACGCTTCAAAGCTCGGTTCGTCCAGCCGGTTACGGCAGGTAAATTGAATCCACCGCCAGGATCCGTCCCGGCAGCGGAACCGGCATCGCGCAGACACGTTTTTCCCCGCTGCCGCGGCCACTTCCTTCAATGCTCCACGCACTTCGTCCACATCCAACGCGTGCACAATCGCGTGAATGCTCCGCCCCAGCAGCTCTTCCAGCCGGTAGCCAAGTACTTTTTGGAATGTTAGGTTGGCGAACTGTACGGTGCCATCCGCTCCAAGAATGGCGATCAGTTCCTGAGTAGAGTCCAGCAAAACGGCAAGCTGTTGCGCCCCAAGCGCAATTCCAGGGTCAGTTAGCGTTCGTTGTGCCATGAGGTTTCCGCTTCGCACCGGGCGGGCGAGCGTGCAGCCGCCTACACGACTTTTTGAAGCCTCCTGAGATTTACACGTGCTGATACCTACGCGAGCTAGATGACCCTGTCCTCAACAATAATAAAGTTCGGCCTTCGCGTAAATGCTGGCCCATGGCGCAGTTGTCTAAGCATGACTGTCCTTCCGTACAGGTCCGCCACTTGGCCGCCCTGTAGCTCACCCCTTCAGGGGTGAGGCCTTTTCGCTCGATCGGCACCCACTCGCGCGCGTATTCTCACTTCAACAAATGCCCGCTCGCCGTGACCACTAACCCCACCAATCCCAACGCGATCCCCGCCAGCCAGAAAATTCTTCTCTTCGTCAACAGCGTCAACGAGCACACGATCAGAGCTATCTCCAAAATCACTTCCCCGGCGTCGTAGCGGTCCTCGCGGCGTTCCACCACGTCCCGTTCCGCCTCCAGTTGCTTCGCCTCCCCACTGGCCTCGTCCTTCTCTTTCTGGTATCTGTCCGCCTCTCCCTGATATTTCTCGCGGAGAGCCTCCGCCTTTTCCTTGTCGACCGGTGTCAACGTCCCCAACATGTCCGCCACGCTAGCCATCTCGTGCGCCCGGATGTTTTTCGCCTGAAACAACGACCACTGGTCCGTGGCCTTATTCTGCAATATCAATTCTTCTGTCGCCGCGCGATGTCCCAATAGCGTCGCGATCGCCACCAGCACCGCCAAAATCGACAGCGTCACTGCCACCGGCAACATCAACGGGTTGTCTTCATGGTGCTCCCCAGCCTCATGGGCTTCCATGACTTCATGCATCCGATTTTCTCCTCTTTTGTTTCTGCAGATGGTCAGGCGGAAATGGCTTTGAATGCGTCGCTCGCGGCAATGATGGTTCGGTCGATATCCCCGCTGGTGTGCGCCGCGGAAACAAACGCCGCTTCAAATTGCGACGGCGCCAGGAAAATGCCCCGGTTCAGCATTTCGCGGAAGAACCTCGCATACACTTTCGTGTCCGAGCGCTTCGCATCACTGTAATTGCTCACCGCCTGCGGCGCAAAGAAAATCGTCGATAGCGACCCAATGCTGTTCACTTGCGCCACAACGCCCGCATCACGCAGCGCCTTCTTTAACCCGGCCACGAGTTTCTTAGCCAACTCGTCAATCGCCTGGTACACTCCCGGCTTACTCAGCTCTTTTAGCGTCGCAATCCCCGCGCGCATCGCTAGTGGATTCCCGGCCAACGTCCCCGCCTGATAGACCGGGCCGAGCGGCGCCACATTGTTCATCAATTCTGCGCGCCCCGCATAGGCGGCCACCGGCACTCCCCCGCCAATAATCTTGCCCATCGTCGTCAGGTCCGCTTCTACCCCAAAAATGTCCTGCGCCGACCCGTTCTTCAACCGAAATCCGGTAATCACCTCATCGATGATCAGCAGCGCTCCGTTTTTGCGGGTGATTTCCCGCAGCCCCTTCAAAAATCCTTCTTTCGGTAGCACCACTCCCATGTTCGCCGCCACGGGCTCGACAATCACCGCCGCGATCTTGTCCTTGTGCTCCGCAAACAGTTTCTCCACTCGCGCCAAATCGTTGTACGGTACGTTCAGCGTCAACGCCGCCAGCGCCTGCGGCACACCCGGACATTCCGCAATTCCCAGCGTGGCCAACCCGGAACCCGCCTGCGACAAAAAGCTATCCGCGTGGCCGTGATAGCCGCCTTCGAACTTAACAAGCAAATCCCGTTTCGTTACACCTCGCGCCAGCCGCACCGCGCTCATAGTCGCTTCCGTGCCGCTCGATACAAATCGCACTTTTTCCAGAAACGGAATCGCCTTCGTGATTAACGTCGCCAGTTCCAGCTCCAGCTCCGTGGTCACCCCAAAGCTCGTGCCCCTGGCCGCCTGATCCGCAATCGCCGCCGTCACCACCGGATGCGCGTGCCCCAGCAGCATCGCTCCCCACGAGCACACATAGTCCAGCAGCATGTTCCCGTCCGCGTCATACAAATGCTGCCCGCTTCCCTTCTCGATGATCAACGGCTCGCCGCCAACGGATCGGAATGCCCGCACCGGGCTATTCACGCCGCCCACTAGCACTTTCTCCGCCTTCTCAAATATCTCCCGCGAACGCTTCCGCTCCGGTGTCACCGTTCTCGTCGCCTGGCTCATCTCTCCACCCTGACTGTTTGTTTTTACTTTTCTGCTCTTTTACTCTTTGACTCTTTAACTCTTTAACTCTTTAACTCTTTAACTCGTTTCTTTCAACCACCGCGCCGCATCCTTGGCATGATACGTCAAAATGATCTCCGCTCCCGCCCTCTGTATCCCCGTCAAAATCTCCATCACAATGCGCTTCTCATCGATCCAATTCTTCGCCGCGGCCGCCTTCACCATCGAATATTCGCCGCTGACATTATAGGCCGCCACCGGCATATCAAAATGGTCCCGCACCAGCCGGATCACATCCAGATACGCCAGCGCCGGCTTGACCATCACAATATCCGCGCCTTCCTCAATGTCCATCGCTACTTCCTTCAGCGATTCATTTCCGTTCGCAGGGTCCATCTGATAACTCCGCCGGTCTCCTACTAATGGCGCCGAATGTGCCGCCTCGCGAAATGGCCCGTAAAATCCGGAACAATACTTCGCGGAATACGCCATGATCGCCACATTCTCGAACTTGTGATCATCCAGCTTCGCCCGGATCACTCCCACTCGCCCGTCCATCATGTCCGACGGCGCCACAATATCCGCCCCCGCGCGCGCGTGCGACAGCGCTTGCTCACTCAGAATCTCTAGCGTCGCATCATTTAGAATTTCGCCATTCTCCACCACTCCGCAATGGCCGTGATCGGTGTACTCGCACAGGCACACGTCCGTTACCACCAGCAGATTCAGTTTCGCGTTCTTGATCCCTTGCACTGCTCGCTGCACCACCCCATCTTTCGCCAGCGAACTCGCTCCCCGCGGGTCCTTCGTTTCCGGCAATCCAAACAGCACTACTGCCGAGATACCCAGCGATTCCACCTCGCGGCATTCTTCCACGATCTGGTCCACCGACTGGTGGTAAATCCCCGGCATCGAGCTAATTTCTTCGCGCACTTGGTTTCCGGGGCAGACAAACAGGGGATACACAAATCCGGCCGGGCTCAGCCGATGTTCCCTCACCAGGCTGCGCAATTTTTCGGTACGACGTAACCGTCTGGGACGGTGCAATGGAAAACTCACTCTGGGTTCGCTCCTGCCGGCAACTTCACTTTTGCCGAAAAATAATCCCGCAAAATCCCGATCACCGCGTCCACCGTCGTATCTCGCGCCATGGCCACCCGCTCTATTTTCGCTTGGCGAAGGGCCTTCTCTGTTACCGGACCTATCGCCGTGAACAAGACACGCTGCGCGAGTTCCTGGAACTTTTCCGCTCCCAATATCTCTTGCAGATGATGGACAGCCGATGGGCTGAAAAACAACACCGCGTCGGCCCCGTCACCCAACATTTGCTTGGCCCTGGCGATGCTCTCCTCGTCCGGTTGCACCGTCTTGTAGGCCACCACTTCCTTCACGTTCGCGCCCAATTCCCGTAATTTTTTCACCAGCTCCGGGTTCGCCCGGTCGCTCCGCGGCAGCAGAACGCGTTTACCGCGAACCCGCTCCGCTAATTCCTCCGCCATCGCTGTACCTTGATGCTTCACCGCGACGTATTCCACGTGCAACCCAGCATGTTCCGCAGCGTCTGCCGTCGCTGGTCCCACCGCGGCAATCTTCACCTTCCCAGCCGCTTGCTCCAGCCGAATCCCCAGTGCTTCCCCACGTTCCAGCAAGGCCCGCAGCGCATTCTGGCTCGTCAAGAACAGCCACTCGTAGCTCCCAATTGCCCGGATCGCCTCATCCAAACCCCGCAAATCGTCCGGAGGCGCAAATGCTACCATCGGTACCACCATCGCCACTGCGCCTTGTTCCTCCAACGCCTGCACCAGCACCTCACTCTGCGCCGCCGCGCGCGTCACCACCACGCGCTTCCCCGCCAACGATCTCGCCGTTTCACCCACGCGCGCGGTTCACCTCGTCCAAGATCGTTCGCGCCCCGCCCTCGATCAGCAATTGCGCCATCCGTTGCCCTAATTCCGCTGCCTCGCTCGGCGGCCCCGTCGCTTTCTGGCGCACGTACTGCTTGCCATCCACCGAACACACCACCGCCTCCATCACCAGTTCTCCGCGCTCCACACGCGCCCACGCTCCTAACGGCACTTGGCACCCGCCTTGCAGCGCCGCCAGCAGCGCCCGCTCGGCGATAATCACGGTGCGCGTCTCTTCGTCGTTCAACTTCTCCAGAATCTGCGCGGCCTCCTGATCCTTCACCCGCGACTCGATTGCAATCGCTCCCTGACCCACCGCTGGCAGCGAAATATCCGTCGAAAGCGGCTCGGTTATCTTCGCGCTCCAGCCCAACCGGTCCAATCCCGCCTTCGACAGCACAATCGCCTCATATTCCCCGCTCTCCACTTTTCGCAATCGCGTATCGACATTCCCGCGAAGCTCGCGGATATCCAAATCTGGCCGGTAATGTCGCAACTGTGCCTGCCGCCGTAAGCTGCTCGTTCCCACCCGGGCACCCTGCTTCAAATTCGCCAACATTGTGCCGTTATTCGAGACCAGGCAATCCCGCACGTCATCTCGCCGGCAAACCGCGGGGAAAAATAGCCGCGATGGCGTATCCGTGGGAATATCCTTGACGCTGTGCACCGCCAGATCCACGCTTTCGTCCAGTAGCGCCTCTTCCAGCTCCTTGATGAAGATGCCCTTCCCCCCTATCTGCGTCAGCGGCGCCTGCTGCATCTTGTCCCCGGAAGTCTTGATGATCACCACCTCCGCTTCCATTCCGGTCAACTGGAACAACTGCTTGCGCACAAATTCCGCTTGCCACCGCGCCAGTATGCTTCCTCGACTTCCAATGCGTAGTGGCCTCAAGGTTTCTCCCTATCCGATAAGTACAGTTCCCGGATCGCTTCCACACTTTGTATTTTCTTCCGAAATTCTTTTTCCGCGCGAAGCCGTTCCGCCGGTGCAATCAGCAGTTTCTCCACCAGCTCGTCCATCAGTTGACCCAGATGCTCGCGGTCTTCCGCACTGTAGCGATCCATCCCATTCAATTTTTCCTGCAGGAATGCCGCCCGCCTTATCTTCATGCGGTCCCTCAGCGTATCCAGCACACCAATCAACTCCACGCTGGCTTGCCAGGAAATGAACTTCCCTACGTGTTCTTCCACCAGCGCTTCGGCTTTAGGCACTTCACTTTGCCGCGCCTTACGGTTTTGATCGACGATCTCCGTCAAATCGTCCATCGTATACAGATATGCGTTATAAAGGTCCCCCACCGCCGGCGCAATATTCCGCGGCAGTCCCAAATCCATCAGGAACAGCGCTTTGTTGCCACGCGCCGCCATGGCCTTTTCGATCAGTGGCTTGGTCAACAGCGGCTCTTGCACCCCCACCGCCGATACGATCACGTCGGGCAGCTTCAGTGCCGTATCCCATTCCCCCCACTCTATGACCTCGCCCTTGTACTCTCGCGCAAACTCCTCTGCTTTTTCGCGCGAGCGATTGGTCACAAACAGTCGCCCAATATTGCGGTCCCGCAATTGCGAAACCACTTGCTCGCTGATCGTTCCCGCTCCCAACACCAGCGCCGTTCGATCGTTCAGCTTGCCGAAAATTCGTTCCGCCAGTTTCATTCCGGCAGACGCTACGCCCATCGGGCGTGTCCCCAACTCCGTCTCCGCCCGCACCCGCTTCCCTATTTCCAAGGCTGCCTGGAACAATCGATTCAGCACCGGCCCGGTCACATGCCCATCGTGCGCCCGCAAATATGCATCCCGCACTTGCCCCAGGATTTCCGCTTCCCCCAACAGCATCGACTCCAAGCCCGCCGACACACGAAATAAATGCCGCACCACGTCATGATCGTAATGGTGATAAAGCGAAGGAGTCAGTTGGTCTGGTTTCAGTTGATGAAACTTGCACAAATAGCCCGACAGCGCCGCCGCCGATTCCCGGTTTCCGTTCGCGTGCACCCCATATACCTCGCTGCGATTGCACGTCGACAGCACCAGCGTCTCTTCCAGGATCCCGCTCGACCGCAACTCCTCCGACGCGCGCAGTGCCTGCTCGTGCGAGAACGAGACTTTCTCCCGCACCTCCACAGGCGCAGTCCGGAAATTCAGGCCAATCAGTACAATCTCCATGCCGCGTTAACTGCGCTCCTAGAAATACCGGTGGTGCTGCGAAAAATAGAGGTTCACCACGGTAAAACTCAGTACCACCAACACAAAATTAAACACACACAACATCGATGCCCGCGCCCCGCGCCACGCCGTCGTCCGCGCCAACCGGAAATACGCCACATACAAAAACAACACCACCAGGGTCACCACATATTTCGGATCGAAATAAGCGGGCTGCCCTGGCAACCGGTCGACGGCCACAAATCCCAGCGCTGTGCCCACCGCAATCGTGATTAATCCCAGCAATACGCTGGTATGGCTCATTCGCTCCAATAATTCCAACGGCGGCAATCTCCAGACCGCATCTCCGAACTTGCGCAGCTTCAGAAATCGCTCCTCCGCCAGGTACATCAGGCTCAATACGCACGACAATGCAAATGCCGCATACGCCAGAATGCTCAGCGTCACATGCAACGCAAACACTACGCCGTGTGCTGCCGCCGGGGGATGTGGGTGATCTGGCACCAAATAAGCGGTAAAGAAGAACGCCAAAATGATCGGTAGAACGAACGCTCCTACGGTTCGCTGCCGGTGGTAGATCTCCAGGCACAAATACGTCACCGCCAGCAGCCACCCAAACAGCGACATCGATCCCTGCAGGTCATGGTAAGGTACCGTATGCGTCCCCTTGGCCCGCATCAGCAACGCCAGGTAGTGCACCACTAACCCTAGGAACATCATCGCCGTAGCCAGCTTACCGGTCAGTTCCTTTCCGGTATTCAGGAAGCGGATGTACAAGCCCATGCTGACCAAATAGGCCAGCACCGTCACGATAATAAATGGATGAATCATCAGCTATTTCCGTACCAGTCTAGGGGATAGCATCTTCCAGCACGGCAAAGTCCAGTCTGCACGTTTCTGGGCCGAGTATACCGCACTCCCCCTCTTCCCGCAGTGCGACACGGCACAGACAATCCCCACGCACATCTTCCCTCCAATCACGCGATTACATGCACGACTCGGCTGCCCCCGCTCACTACAGTCGTAATCAGCCGTCGGTCAAATGTCGCCAGAGAACCCTCGTGCGCACTCGCCAATGCCAACAGATAACTGTCCGTTACCTGCCGGGCGCTTAGCAGACGTGTGACATCCACTTCCGCATTCCCAAACAAGCTCACATCGTCCGGCCAGAATGCGTGTCCCTGCAATGCCAGCACCTCTTCGAGTACCTCGGCTACCACCGCTGGCGAGCCCGGCGAGTTTGGATAGCGGCTATCTCCCACAATCCGGAGCACTGCGTTCTCGGTCATCGGGCAGGTCGCCCAACTTCTCTTTCCCGTTGCCTCGAACCACGCGTGTGCCGCGTCGTGGTGAATATGTACCGGATCGATCAAAGCGATCAAAACGTTCACATCCAGCAGAAAAGTCGTCATAGCAACTCATCGCGCAACTGGTTCACCAACTCCGGTGTCACTCGGCTCGCGCCCGGCCGCACGGGGAGCAGCCTTATCCCATTTCGCCTATTCTTGGTGGCTTTCGCTGGTCGTAGCGCCTGTCTGGCCAATTCGGAAATGACCTCGCCCACCGACTTCCCTTCCCGGCTCGCCAACTCTTTGGCCGCAGCCAATACGTCGTCCTCAATCGTTAGGGTTGTTCGCATTTCTCCGCCTCCAGGTTTGGCATCAAACATCATACATCAGATGCAACGACCCGTCGAGCACCGTGGTCTTGTCTTCCCTCACGGAACGATGGAAGCTGTTTCTACGACACTTCAATCCCCTCTGTGCGGTCAGTGACCCGACGCACAGGCAAGAATCACAGGGATTTGTTATCCTGCTCACATCGACCTATGACTTCCCAGGCCCCCACTGCCCTCACTCGCAAAGACCTCTTCCTGCGCGCCTGTCGCTGCGAGCCGGTTCCACGCCTGCCGGTTTGGATGATGCGCCAGGCCGGCCGCTATCTCCCCGAATACCGCGAGATTCGCGCAAAACACTCGTTCTTAGAGGTCTGCAAGACTCCCGATTTGGCACTCGAAGTCTCCGTTCAGCCCTTCCGCCGCCTCGGCGTTGACGCCATCATTATCTTCTCGGACATCCTGATTCCCGCCGAGGCCATGGGACTCCCGCTCGAACTCGAGGACAAAGGCCCAAATCTTCCCGAACCGGTACGCACCGAAGCCGATGTAAAAAAACTCCGCATCTTCGATCCCGAAGTCGAAACTGGATTCCTGATGGAAGCCCTGCGTCGCACCGTTCGCTACGCCGGTCCCGAAACCCCTGTGCTCGGCTTCGCCGCCTCCCCTTGGACGCTCGCCTGCTACATGGTCGAGGGTCGCACCAAGGAAGGATTCGCCACCGTCAAAAACTTCCTTTACTCACAGCCCAAGGTATTTCGCGAACTGCTTCACCGCATCGCCAAGGCCACCATTCTTTATCTCAAGGGCCAGATCGCCGCGGGCGTCACCGCGGTTCAGCTCTTCGACACCTGGTGCGGCGAATTGAACCTCGAGGATTACAGCGAATTCGTCCTGCCTGCTGTTCAGGAAGTGATTTCCGGGCTCGGCAACGCCGTTCCGGTCATTTACTACACCAAGGCGTCGCACCACTTGCTGCCTTCCATCGTGAAAGTAGGGGCGAATGTCCTCAGTGTCGATTGGCGCGTTCCCCTTGGTGAAGTTCGCGCGTTGGCCGGGCCACGTGTGGCCTTGCAGGGCAATCTTGATCCCGCCATTCTCTTTGGCCCTCAAGACAAAATTCGCCAGGCTACTCTGGACATCGTCGCCGAACTCAACGGCCAGGGTCACATCTTGAATTTAGGCCACGGCATTCTGCAACATACTTCGGTAGACAATGCCCAACTGTTCATCCACACCGGCCAGCAAGCTGCTCTCGGTGGCAGCAAGCCCGCAGTTTCCGCGCACCTCTGACACCATGAGCAACAACCACAGACCTGCCAATCCGAACCGAGTCTGTGAAGCGAGGTATACGTCGTGCCAACCATGAATCCCACGCTGCACGAAATGCAGCAAGAACTCTCCGTCGGCGAAGAATTCGTGAATCGCTACAATCGTCCCGGCCCGCGTTACACCAGCTATCCCACCGCTCCCGTGTGGGTTGATTCCTTCGGCCCCGCCGACTACGAAGCCGCTATCGAAGATGCCGACCGCAAGGGCTCCCCAGTCTCCCTTTACATGCACCTTCCCTTCTGCGAGAGCCTGTGCCTGTTCTGCGCCTGCAACGTCATTATTCAGAAGGATAAGCGGGTCACTCCGCCCTACCTCGCCACCCTGAAAAAAGAAATCGACCGCATCGCCCGCGGCGTGTCTCGCAGCCGTCCGGTTGCGCAGTTCCATTGGGGCGGCGGCACGCCCACCTATCTTTCTCCCGAACAGATCGAAGACCTGTTCACCTACACGCGAGAGCGCTTCTCCTTTGCACCCGACGCGGAAATCGGTATCGAAGTCGATCCCCGTGTCACAACCCGCGCGCATCTGGAAACCGTTCGTCGCATGGGCTTCAATCGCCTTTCCATGGGCATTCAGGATTTCAAGGAAGACGTCCAGAAAGCTGTCCACCGCGTTCAGCCTTACGAGATCACCCGCGATATCATCGCCAGCGCCCGCGAGCTTGGCTTCGACAGCATCAATGTCGACCTGATCTACGGCCTTCCCTACCAGACCGGCGACAGTTTCGCCCACACCGTGGAGCAAATCGTCGGCCTTTCCCCCGACCGCATCGCCATGTTCAGTTACGCCCATGTTCCCTGGCTCAAAAAGCAGCAAGGCTCTTTCGTCAAGTTTCTTCCCGAAGGCATGCAGAAGTTCGACATTTTCCGCAGTGGCCTGCTTAAGTTCCTCGAGGCCGGCTATCTGTACATCGGCATGGATCATTTCGCCAAAGAGAATGACGAGCTCGCGGTCTCCCAGCGTAATCGCACACTGCACCGCAATTTCCAGGGTTACACCACCAAGGCAGGCGCCGACCTTTACGGCATGGGCATCACCGCCATCAGCGGCATTCAGCAAATCTACGCCCAGAATTTCCGTGATATTCCCAACTGGGAAAAAGCCGTCAATGAGCGCGGCATCGCCACCATGCGTGGTTATCGTCTTTCTCAGGATGATGTCATCCGCCGCGAAGTCATCAGCCGCCTCCTGTGCCATACCGTCATCGTCAAAGACGAAATTTCCCGCCAGTTTGGCATCCACTTCGACGAGTACTTCGCTCCGGAACTTGAACGCCTCAAAATGCCCCAGGAAGACGGCCTGGTTGTCATCAACGACAAGGAAATCCGCACCGCCTGGCTCGGCCGTATCTTCATCCGCAATCTCGCTATGGTTTTTGATCCGTATCTGGAAAAGCAGCAACTCGCCGCTCGCCCGCTCTTTTCCAAAACGCTGTAGCAGCCACGCGCATGCGGATCACGGCTTTTGTAGCAGCGGCTTTACTCCGCTGCGGAAAAATGAGCTTGGCACCGGGGGTCGGAGCTTTAGAGTCTGTGTGACAACTCCTGTTTTTCGTCAGGGCACGACTTCAGTCGTGCCGTAACCAGCGCAGAATCATTGCGGCTTCAGCCGCTGAGGGCCTGTTTACGAGTTCTCACACAAACTCTTTAGCTCCGACATAAATGCTTGGCAATGCGTCGGGCTTTAGCCCCTGAGGAATTGCTTCTGACTTTTTTCCGTGACCTCTTTACGCCGCTGGCTCGGTAGATGTTAGACGCTAAAAGGTTCAACGCATGTCCACCCAGGTCCAGGCACTCGTTGTGGGCGCGGGAGTCTCCGGTCTCACCACCGCCTACGCACTACGAAAAGCGGGCGTTTCTGCGCTCGTCGTAGAAGCCTGCCCGCGGCCCGGCGGCGTTATCCAATCCGTCCAACGCGAAGGCTTTCTCATCGAGTGTGGTCCCCAAAGTTTCTCTGGCAACGCCAGCGTCACTGCGGTATGCAACGACCTCGGTATCTTAGACCAGCGTCTGGTCGCCGATTCCAAAGCTCCCCGCTTCATCCTGATCGATGGAAAACTCCAGAACGTCCCCATGGGCCCCGGTATTCTGTTCTCGCCTCTATTCGCCGGGGGCACCCGCTTCGCCATCCTGCGCGATCTTCTCGGTTCCAGCCGAGCCCCCGAGCCCGATGAATCCATCGCCGATTTCATTCGCCGCAAATTCTCGGCCACGCTCCTCGAGCGTCTCGTCGGCCCGTTTACCTCTGGCATCTATGCGGGCGACCCCGAAAAGCTTAGTCTCCGCGCGGCATTTCCCATGCTGCATGAAGCCGAAACCGCAAAAGGCAGCATCCTTCGCGGCATCTTCCCGGTCCTGAAAGCCAGAAAAGCCAAGCGCGGCAATGCCCCTCGCGAAAAAGCGACACTGCAGACCTTTCGCGACGGAAACGAAACCCTGATCCGTGCCCTGGCCAAAAATCTCGGGGATCGTCTGGCGCTGAATTCCGAAGTTACCGCGATCCATCCCCTCGAAGGCTCTCGCGAACCAGCGGCTCCGCGCTTTCGCGTCGTTGTTCGCACCGCTCGTGGAGAAGAAACTATCGAAGCCGAACGGCTGGTGCTCGCCAATTCTCCGGCTGGCGCCGCGCGCGTTCTTGCTCCGCTTCATTCCGAATTCGAAACCCAGTTAGGCAGTGTGGAATATGCCGCGATCGCCGTCGTGTCTCTCGGCTACCGCAAATCCGATGTCGGACACAACCTCGCCGGCTTCGGCTTTCTTATCCCTCGCTCTTCGGGATTACACGCCCTTGGCAGCGTCTGGAACTCTTCGCTGTTCCCTGGTCGTGCTCCGGAGGGTTACGCTCTGCTGACCAGTTTTGTGGGTGGCGCCACGAATGCTCAAATGGTGCAGAAGTCACCGGAAGAACTCCCCAGTTTGCTGCATGGCGAACTTTCCCCGATTCTTTCCATCCGCCAGCAACCCATTTTTTCGAATGTAACCGTTTGGCCGCGCGCCCTGCCGCAATACAACCTGGGTCACACCGCCCGTCTCGCCAAACTCGAACAACTTCGCGGCAGCTTTCCCGGTCTGCACTTCGCCGGTAATTACCTCAACGGCCCCGCCATTGGCACCTGCGTGGAACACGCCCTCAAACTAGCCGACGAAATCCGCGTCTCCTTCGCCAACTGAATCCCTGTAGCACAGCCTTCACAGCCTGCGGAAAAATGTGTTCGGCAGTGGGCGTCGGAGCTTCAGAGTCTGTGTGACAACTCCTGTTTTTCGTCAGGGCACGACTTCAGTCGTGCCGTAACCAGCGCAGCATCATTGCGGCTTCAGCCGCTGAGGGCCTGCTTACGAGTTCTCACACAAACTCTTTAGCTCCGACATAAATGCTTGCCAATCAATTGGGCTTCAGCGCCTGTAGCTCACGCCTTCAGGCGTGAGGCCTTCCCCAGCGTCTTGACTCCCAATCCAGATAACGAGCCCGGTGCCATTCACAGCAAAGCGAGGAACCCCTCGAGCGGGTAGATGGCCAAGTCACACAGGTTAATCAGTTTGCGGAAAAATGTATTCGGCACCGGGGGTCGGAGTTTTAGCTCCGACATAAATGCTTGGCAATCAATTGGGCTTCAGCCCCTGAGGAACTGCTTTTCGACTTTTTCCGCAGCCTGT
>Ga0335072_10007696_pt1 | contig 15684 bp, 15 predicted proteins | sample Lox_Sample_21_FD_206725 | JGI IMG/M metagenome (GOLD analysis project Ga0335072, IMG submission 206725) | Soil microbial communities from Loxahatchee National Wildlife Refuge, Florida, United States - Lox_Sample_2.1 | ecosystem: Environmental > Terrestrial > Soil > Wetlands | place: USA... | reverse complement strand
CATGTGAATTGGCCAATCCGGCGAAATTGGCTAATTCGGTGGTACGATACATGCTAATTGGCCAATTCGGCGAATTGGCTAATTCGGTCTTACAGATAGATAAACATATAAAACAATTAAGTTTTCTTTATAACCAGCACCAAATAACCCAAAACCCTGTACCCAAGGATAATCCCAATCATAATTCCAACCCACTCGCTTTCCAAACCAGTTTGGTAGTTAAAAGCTTCCAATATAGCCGTCCCTCGAATCTGGCCCATAGGTGCCAGATCACTCGAATACATACACTGGTATCCCATTTGCGCATTACCAGCGCAGTCGAACACCTGGCTCTGGAATTCATTAACCAGCATACCTTGGAAGACATATGCTTGGTAGTCGATATAATGGAAAACATATTTCCAGAAGACGTTTAAAGTCGCCATGGGGACAAGGAAGCCATCAACACACATCCAAAGGCCATTAGCGAACGCCGCCACCGCGAGCGCAACCACGAAGACGGGGAAGATGGAGCTAACGAGCACGATGAGCGACTCTGCCGCGACGAGATCGAGGAATAGCCACATGACCCACATCATGAAAGCGCTGAAAGTGGGTCGGAAGTTACTAAGGAAGTACTCGACAACAGAGAACAGAAGAGCGATGAAAAATAGGTATGGAAGCCCAATGAGGAAGTTGGCGATAGTAAATGCGAGAGGGCCACAGAGACCGTTCGCGCGTTCTTTGACAAAGGTGGCTCGGTCTTCGAGGAATGCAGGCACGTAGGCAATGGCCATAAAGGACATGAACGCGGAGCCGAAGAAGATCGCGTTGATGAAGGGTTGGATATCGGTTTGATTGGTTTTGAGACGGAGGAATACTGTACCCATCAGTATTGCCAGGCCGAGATACATCACGATACGGATTCCGTAGGCGACGATGTCACGGTAGGATTTGATCCAGGCTCGATGCAGGAGAACGAGGGGAACGATGAAGGCGTTCTGGTGGACGAATTTCATCTTAATGATGTCGGGACCGGCCATCTGGGGGTCTTTTGAGTAAGCAATGGCGGTTTCGATGTCGTTCTTAATGGCGCGGGCTTCTGGCGATTTGTCCCAGGCTTCGTGAATGTGCTCGATGCGGGCAATTACATCATCGCCCTCCCGGACAATCTCGGTGTTAATGAGGTCAAGAAGATACTCAGCGGGGTTGATCTCAAGTGGCATCTGGTAGCCAAGAGCACCAAAGTATTGTCGAGCTGCCATGGGAGGTCCAAAATAGCAGGTCTTGCCCTTTGATAGGAGGCAGAGTCTGTCGAATAGCTCGAACGTTGTGGTGGATGGTTGATGGATGGAGGCGATGACAATCAACTACAAAGTTTTGAGGGTGAGATCAAGACTAAACAACCGATTTCAGAAGACCTTACATTATTCTTCTTTCCAATAGCTTTGATGTAGTTTATTACCTCATAACTGAGAGCAGAATCGAGCCCACTCGTCGGTTCATCAAGGAAGAGGACCTTGGGATCAGTGACAAGTCTGCTAGCGACCCCCAATCGTTTCTTCTGACCACCGCTAAGTCCCTTTTTAATGGGTGTTCCGACGATCGTGTGTGCCTGTCCAACCATACCGAAGCTGCTAAGAAGGTCGTCAACTCGAGAGAGTCGCTCCTTCTTGGAGATAGAACTACATGATCATCAGCCGCAAGACGGAAATGCTCACATCGAATTGACTTACGAGGGAAGCGCCAGCCGAGCAGCAAAGTCCATAGTTTCCCGGACAGTAAGACTTCCAATCAAGGCATCTTCCTGTTCGACATAGGCTGAAAGATGCCGCAAGTGTTCCCATTCGATTGGTTGTCCGTTGGTCAGGATATCTCCGCGCGTAGTAGCTCCAGCTGCAGCTGCTCTATGTGAGAGCGTGTTAAGGAGTGTGGTCTTGCCAGATCCAGATGGGCCCATGATAGCGATTAACTCTCCAGCTTTCACGAGACCGTTTGCATCGCTGAGGATGGACAGCGGTTGCTTGGTCAATCTGTCTTTCACATTGACGTTCATGCCTTGCCATCCAAAACTTTGAACAATATCATTGATGAGATGAGCAGAAGGGACGGGATTCAATTCTAGATCTTTATGCATTGCTTTCTCGTTTGCAACGCCATTGGTGTGCGAAGAACCATCTGTTGTGGTATCCATGTTAAAGTCACTCTTGTCCTCTTATTTCAAGAGCAAAGTTGAATTAGAAATAAAATGTGTTTTAGAGAATGCGAATTGCGGTACAAAAACTGTTTGCCGGGAGCGAGACAAACACTGAGAGGCTTATACTAATTAATATCCAGTCATGCCATGCGTTATAATGTCATGCGTCATCATGTCATGCTACTGCGATAACGCCACCTTTCAAGATCATCATCAGTCGCCGAAGCTAGTTCATAAGGGTGAATCGTCCAATTGAGGAATCGGGGACCATTTCCAGAACGCCGCAGCCAAGATAATACATGACAAACGGGGCGGCAGATGTTGGAAATGGAGAACCTTCCCTAATTTGCCGAATACAATTGAGATGGAGCGCCAGCCTTGGTAGCGGGGACTACCGGCGACCAAAAACTCGGGACAAATGTTAATTAAAGTTGAGTACGCCCAATGAGAATGCCATGTTCAAGAGATCTGCCGGCCGCGCATTTTCCAGGTCGGCGACCCTAGCAAAGATTTGCTTCATTGGTCACATGCTTGGGACACGCCACTTCCTAAACGAGGGAGTCAAAGAAAGCATAGTAATTTGGAGTAATTTAGTGTAGAATTGGGTCACGTGTGGGCAGGGGGTCTGAGTCTAGAAAAAGCAAGCTTAAAAAAGCTTCGCTTTATCAATTCATACAACAGTTACAAACTCACATTCTCACACTCTTAGCCGGCAGGCAACTCTGACCGCAACTCAAACCCAGTTTCTCCATCAAGCTCGTGTCTTAGCTGCGGCTTCTTAACATTAGCCACCTTTCTATCTCCCCAACCGCCTTTAGTATTTCCACCCAACTCTGGTTTCTGAAAATAGATATCGTGCCCATTCCCATCTACATGCCCTCTCCTGCGCCTCTGTATTCTCAAAACGAACCATATTATACCCCCTAAGATTGCAAGGCCAGCCAAAGAGACACTCACACCAATACCCGCTTCTGCACCGACAGACAGAGCCGTCCCATCGCTTGTGCTAGTAGGGCCCACGCCACTCAAAGCTGTGGAAGATGTTGTCTGCACCGCAGTGGAAGACGAGGTTGTAGTAGACGAGACTGTAGAAGACGACGTGAAGGACGGTCCAACTGTAGCCGCGATAGTAATAGCCCCGGCCTGACCGCAACATGTTGTGTTCCCCGTGCCACAACACCAAGTCGTCGAGTTGCCATAACCTGAGCAAGGAGTCACTTCTGCGTTTCCATTTGAATTCTATACCGTGCCAAGAACGAATTAGCCTTGCAATTCGCCACCAGCGACTTTCTTTTTACCTCCCCAATGCTTAAGAAAGGGATGCCTACATTTGGGCATGTATTGAAAGCTTTTAGGCAATAGTCGCTTTGCCACGTTGGATCTGTGCAGCCATCGCGCCAGAACGGCCAACTCAAAGCGACGTTTAGAGCGACGCCGTTGGGGAGGCAGCCTGTGTCTGGAGGGTTACTACCCTCTGACTGGCTGCGGAGGCACATTGAGAACGGGGTGTTTTGGTTGCAGGGAGTGAAAATTTCGCTCTGTGCTGTGTGATCCTGGTCGTTTTCATAGCATGTTGCTGTGACAAGCAGAACATTTGAGAGAAGAAGGATCAAAGATGAAATACTGAATGGCTGGTGATGGCGCGCCATTTGCAATATTTATTCGAATCCCTCAGGGAGCGAATGGATGGAAGGTGGTGTAGACCTTAATCCTCGATTTGAAATTAGATTGGGAGAGGAATTACCACTTCGATATAAGAGGCAATGCATCAAGAAGTTTGTCGCAGCGCAGTGGACCTTGATCTCTGTGACTCGTAAGAACAAAGCGATAGGGAGTATTTCTATGAAATGATAGGCTCTGCGAGCAATATATGCTACATACACATCACTACAAAATAGTGTCATAGTAGTTAATATTATTACGTGATAGTAGTTGATTGGCAATATTTCTTCTTTCCTACAGGCTGCAGGCGAGATGCGTAGTATATGCACATATCAGCAGCCGTCCAAATCGGTAGCACACTTATTTCAATATCCTATTATTTCTACGCATTCTAGCACATGCAGACCGACCAAGATGCACAAAGAACACCACTTCACGATTTAGTCCTATGCAGGCTCGCACACTTCCTAACGTGGAGGGATAGAGTGGGTGTGCCGTCGATGTGCACAGTCGTCAGGACGGCGGATGCAGGCTTAGTCCCTCTACCCACGGTGTAATCTCTGTACGTCAGAGCATGTTCCACCATTATGCGACAAGGATAATTTTCCGTTTTATTAATGCCGACGCAAGATTCGGAGATGGAAGCCTCGTGTGGCTCCAGGCCTTGCTAAGTAAGCTGCCAAGAGTCCCCGGGCGGTTTCGTAGCTTCGGATCATAAGTTTGTTACCTAACCCATTCGAGTCGATCCAGACTTTCGCGCGAACTTATGGGAGCAATAATCTGACGGTCCGGAGTAACTCCACCAACTCCTATTGGAAAGGTTGTGTCGGTATATAGAACAATTCCTAAGATTTTGTGATCAACGCTTCGCTTCGCTTCTCACTCACGTGAACAAATTTGAAAAGTCTTTCATGCCTTCTTTCAAATCTTCCAAGTTGCTTCATGGCTCAGGACAATTTCTACCGCGACATAAAGTGTCTGAGTTACAGCACAAAATCCCAGCTAGTCCAGTTGGGGAGAGCTTTGTCCAGGATCCACGGCGTAAAAGGGTCTGGAAGGCATGTGATCGCTGCAAAATAAAAAAAATCAAGGTTCGCAACAAAGCATTTTTCTAAGGGCCATTCATTAATTCCCGGAAGTGTGATGCGGTGGGGCCGTGCAAGCGTTGCAAAGATGATGGTATGATATGTGTGATGAGCTCTAAGAGGAGGTCGGAGTTGGAGTCTGTTCCTCGAGCGTGAGTAACATATGATCCTCATTTGGTAAAACTGTACTGACAAGACCGAGGGCAGATACGCGCAGGTTCTGGAGAATACGAACTTTGCTCTTACGGCAACGGTTGAAAAGCTATACTTTATGCTGAGGAATGGAGAAACCTCGGAACTAGATGAGCCAGAACTAAATGACCACGGGATGCCCATCATTCACGATATTGCCATGATTCTGGGATGTAAAAGAGGATCTGATGACGATTTTTGGTCATGGCCTGGAAAATCGAGTGATCTTCACGAGATAGGACCCAAAATAGATCTGGCGCAGCCGGAGTTTAGAGAAGATAAACAGATGGCACTCTTAGAGGCTCACCACTTCTCTTCGAAGAGTGGAAGATTCAGTTCGCCACCACAGGACTCGGAGACTCCTTTCGCTCCTGTGGAAACAAACACCGCCAATCCTCTGACTCAGCAAGACGACTGGTTATTATCTTGGAAACATTCAATGCCAGAGCACCAAGAATCACAGCATAAGCCCGCCATCAATCTCTCTGATGTTTTGATGCGGGAGACCCAAATTGATGTATCAAATTCATCTTTCTTCCCGATGGACCCACTGGACAGCCCTCATCAGATTCCTCAACCAGAGAATGACATGTTCGACACCAGGGATACAACAAACCCTCTCATAACGGACATACGTCTTGAAGACATAGATTGGACAATGTGGTCAGATATTGTGCCCTTAGAGAATATTTACAAATTCACGCACGCGGTGGGCCTCCCTAATGCGATGAGATTTTGAAATGCATACTAGTAATATTAGAAAATGAAATCGAATTGGGAGTTTCAGTTGCCCAAAGAAGATATTAACTACAGGAATTCAATCACCACTTTGTGGTAGATTACTGTAGTAATGCAAAACTATCACAAAGCTTGTCATCTGACTGTGGGCTTTATCATGGATTGTTCATTGAGAGTAACATGTTTCGAAGGGACACTAAGAATTGCTATTGACTGAGAAAAGCCAGTCCCTGGCAGCGCCTGATCCGAAGCAGGAGAAACGAGAGATATTCGAATTGTTATCCTCACTCAGGTAAATACCGCTAGAGGCTTGGCGTATCGGAAGTTGTCGCATTTCACACGAGTCGAACAAGAAGCCAAATCAGGATGTGCGGGGATCTAACAGGTTGAAAAAATCCGGATCCCCAGGTCACCAAACCTAGCCCTTTTTCGGTTTAGGGAGCGGTTACACGGCGTTCGGCTATTCGATCGCTAGTAATTTGCCACTGACATTCGATGCTGAGATACCTAGTCGCCGAACACTGACCCAGTCACCAATAGTCCAGAGCCCGCAGCCAATGTCCGAAATTCCAGACTTGTAAAGTTCTGAAGGGATGGATTGGTAAGGAGCAAACTTGAAATGCCGGATGATCAAGCAATTTCACAAACTGGTTTAAGTTTTCGGCCGTTAACCCGTTCCACTTGTGTCTTCAAAAGCACCACGCATGGCAGTCCTTCACATCGTTCGTCCACTGCAAGGATATCAACCACCATTAAAGCTGAATTTTCTCTCATTGACGTTCATTTATATCCCTTACGTAGCACATATTAGATACGTCCCTTACGGAGTGCTAGTCTTGTGACAAGGGTAGACCTGTACTAGCCCGCAAAGATGAATCGGTAGGTACCCAATTGCTGGTAGCCTTCCACGGTCGGGGCCTGGTCACCTTATCAATACTGACTCAATTTGCCTTAGGCCACTCGATATCTCATCGCAAGTTGGAGACACAACTCAAGCAACAACATCCATACCGCTTGTCAATGGTGGCGATCTTGATCGAGCTTCATATGCGTCGGATAAGTCGAATATGGCAGAATATGATGATGACACTAATGAGTTCAAAACGACCCAGGAGGGCTTCGAAACGATGGCTACGATTGGGGGTCTGTACTTTACCTTCTGGGATACATGAATGACGCTGACCATGATGAAGACGATGGGAGAGTGAATATCAATATTCACCAGTGGTCCAACCAACTGCCAGAAATCCTAGCTCCGTCCTTTGAGTACAAGAAAGCAGTTTTGAAAGAGCAAATTGCTCGAGATGATGCAACTACTACTGAATGCGCTTGCCCTCGGTTGAATATAGTGATGCAGGTCGTTGGCTCCCGCGGAGATGTGCAACCATTTGTAGCTCTGGGAAAAGTCTTAAAAGACAAGTACGGTCATAGGATTAGACTGGCAACGCACCCGATATTTCAAGAATTTGTGGAAGAAAATGGGTTGGAGTTCTTCAGTCTCGGGGGCGACCCCGTTGCTCTGATGGCCTTCATGGTTAAAAATCCGAAATTTTTACCGAGTATGGAATCCATCCGAAGCGGCGATGCTACCAGACAGCGCCGCCAAATGTTTGAGATATTCAAGGGCTGCTGGAGATCTTGTATAGAGACTGGAGACGGGGTCGGCATTCTTTCACGAACTGGGTGAGTTAGATCTCCTTCACAATGCTATCCGCTCTGACGCTAGTAGAGCTGCAAAACCGTTCGTCGCAGATGCGATTATTGCAAATCCTCCCAGCTTTGCTCATATTCACTGTGCCGAGAAGCTCGGAATTCCTTTACATTTAATGTTCACGTAAGTCTCCTAGCACATCACTATTCTTGGCATTTGTTTTAAGTATTTTCAGAATGCCATGGTCGCCGACTCGAGACTTTCCTCACCCCTTGGCAAGAATCACATCCACAAATGCCGACCCCGGCCTTACAAACTTCGTAAGCTATGCTCTTGTAAGGATAATGATTTGGCAGGGGCTAGGTGGCTTGATCAACCAGTTTCGGAAGAGGGCTTTAGGTCTAGAGCCTGTCAGTTTATTGTGGGCCCCGGGTATGACAAGTCGCTTGAAGGTTCCTTACACTTACTTTTGGTTAGTTCCTCATGTACATCTTATTCGTTCCAACTTACCGAGACTTTTCAACAGGTCCCCTGCCTTGATTCCAAAGCCTCGAGACTGGAATACACATATACACGTTTCCGGTTTCTGCCATCTTCCTCTTGCATCATCTTACACTCCAAGGCCCGAACTTCTAAAGTTTCTTGAATCTGGGCCGCAGCCAATTTATATCGGCTTCGGCTCAATTGTCGTCAGCAATCCAACTGCATTGACCGACCTCATTCTGGATGCTGTGCGGAAAGCTGGTGTTCGTGCTATAATCTCAAGAGGGTGGGGAGACTTTGCCACCCATGGGACGAAACTACCGGATGGAGTCTTCGTAGTGGATAATATTCCACACGATTGGCTCTTCCCAAAGGTCTCCTGCATAATTCACCACGGAGGAGCAGGCACAACAGCGGCGGGGCTTGCATCAGGTAAACCAACTATCATTGTCCCATTCTTTGGAGACCAACCATTTTGGGGCATGGTAGTAGCCAGAGCAGGCGCAGGCCCCTCACCTATTGCTTTCAAAGATCTCACCTCAGAAAGTCTTTCAACGGCAATCAAAGCAACCCTTCAACCAGAAGTCCGTGAAAGAGTATTATCTCTGGCGTCTATCATGAACAAAGAATCTGGTTCCCAGGAGGCTGCGAATAGCTTTCATGGTTCACTTGACATCGATGCTCTCCGCTGTTCTCTTTCACCAAACCGAGCCGCCGTGTGGCGCGTAATGCAGACAAACATTCGCCTCAGTGCTCTTTCTGCAGCAATCTTAATAGAGGAGAAATTATTACGCTTCCAGGATCTTGAAAGGTAAGTTAACTATATCTTTATCGAGTCCTCGTACTAAAATTATTTAGGTATCGTCCAATGGAGTATGATCTCGAAGATGGGCCATGGGACCCTATTTCCGGTGGCGCTTCAGCTCTTATTGGGACTTTAGCGAGCTTGGTTATAGGAGTCGCCGTGATGCCTAATGGAATTCTGCGAGCACTAAAAGTCAAGCCAGCAAAAGCTTCAGACGGCCAGGAATTCGCCGCAACTGATAACAGTAACATTTTAGCACAGAGAGCTCCTCAAAAGTCTACATCTTTGACGTTACCCGAAGCTCACATTTTATCTGAAGTTCGCAAGTCATGCTCCCTTGATTCTGCTTCATATACTGCAAGATCGCCGTCAAATGACGTTTCGAACAACTCAACAACCTACAGGAAAGATAGCTTTGATGTAGAGAGCAAAGGAAAGAGACAGCAACGTTTTCGAAGAGCATGGTTCCTCGGGCATCGAAAAATACACTCACAATTAGGCACGAAAGGTGTAGCTCCCAGAGATGATAGGTGCTCCCTAGAGGTGTCAGGCACCCCGCAACGCCTCCTCCCTATGCCAAATAATCTTGGGTCACAGGGCCGCACTGAGACGTTAAGTACAAATCACAAGGAATGCCAACTTGCAAACAAATTTGCGCTGGAAAAGACCACGGGCAATCAGAATAGTGCGGCTCGAATCATGGTTGCGAGTCTCAAATTTCCAATGGACTTTGCTCTCCATGTGGCCAAAGGATTCCACAACGCACCTAAAATTTACGGTGACGATACTGTCCGGCCATTTCGAAAGATTAAAGGGCTTAAAACCGGGCTTGAATCTTCGGCAAGGGTAACTCGTTCGCTCCATATATATGCTAGCGCTAATTCAAGCAGGAATTTGCTTTCGGTCTCTACGACGGTGTTTCAGGAGTCATCACCCAGCCTATCAGAGGCACGGAGGGGAATGGTCTTGTTGGATTCGTGCAAGGTGTAGGTAAAGGTGTTGGAGGCCTTATTCTTAAACCCCTTGCAGGTGTGAATTTAATCCGCATGTTGAGTATTTAACTAACTTGCTTCAGCACTCTGGGGAATTCCTGGGTATGCACTCCATGGCGCGTACAAAGAGATACAAAAGCACTTCGTCGTGGGCCCAAATTGTGTTCACTTAGCCCGTACTCTGCAAGGATTCGAGGAGTCAAACACGGTGTCTCCCGCAGAACGGGCGGAAATAATCAAACGTTGGTCTGAGATGCAAACTTGATTTTCTACAGTAAAAGCCTAATTACTTTTAACTCATGTTCAAAGAGCTTTTGGTTCTGTTCAATTAATGCTGAAATTAATCTCAATGATACAGTATCCGATTTGTTATATTTAGATTTATCGGGTTAAATGCTTAGAGTACAGCATTACTATCCGGTTCCTTCGTCAATTTTTTTGCCCCTTTCTCTCCCAATGCCGAGATTTAAAAATACAGGCTAGAGGATGCAAGTTTTCGCTGTATATCAGCAAGACCTAACGTTCTAAAGGCTGTTGGGCTATTAGCAGCTTAAACCTTAAGCACAACCACGCTCCCAATCCCAACCTATTCCAGTATATTCAGCACCAAGCTAAGCGGCCTAGGTATTTAAAAGCTCTTGCAACAGCAGCTGCTCATATTAGTGTTATTTCTTATACAGCGTCAGCTGAGATTCTCTAGAGAGAAGGATTAGAGCTTAATAGGAAGAAGTACTACAACATAAGGTGGAAGGAGGAGAACGGAGAGCTTATCAAACAAGAAGAGCTGCAGCTGCTCTTAGCAAACCTTTAAGAGGAAGGTTATCACCCTCGCATTCAGTCTAAGTACGTTAAAAAGAAAGGCGAGCCTTGCTGCTGCAAGCTTTATAACTTGTTTTAAATGTCTGCAGAACAGATTAGGATGGCTTGACAGTTTGTAAGTGGGTTTATATATAAAACAGACGCTACTTTTAATCTAACAGTTTAAAGCTCCTATTAAGCGTTATAATCGGCATTAACAATACTAGAGCGACTTTTCTTATAGCTTATTGCTATATAACATTAAAGTTAGCAGCTTCTTTCAAATGGATTGCAAAGCAACTTGCTAAGCTTGCTTTTTACAACTGCCCTAAGCCTAATCTTATTATTAGAGACTTTTCTAAAGGGCTTAGAGCTGCTATTATAGCTAAAGCTGTTGCGGACCTTGCTGTAGAATTTGCTGCAGCTAACCTTAACAGTAAGCCTGTTGTTAAGCAGGCAGATCTAAACTTTCTTAATGCTATAGAAGTAGTTGTTAGTAAGGGACAGCAAGTAAAGCTATAGCTTTATAAGTAGCATGCTATTTAAGCTGTTAAAAAAAGATTGGTAGCAGCTAGACGATATCTTAAAGACAAAAAAGAAGGGATTATTAATAAGATTAATACTTAAATTAAAGCTAACATTAACAGCCTTAATAAGAAACGCTTAGAGCTGCTTGTAAAGCTTTATAACAAAAAGAAAAAGTATATCTGCAACTTCTATTAGCTAAAAGAGCTATAGTTCTATAAAGCATACACTCAAACTTACTTAAACCTTAATGTTTATTTAATGTAATAGAATAAGTCTTACTATGTTGTTGTAAAGCAAAAGCTTTATAAGCACTTACTAATTCGGAAAGCTGTTCGAGCTATTACTACAAAAACAGTTAACCTTAGCTGCAAATACAACAAGGTAATTAACTAAAACTGTTAGAGCAGTCTACGCCTAATAGATTAAAAAGCCTTTGCTTATATAAGGCAAAAGCTAACTTATTATGCTATTAAAATAGTAATACTGTAAGACTGCCGGTCTTATAGGGTCTCTAGTAGGGAATCAACACAGGTTATAGTACGATACACTGGTGTCACGTGGGTGGTCACGGGATGCAAAGACAGGTCTCTAGAATGACAGTGATATTCAAGGAACTACTTACTACCTTTTCTATTTGTAGGAATGTTATTCTTTAAGTATGGCCAGCGTCAGCCGGCCGGAGAAACCACGCTCCGTAGCGTTCTAACATGTGCAGCGGCTTGAACTATACGCTGTACGTTTTAGCGCCTGACAAATACGCAAGCTGTTTGCAGCTAAAAGACTTACAAATTATATTGTAGAAGGTTGGGTATTCAACTTTAAGCTTAAACAGCCTTGTATAAAAGGCTGTCAAGCACCTTTACGGTATAGTATACCATGTTAGTACTAGTTGTACATAGCAGTTGCTAATAACATTCCTATTCTCCTTTCTCTTTTCCACTCTTATTAGCTGCTAAATGGGTCAGCGTTTTTAAAGGAACACTAAGTAATATCTTAGGATGAAGCCTAGCAACTAGCTTAAGAACATAGTAGCAGCAGACACGCTAGCAACAGATTCTCACGCTATAGCAAAGATCTCATCCTTAAAGTAGCACTTGCTGCAATTGAGAAGCATAGATCTCTGCTAGTAGGACAGGCAGAGAACTTTGCCTTAAAATTTGTAAAAGGTATAAGTCGCCTCAACATCTAGTAAGACAAGCGAACTGCTAGCTTAGCATTGCTGCTATTAACATTGCTAGAGCCTCTTGTTGAGCCTAATCTCTAACACTTCCCAGGTAGCTGGAAGAGGGCGATAACTAGTCTTAAAGCCGTAGAAGAAGAAGAAGCAGAAAGGCGACGGCAACGAAGGGTCGCAGCTGTTGCAGAGCAAGGAGAGAATGCTTAAGATGAGCAAGAAGAGAGATATGCAGAAAGAACTGCTGCGATCGCAGAGCACTAGTGCCAAAGCCAGCTTGCTTCCCTTAAAGAGAGATCCTCCCCATCGCCATTATCGCTATCACCGCCGTCCTCCTCCGGAGACTCTTTTAAAGACAGCTACAGCGACAACTTCTTCAACTAGAACGGAGGGCTTCGCCAGTCTGGCCGCGTTCGACGACCCACTCGGGCTGTCCAGTCGCAGATGTCTTAGGATGCTGCAGCGCAGCGAGAGAAAGAGCAGAAGAGACAGCGTAAAAGTAAAGACAGGAAAAAGCGCGACGAGAAGGCAAAGAACACATCACAATTAATGGAAGATTACTGTATATATTCAGAATAAACTTAATATATAATACACTTAACTATATACAATATAATAGTTTTTGTTGCCGGCAGTCATTTTGTGCTGGCGAGAAGTGACTGCCCCGAGACAGCCCGGAGAGTGACGGCAACACAGAAGACGAGGCGTGGCTGTTCGACGATGAATGCAGGCGTCCTCCAGAATACTACCTCGCCGAAGCAGCGAGCCTCGATGTGAAGCGGCTGCGACAACGACGATACAGCCCAAGAACACAGGACAGGCTCGACTGGGTGAAGGACCACTTCCACCAGTAAGAGAGACCCGGGAATGCGTATGCATCCGTCAGAGAGCTTTTGGAGGCTCCGCGTGATGCTATTGTGGGTCACAGGTCGCTACTTGAGGATGGGAAGATACTTCATCGAGATGCGTCCGAAAACAACATTATCATCGCCGCGTCCGCTACCGAAGGATCCCCGAAAGGAAGACTGATTGATCTAGACTTAGCGAAGGAGTTGGACAGTATAGAATTAGGTCACGTGTGGGCAGGGGGTCTGAGTCTAAAAAAAGCTACGCTTTAATAAACCTCTTTTGAATATTGATTCACGGAGGCTGCTCCGGCTCAATGCGCAGAAGGTTAATTGGATCAAACACGGCATGGCAGGAAACGTCTATCGTAGGCTTTGACCTCATTCGCCTCATTGCTTTCACGAGTGCCGCTCGGCTTGGTAGAAAAGCCACGCGAACCCTTGCAAGTTAATTATATCGTACGCCTTTTTCTCTGAGGCGGCAGGAGATATGATTATATAGGACCTAAGGTTTGGATGCTCAGCTCCATGGGACTGAAGGACCTCCCCGCAAATCAAATCGGATCGTGCACGGAGCAACCCCATATCTAGGGTCTAGAAAAGGCTTATTCCTTTAAATGCCACCGCCTGCCAAATGCCGCACCTGAAGTCTTATCTACGCCTTTGCTTCGCTAAGAAGCACTACTACGAAGCTATAACTCCAATGTGGTTGCAACCTGAAGCGAAAGGAAATGAGGGGTCACCGGGACTGCACCTCGCAACAAGAGCGCCTTGAGGTGCCATTTGGGTTTGACGATGTCACGAGGCGATTGCACCCCCATGCTCCAGTTTTGAGGCGTCGAGTTGGTGTGCTTCTGGCTTTCAACTTGTCTCGCGATCTTGCTGACATGCCTTGTTTAAGGCGGTTTCCGGAAATAGTTGAGTACACGCGGTGTCTGGCCCACCCTTTGCGATCCCGTCGCTCATAAAGTACTCAAGGCCGCCTCAAGGTTGGTTGCTGTTTCGAAGCCTTGGCATCCCTCGCCGGCAAGGATCGAGTTACAGCCTATCTCAATATATCTCAACTTACAATCAACTTATCTCCACAACCATCAAACACCGACAACATATTCCGATCCCTCTCTTCAGCCACATTAAATTGCTTAGACCATGCATTTTTCACTCACAACCATTCAACTCATTATCCTTACATCTTCACTGACGCTTGCAAGCGACTACGCGCTTCCGCTCCACCTCGTTTCGCGCCAATCCAGCTACTTCTGCCTTCCGGTTTTCCTCCAATACCCTGACACATGGACACAATGCGGCAATGGCTATATATCACCCGATTGCACCTGCTGCCGTGGCGGTTTGATCGGCTGCTTAACGCTGACCCAAACCTGCGCCATGGACGCCACGGGTGGATCCATCTGCTGCGACAAAACCTCACCTGATTGCTCGCCAACACCTGGCGGTGGAGGAGGATGCGCGACAGAAGGCAAAGTGGACTGTGGCAACGGCTGCCTTCCAGCTGGATACCAGTGCTGTGACCCTAATCTCGGGGGCTGCTTATTGGAACAATATTGCTGTTTCCCGGATGGGACGCCGTCATGCTGTACAGCGAATAGCGATATCAGTAAGTCCTTCGAACACAGCGACTGGGCAGAGTTCCGATTCGCTGACTTCACCCACATCTGAAGCCGCTTCCACGTCTGAAGCCGCTCCCACGTCTGAAGCCGCTCCCACGTCTGAAGCTGCTCCCACGTCTGAAGCCGCTCCCACGTCTGAAACCGCTCCCACGTCTGAAACCGCTCCCACGTCTGAAGCCGCTCCCACTTCTACAGAGTCATTCAATTTCGGAACGGGGTCTAGTACAACTACATCTGCAAAAAGGACATCAAATGACGCTACATCGACTGCAATTTCAGGTCCTTCAAGTTCCATTTCGAGGTCTTCGTCGACGCGAGTTTACGTGGTTGGAGCTGCAAGAGGCTCGCATTCTTTCATTTTTCAGTCGGCGATGCCCTTCATTGTTATTTATTACTTCCTGCTTGTTGGCATATTTGCCTAGTCACTTATGTTGAGATTGGTAAGTTTCTAGACTGCTCCAGAGATTACTCTGTGATAGTCTGGGGCTGGAGCACTTGTTTCCGAAATAATCGATCTTTCTTGGCACTATAGCCGACGGGGACTGCCCCACCAAAATGTCGTGCACGCGTCTCCAGGTGGTATAGAACGTTAGCATACTTGTCCAGTATGCTGATATCACTTGCTGATTACCTTTTTGGATAATTATATTCTATTTATAAAACATCGAGTGTATTGTGAATCTTATTGGATAGAAATGAAGATACAAATTGACCGGATCCTTGATATAGTCGCCTGAAATATTCAAGTGATGGTTAGGAAATCTCGTCCTTAAAAAAGATTGTCGGAATTCTTGGGCCGTACCCAGAGCTCGTGGTGTCCTGAGGTTGGGGGTTGACGGATAACATATTTACTAATTGAATCGAGAATTAGCATTCAGGGGTTTGAAAATACAGAGGCTTCGGACCTACACTGTGATAACAGGTTTC
>Ga0335072_10007693_pt1 | contig 15691 bp, 11 predicted proteins | sample Lox_Sample_21_FD_206725 | JGI IMG/M metagenome (GOLD analysis project Ga0335072, IMG submission 206725) | Soil microbial communities from Loxahatchee National Wildlife Refuge, Florida, United States - Lox_Sample_2.1 | ecosystem: Environmental > Terrestrial > Soil > Wetlands | place: USA... | reverse complement strand
TGCCTGTCCCTCCCACGCATGCGGCATGTTGCCTTGCATGCTCTGCCATCCGCGCAGCAGCGCCGGTGGCCCCAATACGCTGCGTCCCCCCCAATACGCCGCGTCCCCCTCGGATGAATGACGTTGGCGACGCCGGGGTGGCCCACTGGCGCTGACTTACGAGCGCGGCCATGACACAGATCGAAATCCCCGCCTGGCGCCTCAAGTTGGTGCCTTCTGGCGGTGGCCGTCATTCCTATCGCGGAAAAGCGCCTTTCGGGAAGCACAACAAATTGCTGATCGCCGGCGACAGATGCGCGAATGTGAATTGCATTTGCTGCCGCCGGGCTGTCGATGTCTGTCGGCTATCGCAAGAATTCGCGGCTTCACCGTTCCGGCGTTGGACGGTTGGCCCGTCCAGATTTCGACCCACGTCGCAAAGCAGCGTCCCAAGCGGGCGCCGTCGCCGTACCTCCGCCCGGGCACACCGATGGGCGCGATTGATCTATGTCAACCCGATTGACGCGGCGCCGGTGATAGGAGGTCCGCCATGCACGATGTCGAACACCAGCCAGGTGATCTTGCTCCGGAACCCGGCGATTACGAAGCTCTGACCGTGCTGGGAGGCCTGACCAATGTTCGGGTGCGCGTCATTGCCGGAGAGCGGTTGCCGGCACTGCCTCGCGGGCAGACGTGGCGGAAGGCGCAGCGCGGGATCGAACTGGAATAGCGCGACACGCACGAACCCGCGGCTCGCTCTTCTGCGCGGGTTTTTCGCGGTCCTGTCATTTTGATCCACATCAATGTTGCCGGCCACTTCTGATGCCAGAGTGCGAGCCGATCGCCTCCCCGGCGATCCCTAGCTCCAACCTTACGGCACCCCGCAAACCCGGGGTGCCGATTTTTCTGTGCATCGTAAACCCTTCGAAGGTCTACCCGACTTACCCACATGGTCGAGCCCCAGCCTAGCGAGATGGGGCAGCCGCACCAGACGCGGCGCTGACACCCAAAGCCGCAACGCAGCGCGCCTATATCGCGCCTTTCTCCCGCAGCCCCGCGATCGCCGCTACATCATAGCCCAGCTCTGCCAGGATCGCGTCCGTGTGCTCGCCCAACTCAGGTGTCGGCCGCAGCGTCTCTGGTTGCGGCGCGGCGCTCAGGTTGATCGGCTGGCCCACCACCTGGATATCGCCCAGTTTCGGATGATGGACTGCGCGCGCGATGCCCAGATGCTGGGTCTGCGGCTCCGCGAATACGCCCGCGATGTCGTTGATCGGCCCGCACGGCACGCCCGCCCGGTTCAGCGCCGCCAGCCAATACGCGCTCGGCCTGGTACGGGTCACGGCGCCCAGCCGCTCGTTCAGCCCTTTGCGATTCTTCGAGCGCAACGGACCCGTGGCGTAATCCGGATCGGTCAGCGCCGCCTCCCAGCCGATCGCCTTGCAGAACCGCGTCCACAGCGCGTCGCCCGAGGCCGCGATGTTGATGAATCCGTCCGCGGTGGGAAACACGCCCGTCGGAATGCCGGTCGGATGGTCGTTGCCCGCCTGTTGCGGCACCTCATGCGCGATCAGCCAGCGCGAGGCTTGAAAATCCAGCATGAAGATCTGCGCCTCAAGCAGCGACGTGTGCACCCATTGCCCCACGCCGGTCTGCGCCCGCTGCATCAGCGCCAGCAAGATGCCCTGCGCCAGGAACATGCCCGAGGTGAGATCGGCAATCGGGATACCCACCCGCACGGGGCCTTGGCCCGGAAGCCCGGTGATCGACATCAGCCCGCCCATGCCTTGCGCGATCTGATCCACGCCGGGCCGCGTCGCATCGGGGCCGGTCTGGCCGAAGCCGGAGATGCTGCCATAGACGATGCGCGGATTGACCTTGGCGACCGTGTCGTAATCCACCTTCAGCCGGAATTTCACGTCGGACCGATAGTTCTCCACGATAACGTCGGCCTTCGCCGCCATCTGCATGAAGATGACATGCGCCTCGGGCAGCTTCAGGTTCAGCGTCATGCTGCGCTTGTTGCGGTGCAGATTCTGGAAATCGAAGCCGTGCCGCGAGCTGCCGGTGGCGTCGGCACCGCCGGAACCCGGCGCCTCGATCTTGATGACGTCGGCACCCCAGTCCGCGAGTTGGCGCACCGCGGTGGGACCTGCGCGATGGGCAGTCAGGTCCAGCACAAAGAGACCTTCGAGCGGCAGGGCAGGCATGGCGAAACTCCTCGCGTCGGCGTTGGGACGGCCAGTGTTGGTCAGCCGACACGCCGTCGCAAGCACGCGCCTTCCAGCGTCCCGGCTGTCAGCAGCGATTTTGCAGCGTTCACGATGTCATCCAGCCCCAGCGACTGCATCGGAGTTGTCGCCTCGGCATCCATTGTTCAAAATTACTGCATGGTTGTTCGTCGATCCGGTTATCGTTGCCGGGTTCACACTTTTTAACCACCGCGTCCGATTAAGATCGTCAAGGATCGGATAGCGGTTGACGACCATGGGCCGGCCCGCGACAGCCCCTCAGAAAGAGATTTGCCAATGATGCTTGCGATGTCAGGTCCAGAGCAACGCCTAGGGCTGGCGACGTTGCTCCTCGTCGTGACGATGCTTGACCTTTGGCGGGAGCATAAACGCCCCCTATGGTTGTGCTTCATTGTCCGTGTGGTCGCGTTTGTCGCACTGACACGCATTTTGCAGGCCACCGTCGGATCACCCGTGACGCCACACCTGGATAGCGCCCCGATCGGGTTGAGGGTCTGGGTACAATTCGTCGAGGTGGGCTGGTGGATGCTTGGAGCGCGCGTCGCGGTTGGTATTGTGCGCCTGGCCGTGGTGCTGGAAAACCGGCCGCGCGAAACAAAGATCATCTCCGACCTTTTGGCCGGCGCTATCTACGTCACGACGGCTTTCGGCGTCATCAACTTCGTCTTCGGCGTCGCCATTGCTGGTCTGGTCGCAACGTCCGGCGTCGTCGCCATTATTCTCGGCCTCGCGTTGCAGAGCACATTGTCCGACGTGTTCTCCGGAATCGCCGTCGGGCTGGAGCGTGCCTACAAACCCGGCGACCTGATCTGGGTTGAAGGAGGGATCGAAGGTCAGGTCCTGCAGGTCAACTGGCGCTCGACTCAGATCGCGACCTTGCACGACAGCATCGCAATCGTGCCCAATAGTGTCATCGCCAAGGCGCGTCTCGAGAATCGGAGCGCTCCTACCCCGACACGCAGCCTGACCATCACCATCAGCGTGGATCCGTCAATTGAGCCGAGACGGTGCATCGCCGTACTCAATGCGGCAGCGCTCGCCGGCCGGTTGCGGCTGGATAGCCCGGCGCCACTGATCGGATGCACCGGCCTGCAGGGAGACGGAAACGTTTACGAAATCAGCTTTGCCGTTGGCGCCAGTCGTCTGATCCCGGCAGCCCGCACGGAGACGCTCGGGTTGGTGCACCGCCATCTTCGCTTCGCCGGGATTGCCCTGAGCGTAAGCGGAAACACACCACGTCCCTCAACCTCGGTGCCAACGCTTGCAGATCTCATGGCGGAATCAGATTTGTTTGGAGCGCTCACAGCAGAGGAACGCAATCTGTTCGCCGAGCACCTTCAGGCAAATCGTCACAGGCAAGGTGAGACTTTGCTCCGCGAGGGGGACATGCCCGACGCCTTCTATCTGTTATCCGGCGGTACCGTCGAACTGACGCGAGGCAACGGGGTCGCCAGGCAGGTTGTACTCCGTGCAAGCCCAGGCGACATCATCGGAATGATATCCCTCATCATGGGCACTCCCTTGTCGACAACGGCAACCGCGCTGACGCCTGTAACCACCTACAAACTGGACAAAGAGTGCATCGCCGCCGTCCTGCGTCTTCACCCAACATTGGCAGGCACCCTGGAAGCGCAAGCCAAGCACGGTCGGGCCTGGCTGATGAGCGCAGTCGACGCACAAGAGCACGGTGAGACGCCGGAACCTCAATTGGTACTGCATCGGCTACGGGAGTTCCTTCACCGCCTCAACGCCTAGTACACTGATTCCATGAAGCCGAACCGATTGCCTCGTTGCGCGGCGTGCCTCGGCATCGGCATCCCGAATGTCGCCTCGCAGAGTAGACGTGGCGGGCGACAGCGTTAAGCAAGTACCTGACACAGCGCGGCTGCCCGACCCGACAGGCCTGACGTGACCAACGCTTCTTCAACCGGAGTGGATCTGCTGCGTCGTCAGGAAGATGCGCGGGTCGATTTCGTTGCATCGCTGCAAGCGGCCGAGGCTGAGGCGGAGCACGAGGGGTGGCACAGCCTTGATGACGCGCTCGTCGAGGCGGACCAGATCATCGCCGCGAAGCGTGACGCTGCTTGAAGCAGCCAGCCCGGTTTTCGGGAGTAGCGCGCCGACAAATGCCGACAACTCGAGCAGTGATCTGCGATCTTGAGTTTATGGTGCCGACGCGGAGGGTCGAACTCCGGACCTACTGATTACGAATCAGTTGCTCTACCACTGAGCTACGTCGGCATTCCGCGGCGCCCGCCCTTGTAGCGTCGCCCGCCCCACCCGTCCAGCACAGGCTCCCGCCAGCCTACCCATCAAGCCCTTCCGCCACGTCCTTCGCCCGCGCCGCCGGATCGCGGTACTCAGGCGCACCCCAGCCCCCGCCGCCGCCCGACAGCACGTGGATCACGCTGCCCGGCGGCACCACCACCCCCACTTCCTTGCTCTTCAGCTTGCGCGCCACGCCATCGGGCGGCAGCAGCCGATAGTCGTGCGGCGCCCCGTCCTCTCCGCCCAGCACGCCGCGTGCGCCGTGCACCACGCCTTCACCGGCCGTGTTGGCGAGTGCCGGACCCGCGGTCTCCACGCGCAGCCGCATGTCGCCGCCATAGCCGCCCCGATATGTTCCATCCCCCGCCGAACCGGGCCGGTATTCGTGGGTTTCAAACAACAGGGGAAACCGCTCCTCTGCGACTTCGATCGAACCGAATTTGATTCCGCCAGCGGAATGCCACTCGCCGATGGCGGAGAATCCGTCGCCCGCCGCCGAACCGCCGCCGCCCGGACGCGCCTGGAACATGTGCCAGATGAAGCGCCGCCCGTTGCGCGGATCGACGCCGTTCAGCGCAATGCGCAGCCGCCGCCCCCAGCCGCCCATCGCACGCTCTGGGCACGCCGGAGCAAGTGCGACGATGATCGCCTCGATGATCTCGTTGGAGCAATGACTGGTGCACATCGTCACCGGCGCGCCCTCGCGAGCCCACACGATCGTGCCCTCCTTCAGCACCACCTTCAGCGGCCGGAACGCCCCATCGTTCTTGGTAATTTCAGCATCGAGCAAGAACGCGAAAGCCATCGCCACCGCCGATTGCGTGTTGGCGAACGAGGAGTTGATGAACCCCGTCACCTGCGAATCGGATTCCGACAGGTCGACCGTGACGTCGCTGCCCTGCTTGGTGACGCGCGCGCGGATCACGATGTTCGTGCGATCGAAACCATCGTCGTCGAGCACCGCCTCGCCGTCATACACCCCGTCGCCCCACGCGCTGACGATGGCGCGGGCGTGACGTTCCGCCGCATCCAGCATCGCCTCCACGGCCTCGCCCAGCGTCGCCGCGCCGAACTCCGCGATCACCGCGTTCAGCCGTTGCTCGCCCAGCCTCGCGGCACCGATCTGGGCAGCGAGGTCGCCGCGGAAGTCACGCGGATGGCGCACGTTCAGCGCCAGCATCTCCAGCAGATCCTCGCGCAGCGCACCGTTTTCCGTCAGCCGCATCGGCGGAATGCGCAGACCCTCATGCCAGATTTCGGTGGCGGCGGGATTGTAGGCGCCGTGCGTGGCGCCGCCGATGTCGGAATGGTGCGCGCGCACCACCGACCAGAACATCAGCGCGCCATCGGCGAACACCGGCACGAAGGCGGTGAGGTCGGGCAGATGCGAGCCGCCCCGATACGGATCGTTGAGCAAGTAGACGTCGTTGGGCGACGGGGTGGGAAAACGATCGGCGAGCGCACGCGCCGCCCACGGCATCGCGCCGACGTGCACCGGAATATGGTCGGCCTGCGCTACCAGCCGGCAGCGCGCGTCGATCAGCGCCACCGAGAAATCTCGGGAAGAGTTCAGAATCTGAGAATAGCTGGTGCGCAGCATCGCTTCGCCCATTTCCTCGGCGATGGCGTTCAGCCGGTTCTGCAGCACGGCGACGGTGACGGGATCGGTCATGCCGGGGATGGTGGCAGGTTCGCCGCCGCCCGGAAAGGGCGTGGCGTCTGGTGCGGCCTGCGTGGCGCGTTTCTTGCTGCATTGCACAATAGATACTCGCCACACCAGCCGCCGCACGGAGCATCAGCATGAAAAGGCGCCAATTGCTTAAAAATTCTGCCGCTTTTGTCGCCACATCAGCTATCGCCAGCCCGTCCATTGTGCGTGCCGCCAGCGCCTCCACCCTGAAATTCGTCCCCTACGCCGACCTCGCCTTGCTCGACCCCCAGGTCAGCGCCTTCGTCACCCGCAACCACGTCATGATGGTGTTCGACACCTTGTTCGCCCTCGACGCCGCGGGTCACGCACAACCGCAAATGCTCGCCGGCTACGTCCTCGAGGACGCAGGCAAAACCTGGAAACTCACCTTGCGCGACAGCCTGAAATTCCACGACGGCACGCCCGTCCTCTCGCGCGACGTTGTCGCCAGCCTGCATCGCTGGGCGATCCGTGACCCGTTCGCCCAGGCATTGTTCGATGCCACCGACGAACTTTCCGCCCCGTCAGACAGTCAGGTACAGTTTCGTCTGAAACGACCCTTCCCGCTGCTGCCCCAGGCCCTCGCCAAGCCGACCAACCTCATGGCGGTCATCATGCCAGAGCGCCTGACCGCCACGCCCCCAGGACAGTTGACCGAGATGATCGGCAGCGGCCCGTTCCGCTTCCTGGCCAGCGAACGCGTGCCCGGCGCCCGCAACGTCTACGCGAAATTCGACGGCTACGTGCCGCGCGACGGCGCGCCAAGCTTCTGCGCCGGCGCCCGCATCGCCCATTTCGACCGCATCGAATGGCTGACGACGCCAGACCCCGCGACCCAGGCCGCCGCTCTCCAGGCCGGCGAGGTGGATTGGGTAGAGCAACCGGTGATGGACCTCGTGCCATCGCTGCGGCACAATCCTCAACTGAAAGTCGAGGTGATCGAGACCACCGGCCTCATCGGCGTGCTTCGCTTCAATCAACTGTTTCCGCCGTTCGACAACCCCGCGATCCGCCGCGCCGCGCTCAAGGCGGTGAACCAGCGCGAGTTCATGGAAGCCGTGGCGGGCGAAGCCGGACCCGGCGTGATCAACGACCATGTCGGGTTCTTCGCCCCAAGCTCGCCCTATGCGTCCGACGCCGGAATGGATATCTGGAACACCAGGCATGACCCCGCCGAACTGAAAAAAGCCGTGATGGCGGCAGGCTACCAGGGCGAGAAGGTGGTGTTCCTCGGCGCCTCGGACGTGCCGCGGATCAGCGCGATCTGCCAGGTCGGCGCCGACATGCTCAGCAAGATCGGGCTCAACGTCGATTACGTCTCCACCGACTGGGGCACCGTCGTGCAGCGCACGACCCGCAAGCAGCCGATCGACCAGGGCGGCTGGAGCATCTTCGGCTCCATGTGGGGCGGCTATGACTGGTACAGCCCCGCCGGAGACGCCGCGCTGCGCGGCAATGGCCAGAATGCCTGGTTCGGCTGGCCAACCGCACCGAAATTGGAAACTCTGCGCGAGCAATGGCTGCACGCCCCGGACATGGCAACGCAGAAGGCAATCGCCACGCAAATCCAGTCGCAGGCTTTTCTCGACGTACCGGCACTGCCGGTCGGTCTCTACTATCAACCCGTCGCCTACCGCAACGACCTCGCCGACATGCTCCGCGGCCTCATCCTGTTCACCAACGTCCGCCGGGTGTGATCGCTCAAGGAATCAATCCGCCATCGCCACCACGCTGACAACCCCGCGTCCATTCCATCAGCATATCCGGCTCGCGCTCCTCATTGCGGCGGCCGTCCGTACGCTCCACGACGCAGAAGCCCCGAGCAATATAAAACCGCGCGGCCTGCACATTGCGCTGAAATACCCAAAGCCGCAGCGATGCCTGGCCTTCCATCGCCTGCGACAACAGAGAACTGCCGAGCCCCCTGCCATGACAATCAGGATGCACATAGAGGTGGTCCACCCACCCGGGGGACCCGGGGCGCCACGCGCAGAACCCTTCAATCGTCGTGTCCCCGCCAACCCAGACAGTTTCGTTCCGAAAGACATGGTCGCGGAAAAACACAAGATCCTCCGCCGGGCTGTGCAGGCACGGCAGATACGGCAAACAGATACCACGCACCAGGCGCGATAGACGCGCGACAGCCTCGATGTCCGCCGCCCCCGCCGGCCTGATCCGCGCCACGCTCAACGCCGCCTCGGCCCGTCGCCTGCCGCCTTCATCGCGCCGCCATCCGCAACGCGCCATCCAACCGAATCGTTGCTCCATTCAAATAACTGTTCTTCACAATATGCGCGACCAGCGCGGCATACTCGCCAGGATCGCCCAGCCGCGCCGGATAAGGCACACTCGCGCCGAGACTCTGCTTCACCTCCGGCGGCAAACCCGCCACCATCGGCGTTTCGAACAATCCCGGCGCGATCGTCAGCACCCGCACGCCGAAGCGAGCCAGTTCCCGCGCCGCCGGCAGCGTCATGCTGGCAACCCCGCCTTTCGATGCGGCATACGCCACCTGTCCTACCTGTCCCTCAAACGCGGCGATCGAGGCCGTGTTCACAATCACGCCCCGTTCGCCATCTTCCAACGGCTCCAACGCCGTCATCGCCGCCGCCGATAGCCGCAGCATGTTGAACGAGCCGATCAGATTGACCCGGATCACGCGTTCGAACGCCTCCAGCCGCAGTGGCCCGTCGCGCCCGACAATGCGGCCCGCCGTCCCGACACCCGCGCAATTCACCAGCACGCGCTCGACCCCGTGCGCGGCACGCAGTTCGGCAAGCGCGGCCTCAGCCGATGCCGCATCGGCAACGTCGCACGCAGCAGCCACGCCGCCGATGCGCCCCGCAATCGCCACAGCGGCCTCGCGGTTGATGTCGAGCACGCCGACGCGGCAGCCCGCCGCCGCCAGCGTTGCCGCCGTCGCCGCGCCCAGCCCCGAGCCGCCGCCCGTCACCACCGCCGCCTGTCCTTGCAGCAACATCCGCGCTCTCCATCGTTACGTTGCGTCCCTCCTGTCATTGCGCCCGCGGCAAGGCAATCCCCTCACCGCCGCCATGCCCCCAAGCCCAATGTTCCGCCCGCGCCCCCGCTTTCGGCGGCCAAAAATCGCCGCACATCGAATTGCGATCCCGCCACTGATTTGGCGCAAAACCAGCTTGCACCGCCAGCGCAGGCGCGGCATCGTTCCGCCCATGTCAATGCTCAAGCTGCCGCCGACGCAGCTCGGCCGGTTCAATGACAACCTCTGCTTCAACCTGCGCCGTGCTCAGGAGGCGGCGCTCCAGCGCGCCATCGCCACGCTCGCCGATACCGGCCTGCTGCCGATCCACGCCGAGGTCCTCGCTTTCATCAACGACAACCCCGGCACGATCCCCTCCGTCATCGCCGACGCGCTGGGCCGCGACCGTTCCAGCATCACCGGCATCCTGCGCACATTGTTCGACCAAGGCCTGATCGACCGCGCCCGCACCATCCGCGATCGCCGCGCCGCGGTGCTGACCATCTCGCCCCCGGGCGAAAGCGTGTTGCAGCGACTAGAGCAATGCGCCGCCACCAGCGAGGCGATGCTTGACCGCATCCTGGGACCGGACAAGCCTGCGTTCCTCGATCAGTTGCATCGCATCGTCGCGGCACTGACGGAGGGGGATCGTTCGAATGACAGAGGCGATGACCTATGACGACGCCTATGCCGCATGGCAGCGCGATCCGGCCGCATGGTGGGCGGCAAAAGCCGAAGGCATCACCTGGGACAAACGCTGGGACCGCGTGTTCGACCCGTCCCTCGGTCCCTACGGACAATGGTTCGCCGGCGCGCGGCTGAACACCTGCTATAACTGCATCGACCGCCACGTCTCCGCCGGCCGCGGTGAGCAAGCCGCGCTGATCTGGGACAGCGCCATGACCGGGCGCATCGAGACCTTCACCTACGCCCAGATGCAGACGCGCACGGCAAAGTTCGCCGGCGCCCTGGCGAAGCTCGGCGTCGGCCGCGGCGACCGCGTGGTGATCTATCTGCCGATGGTGCCGGAAGCCGCCGTCGCCATGCTCGCCTGCGCCCGGCTCGGCGCGATCCATTCCGTGGTGTTCGGCGGATTCGCCGCCGCCGAACTCGCCAGCCGCATCGCCGACGCACAGCCGAAGGTGATCGTTTCGGCCTCGTGCGGCCTCGAGCCCGGCCGTGTCGTGAAGTACAAGCCATTGCTCGACGCCGCCATCGCGCTGTCGCCACACAAGCCACTGGCTTGCCTGATCCTGCAACGCGAGCAATCGCCCTGCGCTTTGACCCCCGGGCGCGACTTCGATCTGGCGGAAGCCGAGGCGATGGGCGAGCCCCACGACTGCGTCCCGGTCGCCGCCACCGACCCGTTGTACATTCTGTACACGTCAGGAACGACCGGCCGCCCCAAAGGCGTGCTGCGCGACAATGGCGGCCATGCCGTCGCGCTGTGGAACTCGATGCGCATGCTCTACGGCGTAGAGGCGGGCGACGTCTACTGGGCCGCGTCCGACGTCGGCTGGGTCGTCGGTCACAGCTACATCGTCTACGCGCCCCTGTTGCGCGGCTGCACGTCCATCATGTACGAAGGCAAGCCCGTCGGCACGCCCGACGCCGGCGCGTTCTGGCGGGTCATCGCACAGCACGGCGTGAAGGTATTGTTCACCGCCCCCACCGCGATGCGCGCCATCAAGCAGCAGGACCCCGAAGGCACCCTCCTCGCCAGCCACAAGCTCGCAACACTCCAATCCCTGTTCCTTGCCGGCGAACGTTGCGATCCGCCAACCGCCGAATGGGCCGCGAAATTGCTGCAACGCCCGGTGGTCGATCACTGGTGGCAAACCGAAACCGGCTGGGCGATCACCAGCGGCTTCCGCGAATTCGGTTTGTTCGCGTTCCATCCCGGTTCCGGTGGCCGTCCCTGTCCCGGCTACGACCTCCAGGTGCTGGACGACGACGGACACAAACTCGCACGCGGCACTACCGGCAACCTCTGCATCAAGCTGCCGCTGCCCCCCGGTTGCGCGCCCACGCTGTGGCACAACGACGACGGCTATCGCACCGCCTACCTGTCCGATTTCCCCGGCTGGTATCGTACCGGCGACGCCGGCGTCATCGACCCCAACGGCGACGTCTCGGTGATGGGTCGCACCGACGACGTGATCAACGTCGCCGGCCATCGCCTGTCCACAGGCCAGATGGAGGAAGTGCTCGCCTCCCACATCGACGTCGCCGAATGCGCCGTCGTCGGCGCCAGGGATCAACTGAAGGGCCAGACGCCGATCGGACTCGTGGTGCTGAAGGCCGGCGTGAACCGACCGGAGGCGGAGATCTGCGCTGAACTGGTGGCATTGGTGCGCGAACGCATCGGTCCCGTCGCGTCCTTCCGCGACGCGCGCGTCGTGGCGCGGCTGCCCAAGACGCGGTCCGGCAAGATCCTGCGCGCCAGCATCCGCCGCATCGCCGACGGCGAAAGCGTGCCGGTGCCCCCGACGATCGAGGATCCCGCGGCGCTAGACGAGATCAGTATTAACCTCTCCCGCGAAGTGGGAGAGGTCGAGACGCGATAGCGTCGAGGGAGAGGGCGGGTCGGTACAAGCTTATAGCCTACCGCCCCGATCACCCTCACCCGCGGCGCCTCTGACACCTCTCCCTCCTCCCGCCGCGCGCGCGAGAAATTACGCCAAAGAAAGGCCCCCCATGCCCCAACCACTCCGCGGCGCCGACATCGTGATGCGCGCCCTCGAACGCGCCGGTCACACCACGATCTTCACCCTCTCCGGCAACCACATCATGTCGTTGTTCGATGCCGCCATCGACACCTCGATCGACCTCGTACACACGCGCCACGAAGCCGCCGCCGTGCACGCCGCCGACGCCTGGGGTCGGCTGACCGGCAAGCCCGGCATCGCCATGGTCACCGGCGGTCCCGGCCACGCCAACGCCACCCCCGCCCTGATGACGGCACTCGGCCAGGAATCGCCCGTCGTCCTGTTGTCCGGCCATACCGAAACGAATCAGCTCGGCCGCGGCGGCTTCCAGGAACTGCGCCAGGCCGAGATGGCCGCCCCGGTCAGCAAGGCATCGTGGACCGCGACATCGGCCGAGACGCTCGGCACCGACATCGCCAAGGCGATCCGCATCGCGACCTCCGGCCGTCCCGCCCCGGTGCATCTCAGCCTGCCGTCCGATTTGCTCGACGCCCATGTCGCCGACAATGCCGCGGTGTGGCCCGAGCCAGGCGACTTCGCCGCCGCCCCGCTCGCGCTGAACGACGCCGCCGCCGATGCGGCACTCGGCATCATCGCCGGTGCCGCCCGGCCGCTGCTCATCGCCGGCCCGCATCTCGCCAACCCGCCAGGCCGCGCCTTGCTCGCGCGTCTGGAATCCAGTCTGGGCATTCCAACCTGCATCATGGAAAGCCCGCGCGGCTTCAACGACGCCACCCTCGGCACATTCAACGAGCTTATCCGCCGCGTGGACCTGATCGTCTTGCTCGGCAAGGCCTTCGACTTCACGTTGAAATTCGCCGAGGCGCCGTGGCTCGATCCTGCCTGCCGCTTCATCTCGATCGATCCCGAAGGCGCGCTGGTGGAACGTGCCGCGCGCGAGACCGGTGCACGTTTCGCCTTCGGCTGCGTGGCCGACACCCATCCCGCCGGAGCAACGCTGCTCCGCCGCGCCGCCGGCCGATCGATCGGCCACCGCGCCTGGCTTGAGGAGGCGCGCGCCGCGTTCACCGACCGTCCTGCGTCATGGGCGACGCTCGCATCGCAAACACCAGGAAAACTGCACGCGGTCGAAGTGTTCCGCGCCATGAAGCCGTATGTGGAACGCGATCCCGACACGGTGCTGATCTGCGATGGCGGCGAGTTCGCGCAATGGGGCCAGAGCGTGCTGCCTGTCCCCGCGCGCCGCATGATCAACGGCGTCACCGGCGCGATCGGCAGCTCCTTGCCGATGGCGATCGCATCGCGCGTGGTGGAGCAAAAGGCGCCGGTGTTTGCCGTGCTCGGCGACGGCACGTTCGGTTTCCACATGGCCGAATTCGAAACCGCGGCGCGCCGCGGCCTGCCGTTCGTCGCCGTTGTGGGCACCGATATGCGCTGGAACGCGGAGTATAATCTACAGGTGCGCGACTACGGCCGCGACCGCGCGGTGGGCTGCGAACTTACCCCCGCGCGCTACGACCTGGTTGCCGTGGCGTTGGGTGGCCACGGCGAGCTGGTAGAGCATGCCGGGCAAATGGCGCCCGCGATCGAACGGGCATTGGCGAGCGGCAAGCCCGCCTGCATCAACGTGATGGTCGAAAGCATTCCCTCGCCGGTCGTGCGGCGGGCGGGAGATGTGTAGCGGGCCCCAGGAAAATGCGGTTACGAAGACGTGGACAAGTAAGGCGACATGCCCCAACGCGTCATGGTCGGCGAAAGCCTGCCCCGGCGAATTGGCCGGGGGCCGCCATCCACGTCTCAGTGTCATGGCCGGCGACGGCCCATACGCGCTAACTTAAACGCGCCAGGCGGTTTTGTGTCATGGCCGCACTCGTTGCGGCCATCCACGTCTTTGCTGGGTTTTCCGCAGAAAAGACGTGGGTAGCCGGCCTTCGCCCACAGGCGCTAACATAAGGCCGAGGACGGCGAAAACGCCCGCCCCCCGTGTCATGGCCGCACTTGTTGCGGCCATCCACGTCTTTGTCGCGTGCCGCACGGAAAGTCGTGAGTGGCCGCGACGAGCCGCCATGCCATAGAACGACATCCCGGCCTGCCGCCCTTATGTTAGCGCTATGGGCGAAGGCCGGCCATCCACGACTTCTTGAGGTGCACTGCGCCCCTACGAATGCGGCCGAACTGCAGGTTCCGACCACCCCCGTATCATGCGTGCCGCAAGAATTCTGATTCGCACGGAGGACGAGCGGAGGACCACGGGGAACACGGAGCGAGCCATCGGACTGGCGTCTGGGTTGGCTCCGCAGCAATATGTTTTCTGTTGACCCGGGGGTTCGCTTCAACGCGGCTCATCGGGAAATCCGCTCAGTGTTCTCCGTGGCCCTCCGCTCGTCCTCCGTGCGAATCAAATTTGAATCGAGACGCACGATCAGTGCCTGGTTACCGAACACGCCTGAAGCCGCGACTTTACTGAGCAGTCGGCAAATAAGGCGACATGTGCTACACGCGTCATGGCCGGCGGAGGCCGGCCATCCACGACTTCTTGAGACTGCACCGGCAAAATCGTGGATAGCGGGCCTTCGCCCGCCACGACGAAACAGGTTGACATCGCCCTACTTCCCGACTGCTAAGCAATCGGTACACGCGAAGCTCAAGCCGCCTGATTGTCTGGTTTTCTCCTGAGGCCGCGCCATAAGCATCAGCGCAGTTACACGATCGAGCCTATCCCCCCGCCCGCGGCACCAATAGCTTGGCTACCCTCCAGGTGATCGAGTCACGCGGCCAAGCAAGGTTTCGCCACAGATGAACGGTATTATGTAGCAACGACCACCAGCCATCCGTGGCGCCCGGCGTTGCCTATCTGCAACACTGTGACCGGGCTGTCCCCTGCTTCGCTTCCGGCGCCCCGCCGAGAACGAAGGAGGGTGGAGTGATGTGACGTGCAGTGGCCGGTGAGGCTGGCAGTTCTGCTAGTCTGCGTAGTTTCCGCTAGCGCAGAAGTTCCAATTCTGAGGCATGGAGGTGCCATTGCGGAAGTAGAAGCAATAGGCGCTATGGCGGACAACATCGAAACTGATATAGGTGAAGCACCCAAGGAATACGAATGTGCCCCCAGCCTTGTCCACCAAACCCGGCACTGCATTTGCTGGAATGATTGCGGTTTGAGTGTAGGAACTGAATCCGGCATTTGGAAAGACAGTCTCGCCGCCCGTTGGCTTACCTTTATTGCGGCACGCAGCCTCCCACAACTTGACTTCCGATTCAATCCAGGTGGCGTCTGTCTGACTTGTGGCATCGTATGCGCGCCAATCAACATCCGTCTCGAAATTCAGACCTGGACTGCGCCCAGAGTCGTAATATGTGATGGTTATCTTCAGAGGGTTTGTTCCCTGTGGGGCGGCTTCGCTGGCCAAATTACTCGGCCCAACCCAAGCGCGTTGGGCTTGTGTCGAAGCCTTCTCAGAGTTCGAAACTTGGTCGGCTGTTGCTTTGGCACTGACTTTGGCAGCGTCAGCCTGCTCTTTGATCGGATCGTAGACACGGATCATTTCGCTTACTTGCCATCCCAACGTGACCAGCGTGAGGGCAATCAGCCCGATAGTCAGCCACTCACGAAACTGGCTGGCGTCATCCTCGCGCTGTTCTTCGGCGCGAGCGGCGCGGCCTTCCTTCGCTATGGCATTTACCAGGGCCACAAAGTCGGGCGACGCGGCTTTTACGTTGTCTTCTATGGGCTGACTCTGATCTGGCTTGCTTTTGGTATTGCCCGAGTCGCGCTGGGGTAAAAGCAGCATCGAGACATGCGCGAGGGCGACGATGAAGACCGCTACCGCGACGAGGG